>SDBT01000287.1_pt1 | contig 76703 bp, 79 predicted proteins | sample 2277101 | NCBI WGS metagenome assembly SDBT01 (sample SAMN10404973, study PRJNA504765) | marine sediment metagenome | isolation source: marine sediment core GS10_PC15, 103 cmbsf | place: Arctic Ocean: Southern Knipovich Ridge | collected 2010
TATTTTAATGCCTTCTCAGCTTTCTTTTCAACTCGAAAAGTAAAAAACATTCCTATTCTTTCACCCAAAGTATCAAGAAAATAAAATGGGCTATCAGGAGTAAGGCCTGGATCTGGAAGTTCTGTCTCCTGAGCCAAAACCTCTACTCCAAAAGAAAGAATTAAAAATAATAAAGTTGTTAATAAAATTATTTTTCTCATAATTTGTTATTTATGTTACGTTTTTATATTATTAACTCCATATCCACAATATTGAAACCTATTTTATCCTCAATTAATCAATTAAATCTCTTTCTTTAAACCAATCTAAAATAATCTTTATCATAGGAGTAGCCCATTCCTTATCTTTATAGGTAAGCCATGTTACTTCCTCAATCTCTGAACTAGGATTAATCCCTCCTATAAAATCTGCTGAATAACAAGTCATTTGAAGAATAATTCCTTCAGACTGCCCGTGAGCCTGGGCTTTAAATTTATTAATAAATTTTAAACTTTTTGGGATAAGCTCAATATCCAATTCCTCTTTAATTTCTCTACTTAATGCTTCTTTGTCTGTCTCTCTTTGTTCTCGTTTTCCTCCGGGAATATAATAAACGTTTTTCCCCTTAGAGCGAGCTCCTAGAAGTTTTTTATCTTTGATATAAATCCAGCCTAATTTATCTATTATTTCCATATTCTCTTATTCTACCAAAAAATCGTCTTCTTGACGATTTTATAGTAATTTTTCTTGAGAATATCTTTTAAAGGCGTAAGCGTAAATTAAATAAAACGCAGCATAACCTCGGTATTCCCCAAATGATTCAAATAATTTTCTCACTTCTTGCTCTGAAACCTTTTCCTTTTTGTTCAAATAAGCAGTCACACTTGTTCTTAACCCCATATCATTAGCTGGGAGAGCATCATATCTTCCCATGCCCCGACACATCATATATTCAACTGTCCAAGGGCCAACACCTCTAATTTGAGTTAAAACATCCAAAATCCTTTCTTTATCCCATTTTTTCATTTTTTCTAAATCTATTTCTTTCTCGGCAACTTTTTTTGATATATCAACTATATATTCAGATTTTTTAAGACTAAGTCCAAGTTTTTTGATTTCTTTAGGTCTAACCTTAGCTAAAGATTTAGGGGAAGGAAAAGTATAGTATATTTTATTGTTTATCTTTATTGACTTCCCATATTTTTCTATTATTCTTTTTCGTAAAGCAATAGCAACAGGTAAGGCAATCTGTTGTTCGGTTATGGCAATTATTAAAGCTTCAAATACTGTCGGGGTTTTTGGAGGTCTTAGACCATAGAAATTTTTAATTATTTGAGCAAATTTTTTGTCTTTTAAAGCAATTTTATAGAATCCCCTTATATCATCATCTATTCCAAACATCCATTTTATCTTTTCTTCAATTAATGACTTCCCAGCTTTATCTGGCAAAACCTCTATCAAAAGTTTTGATTTTTCTACTGAGCCTACTGAGCTAACTTTTATAAGCTGAATTTTACCTTTAATTTCGAGAACTCGTTCGTATACTCCATTATTATAATAATCAACGCACTGAACAGGAAATCTTGAATAGAGACTCCCAACTAAATCAAAATTAAAGGGCGGTTTGGACCTTATAAAGAATTTCATTATTCTAATTTTATCATACTATATTAAAAATTCTCAGCTTAAACAAAAACCGCCTTCTTGGCGATTTTTATGTATTAAGAAGTTTTTTTATATTTCTGTTTGATTACATCCCGTAATATTTTTTCAACACGCTTTACGCTTTCATCATCAAGTACAGAAATTGGAATTGCTTCCTTGCCTATTTTTTTTAACTCATTAAGTTTTTCCTTTATTTTATTTTTATTTAATAAATCACACTTGCTCAAAAAGATATATTCAACCTTATCTAAAAGTTTTTTACTATGAGCACCTAATTCATTTCTAATAATCTGATAATCCTTCACTGGATCAGATGATTCTGCGGAAATAAAATGAAAAAGCGTTTTTGTTCTATCAATATGGCGTAAAAATTTAATACCAAGCCCCTTATTATGAGAAGCCCCTTCAATAAGTCCAGGGATATCAGCCAAGATCAATTCATAATAAGCGCCCAAATTTGGACTGAGTGTTGTAAAAGGATAATTAGCTACCTTACTTTTAGCGTCAGTTAATTCATTCAATAAACTAGATTTACCTACATTCGGCAAACCAACAAATCCAACATCAGCAATCAGTTTAAGTTCAAGTCTTAACTCATATTCTTCGCCAGGCAAACCTTGTTGAAATTGAGTTGGGCTTGTATTAGTTGATGAACGAAATTTAAAATTACCTTTGCCTCCCTTGCCACCCTTAGCTATTAGTAAGCGCTGCCCAATAGAAATAATCTCCGAATCTTCACTAATGGATAAATTATGAACTAAAGTGCCAATCGGCACTTTTAAAATAATATCTTTACTATCTTCTCCATCATGAAATTGAGGTTTTCCATTCGCACCGTCTTCTGCTGTCAACTCTTTTTTACCGCGAAACTGGGAAAGAGCACCAATATCAGACACACCCTCTAAATAAATACTGCCTCCTTTACCACCATTGCCGCCAGTCGGCCCAAGGCTCATCATTACTTTATTAAATGCCACTGCGCCACGACCGCCATGACCAGCTTTTACCTTAATTTTTATATCGTCAATTAACATTTATAACTAATTTTTATAACATTTAGCTTTTATTCTACCAAAAAATCGCCTCTTTGGCGATTTTAATGTGCCTCAGTCTCTCAATAACAAATCTTCTAGCTAAATTTCTATTCCTATTGGACAATGATCAGAACAAATAACTTTATCAAGGATAAAGCTTTTCTTAATTTTTGAAATTATCTTTTTTGAAACAAAAACATAATCTAATCGCCAACCAAGATTTCTTTCTTTTGCATTGAATCTATACGGCCACCAAGTATAATTTCCTCCTTTTTTATTGAATTCTCTAAATGTATCAATAAACCCTAATTCAATTATTCTGTCTATTTGCATTCTTTCTTTTAAAGTGAACATTATGTTATTCTTATTATCTTTCGGTCTGGCTAAATCAATTTCCTTATGAGCGATATTAAAATCTCCTATTAAAATAATGTTTTTATCTGGAATCTTTTTCAAATAATTAATGAGGTGATTATAAACTTTTAATTTATAAGCAAGATTCCTTTTATCATGTGCCCCATGCGGGAAGTAAAGATTAATTAAAGTAAAATCAGGATATTTGAGTTTTAAAATCCTTCCTTCTTGATCAAATCTTTTCAATCCCAATTTATACTCAACTTTTGATGGCCTCTTCTTGGTATAGATAGCTATACCACTATATCCTTTTCTTTCTGCAAAATTAAAATATGAATGATATCCTTTTGGTTTTATTAATTCTTCCGGTATTTGTTCTTTTTGTGCTTTTATCTCCTGTAAGCATAATATATCTGGATTAGTTTTTTTCATCCATTTGAAAAAATCATTTCTATATACTGCCCTTATTCCGTTAACATTCCAGGAAATAATTTTCATATAATTACTAATAATATATTTTCTTAATAAATATCAAAAGTTACTTTTTATAATTAAATGATTTGCTGAAAAAATCTGCTAACTTAATGAGTAATTTCCTCTTATTTGAAGGCTTACTAATTCCATGTCCTTCGTCATCAAAAACCATAATCTCATATTGAATACCAAATTTCTTCAATTGTTTTTCAACTGCTTCTACATTTTCTGGGGTTACATTCGGATCTTGCGCTCCTTGTATTATTAATAGTTTGCCTTCAATATTTTTGACAAAATTAATTGGTGAACGTTCATAATACCGGTCAGAAACATCTTTAGGTGAACCACCCAACATCTCTTCACTATATACCCGTAGATCTGGTCTTGTTGAATAATAATCAACAACTAAATCAGTCATGCCACATATTGGTACAGATGCCGCTATGACTTCTTTTGAATTATGTGTGATTGCGTGCCATGAAGAATAACCCCCATAAGATGTACCCGTAATTCCCACTTTATTGGGCTCTGATATACCCTGTTTAATTAATTCTTTGATACCTCTAATAATATCTTCTTGCTCTTTTCCTCCCCAGCCATCTTTTTTTATCAACTCTTGAAAATTTAAATTAAATCCCGTACTTCCTCTATAATTGGGATCTAGTACGTTAAATCCTTGCGATACAAAAAACTGAATATCTAAATTAAACCTATCTTCACTATGCGCAGTGGGACCACCATGAACAAATACAATAGTTCCTTTTACCTTTTTTTTAGATCTATACAACCATCCTTGAATTCTTTGTTTATCTGCTCCTTCCCACCAAAAATCTTCGGCTTGAGTAAGATCATTACATGAATGAGAAACCTTATCCCAAATATTAGTGATGTTTTTTTGTATAGACTTACTTTTTGTGTTATATAAAACAATATCAGTTGGCTGTTTGGAATTAAAGTACCTTGTAATCCAAGTGTCTTGGGATAGTTGAGCTAATGGGATCAAACTCTTTTGACTAGAAAATATAATTTCTTGTTTAGTATAAAGGTCATATAAGAATGCGACTGTTTGCGCATTTCTTGCCTCTAAAATAACTATTGATTCGCTGCCATACGGAACATAAGCACTTTCAATATTACGCTCAGGGTCATCTAATATCCATTCTATCTTACTATCTTTCAAATGCCATATTCCCACTTTTCTATATTTTTCCTGTTCAACGACAAATACAATTCGTTCTCCGCCTGGAAACCACGATGCCCCTACTTTGGAGCAAGATCCAAAATTAAGAATCTCTCTATCCCGCTTCCCTTCAATGTCTACTAACCAAACTTGCAAACCAGATGGATCTATATCGTTGCGCTTATATATGATATGAGTACCTTTTGAATTGAGTGCCGGCCAAGTGTAACCTGCCTTCTTTGGAGTAGCAAGTATTTTTCTTTCACCGCTCTTCAAATCATGCCGATAAATAAATGTCTGCTCTATTACCTTATTTTTCTGAAAATCATAATTTGCTCCATAAATTACATATTGATTGCTTGGATCAATCATACCCCCTCGAGTAAAATACTGTGGTTTTTCATCGTTTAATAACTTCATTTCATCAGATTTGTTAATATCTATCTGGAAAAGTTTTACTCGCTCATCACCATCGTTATCATAACCAATAACAAGATATTTGCTGTCAAAAGTCCATGATTCTATATATACGTCCTGATCTATGTTTGTTAATTGTACAGGATTTTTTGATCCATCTGTTGGAGCAATATACACATTTGCTGTCGGCGTAATATTTGCCCACGTCCATGCGACCCATTTTAAATCATGGGATACTTGAATCCCATAAGTTTGTGGTGTGTTAAAAAGTGAGTTAAGAAATGATAAATTAACTTTCTGCATACCTATATAATTTACTTTTGCACATCCATATCTCAACTACATCTAATCTTTTCATAAATTTATCATACCAAAAAATCGCCTTGTTGGCGATTTTAATTTACTGGGGCTATGGAACAATATTGAAACCTATTTAACTCAATATAATAGTTACTTGATTTATAGTATTTTACCCTTTAAGGCTCCAGAATACACTCCTTTATTAATTATTAAATGTCCATTTACAAGCACATAATCAATTCCAGTTGGACGTTGAACTGGATTCTCATAAGTAGCATTGTCCCTTACGGTATCAGGATTAAAAATCATTAAATCAGCAGCCGCACCTACTTTAATTCGTCCTCTATTCGTTAATCCTATTCTATCTGCAGGTAATGAAGTCATTTTTTGTATAGCTTCTTCAAAGGAAAACAAATCTTCACGAGCATATCTTAATACTTTTGGAATACTTCCACAACATCTTGGGTGGGGGCTTCCTTTGCTTAAAGACCCTTCATATGTTATGGCATGACTGTCTGTAGCAATAATTGTATCAGGATGTTTTAACAAAAACTTCACATCTTCTAAATTCATATCATGACCAAGAACTTTTACTTCACCCTTATTCTCCAATAAAATACGAAAAAAAGTATCTAAAATATCCTCTTTGTTCTCTTCTGCAATCTCTTGGATATTTTTCCCTATAACTCTATATGATTTTGGGGCGTGAGCAATAACTATCTCATTCCATGAGCTTCCACAGTATTTCATTTTTTGAGTAATCTCCTCCCTAAGCCTTTTTCCAGATCCACTATTCTTAGGTATTTCTACTACGTTTTCATTTGTTATTTGACTAATAGGTAATAAATCTTTAAGACTTCCTCGCCAAGCAGTGTATGGGTAAACATCCCAAGCTACATGAACACCATTATTTTTAGCTTCTGCTAAACGGGCCATCAGACGTTCAGTTTTCCCCCAATTATTAGACCCTTCTAATTTAAGATGGGATATTTGTACTGGGCAACCAGATTTCTTGCTAACTATTAATGCTTCATTAATAGAGTCCCATAAATTTTCGTTTTCATTTCGAATATGTGTGGAATAAAATGCATCATGTTTAGCCAAAACCTTACACAATTCTATAAGTTCATTCTCATTACTAAAATATGTAGGAGCATATTCTACACCTGTAGACATACCATATGCACCCATATCAAGACATTCTTTTAGTAATACTTTCATTTTTTCCATTTCTTTGTCGGTTGCTTCTTTATCACTTCTACCCATAACATTTGCTCGTAATATGCCATGACCAATTAATGGCACTACATTCATCCCTAAATCTGGTAAACTCTTTAAATATTCTCGAAAAGAAACCCAGTTCATATCTAAATTCTCAGCACCTATATTAGCAGATAGCATTTTTTTCACTATTTCACGATTTTCCCCGTTAAGTATTGGAACAAAAGACCGCCCACAGTTCCCCCATACTTCTGTGGTAATCCCTTGAAAAATCTTACTTTCCAAGGAAGGATTTAGATAAACAGTTGCATCTGAATGACCATGAATATCAATAATTCCTGGCGATACAATTAGATTTTTAGCACATAACTCCACATCACCAGATCCAATATTTTTACCTATTTTTACTATCTTCCCATCAGTTATTCCTATATCTGATTCATATCTAGATTTTCCTGTACCATCAATAATGATTCCATCCCTAATTATTAAATCAATTTTCATTATTTTAATTCTACCAAAAAATCGCCTTCTTGGCGATTTTGATGTGTCTCGGTCCATCAATAAAAAAGTTAATAACACATGGGTAGATCTTTTTTATACAATCTGCCTCCGCAAATGACAGTATCAGCGCCTCCATAATAAATGTAAAGCGCGTCTCCTCCTGGATCAACGGTAGCGTTAGAAAAACAAACCACAGGCACTGAACCAACTATTTCATAATCCTTTTCTGGCCACAAAATAGGAGCGCTATGGATATATTCAATCTCGGTAGGATTGTCCAATTTCAAAACCATGAAGCCTAAACTATAGACACGGTTAAATCTGTTCTCTCCTTGACCGTGAACTACGTGAGTAATAACCAACCATCCTTTCGGAGTTTTAATTGGCGGACCGCCTATGCCGATTTTCGCAGGAGCATTTCCTGTTATTGGACTTTTGTACCAATCGACTTCATTGGACAAAATCTGGCTATCCTGCCAACCGGTTTTCAATGTCAAATCTCTAGTTCTTGAAATCCAAATATGGGGAGCCTTCCTGTGAAGCAGGTATGCCCAACCATCAATCAGTTCAGGAAAGATAGTCGCATCCTTATCCTCTTGATCAAATGGTATGCCTACCCATTCGTAATCAAGAAAATTTCTCGTTTTCCAAATACCTACTCTACCTCCACCAAGGCAACAGGCGGTGGCTAGAATATAATAGAATCCGTCAATCCATTTAACTATCCGCGGATCTTCAATGCCCACCAAGCAATGTTCGTTAAAACCACTTCGTAATACTGGATTTACCAACGGATTCCATTTTACGCCATCACTGCTTAAAGCCAGTCCTAGATCTGAACCTACCTGGGTGTTAGTCCAGGCGCCCCGAATAAGCATTCTGTAAATACCATCATCTCCTATGATCACACCGCAATTAAATACATTCAACTTCATCCACTTAATGTCCTGATTTGGTATCAACAACGGATTTTCCTCAAATCTTTTGATTTTAATTTCCTTCTCTTTTTTCATGATTATTACCTCCTTTTTGTATTTAGTTTTCTAAAGAAGAGCAACATCAGACCGCTCCTCCTATATTATAGTTTATCATAACACCATAAAAAAATCACCCTTCCGTTACAAGCGTACGAAAAAAATCCACCAAGAGTGGATCATAAAATAAAATGAAAAGAATTTCTTTTACTTTTAATCAAATAGCCAATTGATTTTTTCACCCAAAATTCCTTACAATTTGGTCGCCGAGCGAAACGAGGCAACACAAAAATCGTTGACTTCTCCCTACTGGCTGGGGCTATGGAACGATATTGAAACCTTTTTGGCTCTTGAAACTTAACAATATTAGAGCCTATTTTTTTAGTTATATCTTAAATTATTCTTTTTCAGCAGTAACAATATTATATCTACAAAAATCATTTTCTATGACATTCTTATAAGCTTCTGCTGCTGACGTCGCATTGATAAACTTTCTCTGGATCTTCAATAGTTTAATTATCTGGTATGGCAAATAAGCAATTAAATAAAACTTCCTTAACATTGGTAATATTCTAGGAGTGATATTTTCAACAGAAATATTAGTAAAACCACTACCTTTCAATATTTCTGGAAATTTTCCATGAAGGAAATATGGCAGGCTATGCATCCCGGATTCTTTAATTATCATTTTTGCTGTTTTTCGGAATGTTAAAGAAATATCCTCTATAGGAGACATAGTATATTCAAAAAGAACAAGTCTACCTTTTGATTTTAGTGTTCTATAAAACCCATCTAACGCACGCTTATAATCTGATACGTGAACTAAAGTCTCCATTGTATATATACCATCAAATTTTTCATTGGGAAAATCTAAATTCATATAGTCCATTACACGAAACTCAACCTTTTTTTCTAAACCAAGATTAACTCTTTTTTTATTTGCTTTTTCAATAGAAAACTTCAATAGGTCTACTCCTTTAACTTGAAATTGGTATTTATCCGCTAAGTATGTGGCAACTTCTCCTTCACCACATCCCGCATCAAGCAAAAGTGAATTTGGTTTTAAATTCAGTTTTTCATAGAGTTTTTCTACCATCAATCTCTGAGCCTCTATCATTGAAATTTTTTCATTTTCTTTTGGATAATATCCAAAATGTTTCACGCCTTTTAAAAGTAAAGAGTAGCCCCAACGAGACTCTCTTGAAGTAAAATAATCAATTACCTTCTGTCGTCTGATTAAATCTATATTTTTCATATTTTTATATTTTACCAAAAAATCGCCTCTTTGGCGATTTCAATTTGCTGCGGGGGATGGATTCGAACCATCACAGCAGGCTCCAAGGGCCTGTGTCCTACCATTAGACGACCCCGCAATTTTCAGATTTTAAGGTATTTATTTATTGCCCAGAAACTGGATACTATTCCCAAAAAGATGCCAAGTAATGTTTGGTATAGAAGAATATACCAGAAATGTGACCAAAAATACATACTCATGCTTATTTCAGCAATAAAAGATTCTACTCTAGGGCTACCCCACATCACAAGAGGAATTAAGATTAAAATCGCAATAAAAGAGGCGATTAGCCCTTGAATAGCTCCTTCTAAAAGAAATGGGCCACGGATAAACCAATTAGAAGCTCCAACTAATTTCATTATTTCAATTTCGCCTTTTAGAGAATAAATTGCCATGCGAATGGTATTAAAACTAATAAGAAGACTCAAAAACGCGGCGACAAGAATAACTAAAATGGAACCTAATTTTATTCCCACTGATAAAGTGTTAATCCTTTCAATCACCCTCTGATTTTCCATTAAATCCACTGTAATTAATTTGTCTTTAAAGACTGCACTATTAATTTCATCAATAATTTCTGTATAATATTTTGTGTCTTTGGCTTTAATATTTAGGGAAGCGGCCAAAGGATTTTCCCCTAATTCTTCCAATGCCCTTCTTATAGTTGGATTTCTGCTACTTTTTTCTTCAAAAATTTTCAATGCTTCGTCCTGAGATATATATTCAATCTTAGCAATTTTTTCACTGCCTATAAGATCATCGCGAATTCTTAAAATATCTTCTTCTGGGACATCTCTTTTAAAATAAATACTAATATCCATCTTTTCTTTCAAAATATTAATAAGGTTATTACTAGCATTATTAAATATTAAAATCGAACTTAAAATAATCAAACTAATAGTCAGCATTGTTATACAAGTAAAAGAAAGCCAATTATTTCTAACCAACCCTTGCCAAGCTGTGCGAAAAACTCTTTTTATTAAGATGAACATAAAAATTTAAGAATTAATAATTAAGTAATTTAAATAAGATATTTTCCTTTTTCTTCATCACGAATAATCTTCCCTCTATCCAAACTAATAACCCTTTTCTCTAAAGTATTTATTACCTCTTTATCATGAGTGGCTAAAATTATAGCTGTGCCAAGTTCATTAATTTTCATTAAAAGCTTTATAGTCTCCCATGTACTAATTGGGTCTAAGTCCCCTGTAGGTTCATCAGCTAATATTAATTCTGGCCTTTGAGCCAAAACACGGCATATAACCACCCTCTGTTTTTCTCCAGCAGAAAGTTGGTGTGGAAAATTATTCGCTTTTGCCTCTAGATCCACCAGTTTCAATAATTCAGGAGCGTCTTTTTTTATTGCTTGTTCAGAATAACCAGCCACTTCCATGGCAAAAGACACATTTTCATAAGCTGTCCTATTGGCTAATAATCTAAAACCCTGAAATACCATCCCAATCTTCCGTCTAAGAAAAGTTACTTCTCTGGGTTTAAATTTGTTAATATCCTTATCATCAAAAAAGATTCTTCCTTTAGTTGGAGGTTCTTCTTTTATCAACATTTTTAAAATTGTCGTTTTTCCTGCTCCTGACCTTCCTACTAAAGAAACAAATTCTCCTGATTTTACTTCAAAAGTAATATTATCCAAAATTAAAGAACCGTTATAAGCCTTAGAAACATTTTTAAAATAAACTAATGGCATGACTAAAAATTTAAGATTTTATCTAAATTTCCATTTAATACTTCATCAACATTGCCTATTTTTTTGCCAGTACGATGATTTTTTACTAATTTATAGGGATGAAGAACATAAGAACGAATCTGATTACCCCATTCAATTTTTATTTTTTCGCCCTTTAATTCTTTCAAGGTTTTTACTTTCTGTTTCTCAGCTAATTGATGAAGTTTAGCCCTTAAAACAGTCAGGGCTTTTTCTTTATTCTTAAACTGCGATCTCCCCTCCTGACAACCAACAACTATCCCGGTAGGCTTATGGCGTACCCTGACAGCTGTTTCCACTTTTTGAACATTTTGCCCTCCTGGACCTGAAGAACGAAAAGTCTTAATTTCTAAATCGCTTTCTTCTAATGGGAGTTCTTTCGCCTCAATAATCGGCAAAACCTCCACTAAAGCAAAAGAGGTATGGCGAAGTTTAGCAGAAGAAAAAGGAGAAATTCGTACCAAACGATGTACGCCATTCTCGTTTTTTAAAATTCTATAAACATCATCTCCGTCTATCTCTGCAACAGCATTTTTAATGCCGCCATATTCATTTTTTTTCTGGTCTAATAATGAAAATTTCCAATTTTTCCCTTCTGAATATTTCTGATACATCTTTAAAAGCATCAATGCCCAATCTTCGGCATCTTGACCACCAGCACCGGCATATACAGAAAGTGTTATATTATTTCCTTTAGGCATCCTGAGAATTTTACCAAATTTAAACCTAAAAAACAACTTATCTCATTTATCTCCATTATTAGTAATCAAAGGAACAAAGGTAAATCCTTGAAAACGCTTAATATCAAATTCATTTTCCCCTTTTTTTATCCAAAGTTGCACTTCTCCATCAAAAGGAGTAACTATTCTTCCACCTGTTTTTAGTTGTTTTAGCCAACTTTTAGGAACTTCACTCACTGTAGCTGAACAAAGAATTTTATCAAAGGAAGATTCTTTTTCATAACCCTGAGAACCATCTCTGCAAATAAACTCTACCACGCCTTTTTTTATAAAATTATATTTACTTACATTTTTTTCTCCAAATTCTTTTAATTCAGGTATTCTCTCTATTGCGATTATTTTTCCTTTCTTTGATTTTTGACTCACAATATAAGCCAAAAGAGCACTTGTCCATCCAGAACCAGCGCCAATATCCAAAATCTTTTCTCCTGCTTGTGGTTGAAGAAGCTCTAATATAAAAGCCACTGTAAGAGGTTGTGAAATAGTCTGTCCAAAACCAATAGGTAGAGGAATATTTAAATAAGTTTCTCTTTGGTACTCTGAAACTACAAAATCCTTTCTATCAATAGCTAAAAATGCCTCTATAATATGAGGGGATTTTAAATAACCTGAATCAATAATTTCCTGAATAAGATTTTCTTTAGCTGACATTATTAATAATTTTTATAAGTTTTACTAATTATATCATAAAATAACATACTAAAATTAGAGATAAATTAAGCCCTCTTGATTAGACAACGAGGGCTTAATTATTTATAGAACTAATCTATTCACCAATTCTGTACTCTATGTCTTTTGGAGGAACAACCCGTCCGCTTTCAATATCTCGCTTGAGATAAAAGCGGGGTTTGCCTATAACATCAAAAATTGTTTCGTAAGGCTCAAAAGAAACCAATTCTTCTCCAAAGCTCAAATTATCTAAATCTCGCAAGATTAATAAAAGCGTAACAACAGCTGAAATTAAAGTACCTGATAAAAGAAGGGATGATAACATGGGTGCTCTAACCAAAAATATACAAAATACGAGTGTCACTGCCAAAGATAAAATGACTAACCATTCCATTGTACTTAACTTATCCTTACCATACATAAATAATTTTTCTCTAGCAGTAGTAACTTCATTGAGTAAAGGAAGCATATTGGTATAAGTTTCGACTTCATTATCTGTTTTTAATTCTCCAACATCTTTTAAGGATTCTATAATTTTATTAAAATAAGGGTCTATTTTCCCATAATCAGTCCATTCCACACTAAAAAATTGCCTGACATATTCATCAATCAATTCTCGCTCTTTCTCTGCCCATTCCTTATGTTTGGGAAAACTACTCATAATTTTTACAAATAAATAGTAAGTTTGTAGTCCACTTACTTCTATGGCTACATTTTCTCTTATTCTTTGGAATCGTGTCCAAAGATCTGTAATAAAAAAGCCTACAAGGATGCCAAAAAGAAGACCCACCATTCCTAAAACAGCATTAATTGTTTCATTAACTTCTTCGCTCGCTGGAAAAAGAAAAACAGAAAGAAAAGTTATTGTTATTACAACAAAAATTAAATATTCAGTTTTAATCTTTTTAAGAAAATTCATAAAAAATACAAAAATTATTTTATAATCACCCTTAATTTAATTAGTATGATTTTATCACATCCTTTATAGCACTGGGAGTAATCCTGTGCATCTCCAGTTTATCTCTGCTGTTTTTGTTTCTACGTTAATCACACAAGCAGGATTACATCCTTCTTTTTCTATATCCAAATTTATCCACCAAGTTCCAGTAACTTCATTGCATATATAAGTATCTTTAAGCCTATCGCCACATTCACCTAGGAACGCAATATCTTTAGCCTCTGATAAGCTAAGTTTTACATCTGTATCTTTTTTCTGACAAAATTCTTCAGGAAAGATTGTTGTCGTAGTTAATCCAATTGTCGTTGTGGTAACAGAAGGAATATTTATTGTTATAATTCCTTTTTTCATTAAATAACCACCAATAACCAACAATACTAATATTATAAAGAAAACTGAAGCTGACCCTTTTTTATTCATATTTTTATTTTATATATTTGTTTTTATTTTACTATATTTTTAGTCAAAACGAAAGTAGGAATTAATAGACAATGTTAGAAACTGCTTTAAATATTCACTAACCTTTTGTTCTGCCAATATGCATAAAATGGTCCCATGGTAAGACCGAACAAGAAATAGAAAATTAAATCCTCTAAAGGAATCCCGATGATGAGAATTCCACTTAAATATTGGAACATCCATGTTTTATGTATAAAACCGGGGAAAAACCAAATAAAGGTATAATAAACTGGTAGCGATACAATAACCATTAAAATCCCGCTGGCTAAAGCATTAAAAAACAGATCTCTTCTAGTATACAATATATAAATAGCTGCTATTATCATTGCTATTGTACTAGCCCAAAATGAAGTAATGTTTAATCCCCAAAATAAAAAAGCGGTTATAAAAAATAAAATCAAACAAATATTCAAGGTTCCGGTATCATTAGTCTTTTCAATAAGTCTTGATAACCTTTTTTTATATATAGCTCTGTATAAAACCGCAACTATACCACCATTGCTAAATCCCAACACGAAATCCTCTATTCCTATTCTTGTATTAGTAATAGTTTCTGGCCTCCACCAATCAATTGTCCACCAAAGGTAAGCAGTAATTACACTAACTATACCTACTAAAAAACTCATGAAAATCATTTCTTTTCTATAATCCTTACGAAAAAGAAATAAAATCACCCAAGGAATCAAAAAAACAATCGTTCCAACTAAATATGCGTATTTAAAATCCAACATAATCTTCTGTAATTATAACCTATTTGACTTCTTTAATTCAATAGAACCATCTCTTCTAATTTTATAAAGATTGTGGAACCTCATAATCAGAAAATTAAAAAGGGCGGATCGTCCGCCCTTTTTGTTCATCTATTTATCATTATTTTCTATATCATCATTAAAACTATCTAAGAGTAGATTTTTGTAAGTCAATTTGATATAAAATTTCAACTGCTCTTAAACCGGTTTTTATACACCTCATTTCGGCTCTGATTAAGTCCTTAACTGAAACAACTTTTCCTCCACCTCTATCAGCGTAAACCGCACAAACCCCACCTGCTCTCAAAGGATAATCAGAGATCTTTGCTAATATAAAATAGGCAGCCATCTCCATCTCAAAATTTTTTACTCCTTTTTGCCTTAAATCTCTGACTAAATTTGGATTTTGAATAGGAAATCCGGGAATTTTTCTACCCTGACCCGCATAAAAATCAGAAGTTGTGCAGGTTATTCCTATATGATATTTATATCCAAGTTCTTTTACTGCTTTTTTTAGAGCTTCTAACACTTCCGGAGAAGATATAGCTTCTACGTCTGGAGGAGCATAATTTAAGGTGGTATCCTCATGTCTCAAAGCCCTTTCTGTAATAACTAAATCACCTAGTTTAATATTATCTTGAATTGCCCCACAGCTACCCAATCGGATATATGTTGCGTTATTTATACATTGAGCAGATTCTATGACCGCAATAGCTGTATTATCTGTTCCTATCCCTGTTGCCATAACAGACAAAGGAATATTCTTGTATTTTCCCGTAAATGTTACAAATTCACGATGTCTTCTCTCTATATCAACTTCATCAAATAAAGTAACAATCTTTTCTGCTCTTTTAGGGTCACCACAAGTAAGAATATATTGGGCTAAATCTCCTTTACCACAATCTATATGATAATACCTTCCTTTTTCGTTCATAGGTAATTCACTATTTCGTGACTTCATTTTATACCCCTTTTTTTGATTTTTTTTATTATTAATTTTCCCTTTCATATTTCATTCTGGCAGGGGCACCAGGATTCGAACCTGGAACAAAGGTTTTGGAGACCCTCATGATACCATTTCACCATGCCCCTATAATAAAAATTATTTCTTCGTTTCTTTATGAAGAGTATGTTTTCTACACCAAGAACAATGTTTTTTCAATTCTAATTTACGCTCAACAGTTTTTTTGTTTCTGCGCGTATAATAATTGATATGTTTGCACTCTGTACATTGTAATCTTACTATAAATTCTTTTTTCATAACTAATATTTATCTATTGTTAATGGATATTTGTTAGTGATTAGTAATCTGAGCCGATGGAGGGAATTGAACCCACGACCCCTTTCTTACCAAGAAAGTGCTCTACCACTGAGCTACATCGGCTGTACTTGTGGGCGCGGTAGGACTCGAACCTACGGAGGCCTAAGGCCGCGAGATTTACAGTCTCGTGCAATTGCCGCTATGCGACGCGCCCATGATGAGCCGAGGAGAGGATTTGAACCCCCAACCTACGGTTTACAAAACCGTTGCTCTACCATTGAGCTACCTCGGCTTTTTATCATCTTCCGCCTTTTTCTTTTCATATAATTCTATCAACAAGCCCTGGACTACATTATCTTCTTTATCTATCCTATAAGCCTGAAGCAAAGTCCAACGAGCAGAAGAAAAATCTTCCTGCCAGAGATAAATACGAGCTAGGTTTTTAAAAGTAGCAATATTATCTGAATCATCTTCAATCTTTTTCAATAACTTTCTTTCTTCATCCCTTATATTCAAAATATGTGAGGTGTCTATATCGTCTTCTGTTAACTTGCCTTCGTCAAAAGATTTAATAATACCATGCCCTCCATTTTTCGCATCGTCATTATTTTTCCTTTTCCTAATGCTTGCTAGATTTTTAAAAATCGTTCTATCAATTCTTAAGATTATTATTCGTGAACGAACTAAAGATTTTTCTATAAAAAGAAAAAACTGATTACAGGCTTTTTGATAATTCTCTTTATTTAAAATCCTGCGAAATCTTTCTGAAAACTCATCTTTTTTATTTATTATTTCCCCTTCTTCTAATTCTTCTGTAATTTTTTCGCTTCTTTCACCTTTTTGGTCTTTAAATATGCAAATCAAACCAACTATACCTAAAATAATGAAAAGGGGCGGAAGAATATTAAACATATTAGATTTTAAAACGAATAAAACGACTAACTTCTATATTCTCACCAAATTTGGCAACAGCTTCCTGAATTAATTGATCAATATTTTTAGTTTCGTCTTTAATAAAAATCTGTTTATTTAAGCAAACTTCTTGACATTCCTTTTCAAACTTACCATCAACTATCTTTTTTATAATTTCCGGCGGTTTATTACTCTTTCTAAATTCTTCCATATATTCCTTTTTCTTTTCTTTGATTATCTTTTCAGGAATTTCTTTAGAAGAAACGTATTGTGGATTTAAAGCTGCTATGTGCATTGCTAAATCATAAGCTAGTTTTTTAAAATCAGGATTATTAGCCACAAAACTAGTTTCACAACGCAATTCTACTAAAGCGCCTAATTGATTATTTGAATGAATATATACTTCTATTATCCCAGATTTTGTGTTATTACCCTGCTTTTTCTCAGCTCGTAATTGTCCTTTTTTCTTTAATATTTCGCTTGCTTTAGAAATATCCCCCTTTGCTTCTTCCAAGGCTTTTTTACACTCCATAACAGGAGCAAAAGTTTGTTTTCTTAATTTTTGAACATCATCAATCGGTACCATTGTTATTTGTTATTTGTTAATTATTAGTTATTGTTCCTCTTCCTTTGCCTGCTCTATGACTTGATCCACTTTATCTAAGATGTAATCAATCGAGGATTTTGCGCTATCATTAGCAGGAATCGGATAATTTATAGAAGTTGGATCATCATCAGTATCTAATATTGCCACAATCGGAATCTTTATGATACGCGCTTCTTTTGCTGCAATATCATGAATTTTAGGATCTACAATAAATAAAGCATCAGGCAACTTAGACGTATCTTTTAAACCAACAAATTTCTCTTCCAATTTAGCCATCTCGTCCTCTAACTCCATCCTCTCGTGTTTGGTATATTTTTGCCATTCACCAGATTTCTTTTTTTCTTCCAATTCTTTCAAATATTTAATCCTCTCATTTAATGTTTTAAAATTTGTTAAAGTTCCACCTAGCCAACGATTAGTAACATAAGGAAAATTATATTTTTTTGCTAATTTCTCAATCCCGTTTTTTGCCCCTGGTATAGCTCCGACAAAAAGAATTGTATCGCCTTTTTTAATTATTTCCTTAATAAAATTCAAAGCCGCTTCTAATGCTTTCACTGTTTCGTCTAAATTGATGAAAGATAACTCTGCATTAGATTTAATAGTAAAATATGCGGCCTGAGGATGATTGCGGGTCTTATTATGACCATAATGCAATCCCGCTTTTTCCATTTCAACTTCTTCAATTGATTGTTGTTTCTCTTCTACCATATTATTGTATTTTTCTAATTTACCATAAAAGATAGTAAGAATCAATACAAAGTATGTGCCCATTGGGTGTAAGGGTTTATTGCTTTTAAAAGATTCTTTTGCTACAATTTCCTTATGACTTATGATAGAAATTTATGAAAAAAGATATCCATCCAAAATACAATACTAAGGCGACTGTAACTTGCGCTTGCGGGGCTAAATTTGATGTTAGTTCTACTATTGATAAAATGGAAATTGAAATTTGCTCACGCTGCCATCCTTTTTATACTGGGCAAAAAAAATTGGTAGATACTGCTGGTCGTGTTCAAAAATTTAAAAATCGACTTGCAAAAACAAAGGGTATCAAAAGTAAAAAACCTGTCCTGAGTAAAATTAAGAAAAAAGAAAAAACAAACAAAAAGGCAAAAAATCCATCAGATAGCGGAAAAAAAAATAAATGAGATTAGAAAAATTAGAAAAAGAAAAAGAAGATCTTTTTAAGAAACTCAGTAACCCTGAGTTTCTTTCAAATAAAAAGAATTTTGAAGAGGCTTCCCGTAAATTGAAAAGAATTGAAGGTGAGATAAATTTTCTTAAAACACTCGCAAAAATAGAGAAGAAGATAAAGGAAGCTGAAGAAATCTTAGCTGAGGCAACTGATGATGAACTTTTGTCTTTAGCAGAAGAAGATTTAAAAAAGAATAAGGAATTAAAAGAAAAAATCTTAGCAGAAGGAGTAAAAAAATTGGAAGAAAACAATGATACGTCTGAAATTAAAAACATTATAGTGGAAATTAGGGCTGGAACTGGAGGCAAAGAAGCAGCATTATTCGCTCAGGACTTATTCAGAATGTACAATAGATATGCTGAAAACAAAGGATGGCCAATTAAAATTATTAACATAAATAAAACGGCATTAGATGGCTTAAAAGAAGGGGTAATGGAAATAAATAATAAAGAAGCTTTTAAAAACCTAAAATACGAAGCTGGCGTGCATCGAGTTCAAAGAATACCAACTACTGAAAAATCCGGACGTATTCACACTTCTACAGCAACAGTAGCTATTCTTCCTCAAGTAAAAGATGTGAGGATAGAAATCAAACCAGAAGACATAGAAGAAACATTTTTTCGCTCTTCAGGCCCAGGCGGACAGAATGTCCAAAAAGTAGAAACGGCAGTGCGTATTGTACACAAACCTACAAACATAGTAGTCACTTGCCAAAGCGAGAGACAACAAAAACAAAACAGAGAAAAAGCTTTAGAATTCCTAAAAAATAAAATCTTTAATAAAAAACAAGGGGAATCAATAGGAAAAACAGAAAAAGAAAGACGCGACCAAATAGGTCGCGCCGAGAGATCAGAAAAGATTCGTACTTATAATTTTCCACAGGATCGTATTACTGACCATCGTATTAAAAAATCCTGGCATAATATTGAACAAGTCCTCAATGGAAATTTAGATGAAATAATTGAAGATATTAAAAAGGAATATCATCAGGAATAACCTTCCCTGATTCTTCTTCCAAAACAGGAAGATCCTCTGTATTTGAATCCGCTTTTTCTGGCGGCATTTTTAATTCTTCTCCTTCTTTTTGCATTCTTCGGGGACCAAAACTAATATTTTCAGAAATAATTTCAGTTTTGGTTCTTTTTTGTTCATTCGCATCAACCCAACTTCTTGACCTAATTCTTCCTTCCACAAAAACCAAACGGCCTTTAGCAAGATACTGATTGCATAATTCAGCCATTTTCCCCCAAACTACTACATTATGGAATTCCACTTCCTGTTGTTTTTCCCCATTTGCATTAACCCACGCTCTATTAGTAGCTACTCCAAAATTAGCTACTGATTTACCAGAAGGCGTATTATGAAGCATAACATCCCTAGTGAGATTACCAATAATCAACACTTTATTTAAATTCATAATCTTATTTCCGCCAAGTGGCGGATGATCTAATATTTTCGACCCTACCCCTCTATTTTTATTCTTCTTTAAGAATTTCGCTAAGTTTTTTATCTAATTCCTCAAGACTAATTACCTTTTCTTCTTTCTTGTCCTCCACAGCTTTAGTAGAAGAGGATTTCTCTTTTTTTCTAAAAACAGGCTTCATAAAAGTAGAACGTGGAATTTTTTGTTCTTCTTTCGGTTTTATATTCAAAACCATAAAGCGAATAAAGTCATTATTTAGCCTGAGTTCTTCTTCTAAGTGTGTCAAAGAAGCTTTAGATAATTTAAATTGAATATAACCAAAATAAGCATTCCTTTCTTTCTTTATAGGATAGGCCAACTGTTTTAATTGAGGCGATTGACTAAAAATTATCAAGGCGCCTGATTTTTCTAATTGTTTCAATAAATTATCAAATTTTTGCTCAATTGTTTTTTCCTCTAACCGAGACGAAAACCAAAAAGACAATTCATAATTATTATTTTTTTGTTCCATAAATTTATCTTTTTGTAATTTGTTTTAAAAGTTCTTTTCCAATTTTAGAATTTTCTTTTAAAAACGTTCGCGCTGCTTCAAATCCTGCCCCGAATTTTATCTCACCAAAACTGTAAGTTATTCCTCTTTTCATAATAATACCTTCTTTAATCCCCATATTTAATAAATCGCCGTAATAAGAAATGCCTTCGTTATAAAGAATATCAAATTCTGTTTCCCTGAAAGGTGGAGCAACTTTATTCTTCACTACCTTTGCCTTTATGCGCGAGCCTATTATTTCATCTCCTTTCTTTATTTGAGCTCTTTTCTTTAATTCTATTCTGACTGACGAATAAAACTTTAGGGCTTTTCCTCCTGGAGTAGTAACAGGATTACCCCATCTCATCATTCCTATTTGCATTCTTGTTTGATTAGTAAAAATAATTGCTGTGTTAGTTTTATGCATAATTGCAGCCAATTTCCTTAAAGCTCTACTCATTAATCGAGCCTGTAATCCAATTTGCTGATCGCCCATTTCTCCTTCTATCTCAGCTTTTGGAGTTAATGCTGCCACTGAATCAACAATAATTAAATCTATTACTCCTGAACGAACCAAAGCTTCTACTATATCCAATGCCTGTTCTCCATTATCAGGTTGAGAGATCAATAATTCTTTTGTCTTTACTCCAATTTTATTGGCATACTCTGGATCAAGAGCATGCTCTGAATCAACAAAAGCCGCTTTCCCCCCTATTTTTTGAATTTCAGCCACAATATGAAGAACCAAAGTAGTTTTTCCAGAAGATTCAGCGCCATAAATCTCAATAACTCTTCCTCGTGGAATACCGCCCACTCCTAAAGCCAAATCTAATGACGGTGATCCTGTAGGAATAACATCAACATCAACCCTCCTAACTCCACCAAGCTTCATTATTGTGCCTTCACCAAATCTTTCTTGAAGATCACTCATTATCTGATCTAGAACATCTTCATCTTTTTCAGAAGAATTAGATTTACCTTTTTTCTCTTTGTTTAAAGATTTAACCATATAAATTCTATTTCATATTAACAGTTTTTTAGAAATTTCTCAACTATTTAGCAGGAGTATAAATGATTTGCCGAACTAAAACGGTCTTATATCCTAAAATACTTACTGCTCTAAATTGAATATTATTAATGCCTGGCATAAGAACCATTCTTTCATTAAACAAACCATCCTCTTCAAAAGAAACTTCCTGATCTTTAATAAAAAATCTATTTCCACGAATTACTTTTCCAGAAATTAATAATTCTGCCTGATTCGTAGTAAAATCACGATCTGGTGAATAAAGAATAATTTTAGCAGGAAGAATAAAAAAACTAGCTTCATAGATAAAATAAAATAAAATAAATCCCAAAAACAAATATTTTAATATTTTTGGACAAATATTTCTAAAAAAAGAAATAAATTTCGATTGATAAGTTAAAAACCTATTTTTAGGAGGTAAATCGTATTTACCAGAAGATAAATTTCTCCCATTGTTTTTTTGATAAAGCACAAGAACTTCTTCCTTGTCTAATTTTAAAAAATCGGCATATTTTTTTATCACACCTTTTAAATAAATCGGCGGTGGTAAATTCTCATATTCATCATTTTCTAAATCTTTAAGTATGGATAATAAAATCTTTGTTTCTTCAGAAACTTTTTCTAAAGACCACCCTTTTTCCTGACGCATTTTTTTTAAAAAAGCACCACATAATAAACTTTCTTTATCATTCATATTTTTTTATTAGAGAAATTAATTTTCCTTCTTTGCTTTTACAAATACCTCTCTTGGCTTAGCCCCATTAACCGGTCCAACTACTCCTTTTGCTTCTAAAATATCTAAAATCCTGGCAGCTCTTGCATAACCAATTCGTAATCTTCTTTGTAATAAAGAGGCTGATGCTTTTTCAGCTTGCACCACTATATCATAAGCATCTGAATATAATTTATCTTCTTCTACTTCATCTAATCCTTCAAAACTAATGCTTCCAGGAGATGGTGATCCCTCTATAAATTCTTGCAAATCCTCGGACAAACCATTTTCTTCTTCAACTCCTGACTCTTTAATAATAAAAGTTACTAATTTGTTAACCTCTTCTTCTGAAACATAGGCGCTTTGAATCCTCCGTGGTTTGGAAGAATCAGGGGCAAGATAAAGCATATCCCCGCTACCTAAAAGTTTTTCTGCCCCAGCCATATCCAAAATGGTTCGAGAATCTACTTGCGAAGCTACTTGAAAAGCAATTCGCGCTGTAATATTTGCTTTAATTAAACCAGTAATTACTTCTACTGACGGCCTTTGCGTAGAAACAATAAGATGAATTCCTGTGGCTCGAGCCATTTGCGCAATTCTAATTATTAAACCCTCTAAATCACGACCATAACGCACCATTAAATCAGCTAATTCATCAATAATTATTACTACATATGGTAATGGTATTTCCTTTTTTGCCAGAACTTTTAGATTGTACCCTTCAATGTCACGACTTTTATATTCAGAAAGCAAATTATACCTTCTTTCCATTTCATTTGTAGCCCAACGAAGCACTGGAAGTACCTTTTTATAGTCAGTAATAACTGGCGTCAAAAGATGCGGTATCCCGTTATAATAAGAAAGTTCAACTCTCTTAGGGTCTATCAAAATTAATCTTAATGTTTCCGGAGAATTTTTTAAAAGAAAAGATGAAAGAATGCCATGAATACATACAGATTTTCCCGAACCTGTAGAACCAGCTATTAAAAGATGCGGCATTTTACTCAAATCCGCCAACAATGCTTCGCCTTTTACATTTCTACCTAATGCAAAAAACAATAACGAAGCGGTTTTCTGAAAATCACTTTCTTTTAATAAAGTTCCCAAACGAACTAATGAAATGGATTTATTGGGAACCTCAATACCAACTAATGATCTTCCAGGAATAGGAGCCTCTATGCGCAATGGATGGGTTGCTAAGGCTAAAGCTAAATCGTTTTGAAGCGCAATAATACTGGAAAGCTTCACGCCTTCAGCCGGCTTAAAAGTATATTGGGTAACTGTTGGCCCTACATTTACTTCTCCCATCTCTACATCAATTCCAAAGTTTTGAAGTGTTCTTTTAATAATATTGGCATTGGCTCTAATATCACCAGCACGAGGGCGCATATTTTCAGTTTCCAATAAGCCTAATGATGGAAATTTGTAATTACTTTTTGATCTTATAAAGGCGCGCATTCTATTTTCTGATTTGGCTTCTTTATCTTTTTGTTCTTGACCAATAATCTTTTCAATTATTTCTTCTGACTCAGAAATTACTTTTCCTTCTACAGATTCTGGAAAAGAAGAAATTTCTGCCCCTTCTATCTCTTCTTCTTTTCTCTTTCTCGAAAATCTAAGAGGAATATTCAAAACTAATAAAAATCCCGAAATAAAAACAGCTATATATACAATCAAAGTAGGCCAAAGCCCCAAATAATTCTTTAGCAAAGCACCTACAGCACCGACTATACCACCTTTACCATTGGCAAAAATCTCAAGAAGAGAAAGAATTGAAAATAGTATAAAAAAACACCCCTGAAATGTAAAAACAGTAAGATCAATTTTTTCAGATAAAGAACGGAAAAAAATAAATGATATTAATAAAAAAAGAATAGGTAAAACAAAATATCCCCATCCTAAAAGATAATCAAAAAGCTTAAATACCCCCCTTCCTATAGGACCAGCAAGATTTAAGGAACTAAATATTAAAATCAAAGCCAAGCATAAAAAGAGAATCGCATAAATACTATTCTTAATCTCCACATTCAAAGGCGATTTTGGAATTATTTTTCTAAAAATTCCCTTTCCATTCTCCAAAAAATTGATTTTTAATCCTTTCTTCTTTTTACTCATTGTTCACATTTTAACATAAAAAGGGACTGATAATAAAGTCCCGCCATTTTAACTTTTGATTTTTGATTTGCTTATGTGTATCTATCAGCTACTTTAGAAGCTCCATAAGATTCAGGCTTAGTCTTAATATTAAAACCAGAACCTCTAACCATACCGATTATTTCTTGAAGCATCTCCTTTGTTTTTCCTTTAGAACCAATGTCTACATGAACCTCAAAATCAAAATCAATATTTTTATCTTGAGATAAATTAAATAAGATTTCTTCGGCTAATTTCAAAGAAATCATTACTTCCTGATAAATTCTTGCTCTCAAGCTATTAATCTTTTTTTGGTTGACTCTTCGCCAAAAGAATCTTCCTCCATGTCCAACACGATAAACAACAATAGCGCTGACAAAATCTGTTGTCCCATGATTAGCAGAATCTGTTCCAATCACAACTTTGTATTTTTCTATAGGATCAGATTTAATATAAAAAAGAAGTTCTTCTACGAGTTCCTCGTAATTAAATGACTTGCCGCTTGGTGAACTAAATCTCTTCTTATTGTCCATTGCAAAATTTAATAATTAATAAAAGGCAAAAGACCCATTACCCTGGCTCTTTTTACAGCTTTTTTAAATAAACGCTGGTGCTTAGCGCATAAATTAGTTTTCCTTTGAGGAAAAATCTTCATTTGGCTGGAAATAAAACGCTTCAAGGTTTCCACATCTTTATAATCTATTTCTTTTTTATTTTGAAGACAAAAATAACATTGAGACATAATAGAAAAATTTAAAGATTAAAAATTAAAGTATACTTATTAAAATGTTTCCTGATTCTTTTACTTCGGAATAAAAATTAATTGTTCACATCTTAAAGTGATGGTGCTATGATCAATAAATGTTTGAAGGCAGTTAGCACGCTCAATTACTTGATCTCCATAAAAGCGGTAACGAGTATTAGTGGAACCGGAAAAATAAATCATTGCGGCACGCCATTCTGCATCTTTTGTTTGTTTACTGGCTCCCCATCTAGATAAATACAAAGCAGAGGCAACAAAAGCATCTCTAATATCCCAAGGATTGGCAGGATTATTACCTGTGATTTTACTTACTTGATCTTTATAGATCATCCATGTTGAAGGAATAAACTGAGCTGGTCCCATTGCTCCACCCCAACCATAACTCATCGCACAGGAAACAGGAGTCGTATCAGGATCTAATCCCAATTCTCTGCAAATTTGTAAAAATGGCGCTTGGTCTCTGCTTGGTTTCATTATCTCTCTCCATCCTTTGCTTGGAGGATCACCAGGTCGATTACAAGTTCCTACATTATGACCCAAGCGTGATTCTTGAGTGATAACAGCCAAAAGAAGGGCTGGTCTTACTCCTGTACGGCTACTCACCCAATTAGCTATTTCTAATGCTTCACCAAAAGTAACTTGTGTTTTTACTCCAATCAACTGATAAATACGCGCTCTAATCTCATCCGCTCTTTGCCTTGATTCAGACAACATTGCCTGATATTTAGCTTCATTCCCATCAGTAATATGCCAAAGTTGAACTTTTTCATCTTCTGTTGCGTTTAAATCATTTTTTTGAAGCAACTGCATTGCTAATAATTTTTGAGTTTCATCTTTATCACTGCCTAATTCCTGACTTTGTTTGCTGAGAGTTAATTTTAAAGCTCCAAGTTCTTCAATACTTTCCTGAATCTTTTCCTGAATATTATTAAGGGCATTAGAATAATCAAAAAACTCGCTTATTGTTCCTGACCCTAACAATATTTCTAAAAGCGATACCTGTTTTAATTGATAAAAAGATTGTAGAGAATTTGCTAAATTTTCTTTGGTTGCGCTTACTTTATCAGTAGTCTTAATAATAGAAGTTGTTGTTTCATCAATTCTTACATTAAGATATCGCAAATTAAGATTAGCGGATTCAATTTGAAGACTTAATTTTGACGCCGTACTTCTTAATTCATTAATTTTGTTTTGGAGTGTTTGTTTATCTTGTTTTGTTGTAACTATTAATCTTTCATACCCAGCTATTTCTTTTTCAATTGATGCTAATTCTTCCTCTAATTTAGCTTGCTCTCCTTCGAGAGCTTCTGCTTCTTTTGATTGAAAAAAAATTGGCGCTGTTACGCTGGATTGAAAAATAGAAAAAAGAAAAAAAGAAAAAATTAATAATGAAACAAATCTTTGTCTTGTTATTTTCGAACGAAGTAAGAAAACAAGGTTCTGTGAACAGAATACGCAGGTTCTTATTTTTTGCCCTTTAGAAAAAAGGAGTGAAATAAACGTTTTATGTTTTTTCTCTACCATTTCTTTTTTAAAAGGAAAAAAAATATCTTTAACCTTCTTTCTAGAAATAGACTTAATAATCATTTTAAGGATTATTTATCGCTACTTTTTTTAGAATCATCACTTTCAGCATCTTTCTCTTTTTCATCTTTCTCTTTTTCATCTTTCTCTTTTTCAACTTCTTCGCCTTCTCCCTCTTCTCCTTCTTTCGTCTCACCTTCTACCTCTACCTCTTCAACAGTTTTATCTCCTCCAAGTTCTTTCTCAAGCTCTTCTTCTGTAATTGGAGCATTTACAGTTACCACAGGCGTATTTTCATCAATCAAAACCTTTACTTTTGAAGGAAAATCAATATCTTTGATATAAATTGTCTGATCAAAATCCGTAAGCGAGGAAATATCAACAATAATTTCGTGGGGAATATCCATTGGTAAAGCTTCAACTTCTATTTCACTCGTTGGTTTAACCAAAACTCCACCAAGTTTCACAGCTGATGATTCTCCAGTAAAATTAACGGGGATATGAGCTGTTATCGGCTTGTCCATTTCCACTTCAAAAAAATCTACATGAAGAAATGAGCCATCTAGAAAATGCTTGGTGGCACTTTGAATCAAAACGCTTTTTATCTGCTTTTTCTTTCCACCAACAATTATTAAATCAATTATATCCGTATCTCCTGCTTCTTTATAAACATCCTTAAAATCTTGAATATTAACCTGCAAGGAACAAGCTGGAGTTTTCTTTCCATAAAGAACAGCGGGAATAAAACCTTGCTCCCGAAGAAGCTTATTCTGTTTACCAAAAACAATCCTTTTTTCTACTTTTAAGGTTATATCTGCCATATTATTTACTTATTCTAACGAAAAATCCCTAAAAAAGCAAGAAAAAATATCTTTATTCACTCATTCACTCAGTCTTTTTTTAAAATATGAAATTCTTTCGGTGGGATCTTCTGCTTCAAAAATAGCTGAACCAATTCCTACAAAATCCACGCCTGATTTTTTAACTTCTTCTAAATTTTCCTCATTTACCCCACCGTCTATCTCGCATAAAACTTTAGGATATTTTGTTTTGAATTCCTGAATTCTATCCAACACAAACCATTTAAATTTCTGGCCAGAAGGGCCTGGGGTTACTCCTAATGCAACAATTATATCTATTTTCTTTAAATATTGATCAAGGGCAGTAAATGGAGTTCCCGGATTAATGGCTATGCCCAATTCTACTCCATTTTTATGGCAAAGCTCGTAGATATAAGAAAAATCTTTTATTGCCTCATAATGAATAATTACTCTCTTAGGAGAAGTTTCCAGCCAATAAGGTAAAACCTGCTCAGGGTTAAAAACCATTAAGTGTAACTCAAATTTTCCTTTTATTTTTTTGATTTTCTTTAAAATCCCTGGACTATTCCATGTTTTCCAGGAAGTAAATTTACCATCAGCTATATCAATCTGAAAAATTCCATCAAAATCTTTTAATAATCTAATTCTTTCTTTAAGTTTTTGTGTTGTTTTAGTGTTAATAACTGGAATAAGTTTGGACATAATAAAAAATAAATATCAATTTAACAAATTAGCAATCTTCTTTAATCTTCTTTTGTGGCGTGTTTCATTTTTAAATTTTGACTTCAACCATGCTTTAATAATCTTTTCACTAGTTCCAATATCAGTAATGTCAGATGCTAAGCATAAAATATTAATATCATCTTCTTCTACGGCTCTTTTTGCCATATAACCAGAGAGGCAAAGACCTGCCCTTATTCCTTTAAACTTATTAGCCACAATACTCATTCCAATACCTGTTCCGCAAATAAGAATACCGCTATCTTTTTTTAAACCAGAGGATATTTTCTCTGCAACTTTTTTCGCAAAATCAGGATAATCATCCTCTTCGTCATATTCCAAATTACCCAAATCCTGAAATTTGATTTTCTCCTGTTCTAAGAATTTCTTAAGCTCTTCTTTTAAATTATATCCACGATGATCAGCTCCTAAATAAATCATAGTAATTTTTTAATCTGCTGAAGCAATGTCCATGAATAAGCCCATTCATTGTCATACCAAACTAAAACTTTTACTAAATCTCTATCTATTACTTTGGTAAAACTTAAATCAACTATTGCAGGAGCAATGGTTTTAATAATATCAGAAGAAACTAATTGTTCATTTGTTGCCTCTATAATACCTTCCCAATTTTCCTCTTCTGACGCTTTTTTAAAAATTTCATTAATTTCTTCTACAGAAGTATCTTTCTCAGAAACAAAAGTAATATCAGCAATAGAGCCACAAATAACCGGCACTCTCAAAGCTATGCCATCAAATTTCCCATCTAAATCTTTCATAACCTTACCAACACATTTAGCTGCTCCAGTGCTAGAAGGAACAATATTTTGACTAGCTGCTCTTCCTCTCCTCCAATCTTTTAAATTAGGACCATCTACTAAATGTTGAGTGGAAGTATAGGCGTGAATTGTATTAAGAACTGCTTTTTTAATTCCAATTTTTTCTTGTAAAATTTTCATAATTGGCGCTACAGCATTAGTTGTACAAGAACCATTGGAAATAATATCAAACTTTGCCAAATCTTCATCATTTATCCCTATCAAAACTGTCTTCCCCTGCTTATCTTCCTCTCCTTTTGCAGGAGCAGTAATCATAACTTTTTTTGCACCAGCTTCTATGTGCGCTTTAGCCTTAACATAATCACTAAATGCTCCAGTAGCTTCTACAACTATATCAACTTTTAAATCTCTCCATGGAAGATTTTTTGGATCTTTTTCTTGAAAAAACGGAATCTCTTTGTTATTAATGACAAATGATTTCCCTTGTACTTCAATCTTTTTATCAAATTTTCCGTAAACTGAATCATTTTTTAAAAGATAAGCTAAATTTTCTAAATCAGCCAAATCATTAATTGCAACTATTTCAATTTCAGGTTTTTCAAAAGCTAATCGAAAAAACGCTCTCCCTATTCTTCCAAAACCATTTATACTAATACGCATGTTATTAAAATTAAAATTAAATTACTTAATTACTAATTACTTAGTAATTCTTTAATTGCTTTTCCAAAATCCTCAGCTGCATCTGGACCATTGGCAGTAATAATCTTATTATCAATTACCACTGGGTTATCTTCATATATTGCCCCATTTTCTTCTAAAACCTTTATAAAACTTTTATCCAATGAAGATGACCAAACAGTCGCTCTTTTGTTCTCCAAAATTCCAGCTTGAGCTAAAAGAGCCGGCGCAACACAAATTGCCGCCACTACCTTATTATTCTGATAAAAATCTTTAGCTAATTTATGAAACTTTTCATTATTCAATTCATTAGACATACCAGATCCTCCACAAAAAACAACTGCTTCATAATTTTCTAAATTAATTTCATCCAATCCAATATGAATAACTGCTCCGCCTCCTTGAGACCCTACAGCTATTCCTTTTTCAGTGCTGGTTGTATCAATAGAAAAACTAGCTTTTCCATTAACTTTTTCTAATACTTTTTTGGGAGTAAAATATTCCTCATCACGAAAATCTTTAAAAGCTACTACCATTAAAATCTTTTTGTCCATAGTAATATTAGTTAATTTATCATCAACTGTAGGCTGAGTTGTTGTAGGCGTGGATGGCGCTTTTTGAGGAGCAAAAAGTGTCAAAGGGGCTCCCCAAAGGACTAGCCCAAAACCGACTATAATTAAAACTGCTGAATAAATAAATCTCTTTTTCATACTTCTTAAACTATTTAATTATAACAACCTTTCGCTTCGCTCAAGAACATTGCATTAAAACTAGTAAGTTTTAATATAACAACCTTTCGCTTCGCTCCAGAACGTTGAAATTAAAATAAGTATATTTTAATTATATCACAATTAATCTCAATCATTCAAAAAAACAGCACCTGTATTAGGCGCTGTTTTTCTTCTCTTCTTTAATTTTATTAATACCCAAGATTTCCTCTAAAATCGGCTTATTAAAACCAATAACGATTTTATCATCAATTTCTATAACTGGTACTCCCATTTGTCCGCTCTTTTTCATTATTTCCTGAGCAGCTCTTTCATCAATGCTTATATCAATATCCTGAAAATCTATATTATGTGATTTAAAAAAATCTTTAGCAACATTACACCATGGACATCCAGGAGTAGAATAAACTTTTACATTCATTTTTATAAAATTTCTTCTATTTCTGAACTAATTACAACTCGCATTATTATTTCCTGCGCTACCCGAGCTATATGTAGGAGAAAAATTGGTATTTGCTGATTCTGTGCTCAGTGCTGTATCGCAAAAATCAGGTTTATCTTGAAAAGCACAACAAACCAAAGTTTTTGTCGCTTCTGCAGTTCTTCCACCAAAATTAAATTCAATTGGTTTTTCTGGTGTGTTGTAATCTTCCCCATTTACAATCAAAGTTGGAGAACCGGTAATTTTGTATTTATCCTGAGCATCAAAATCTTTTTGCGCGTAAGCTAAACCACGATTTTGATCTACCATACAATTTGTCAATCCATTAACATCAGCTTTCACTATTTCTAAACAAGAATCAACATTTCCTTCTTGAATATGGCAATCAATATATGCCCAAAAATTATTTGGTTGTTCTTCCCGCAAACAAATCTGACGTAGATTTTCTTGCGCCTCTTCATCGCCATGCATTGCAGTAATTTTACCTCCCTCGATTGCACCCATATATTCAACTTTAATATAAGGAGCTATTTGAGGCATATTTTTAACAATCTCATTTAAAATTCTTTGCATTTGCACGCCAAATGGACATTTGCTAACAACAAATGCCTCCAAAAGAGGTTCTTCTGTTTTATTAATATCTTCGCAAGTCATCTTCTCGCCTTCTGTAGCTGTAGCTTCTTCTTCTGGCTCCACTAAATTAATTCCGCTAGGAAAAAGAATTTTTCCATCTTTAGTCAAATATGAATCAAATTCCTCTTCATCAATTTTCATTTTAAATTTATAAACTTCACTTTCTTCAGACACAGAAACTAAAACAGCCTCAGCGCCATCCAGCATATTTTCGTTAATAAAAGTGATTGCTTTTTCAGTAACTTTTTCTGCATTTTGATTGCCCAAACCCTTAAATAATGTGCCGTCACTACTCATTTTGCCATACCCAATTAAGAATGCGGCAATCATTAAAGTAATTACAATCCAAGATAAATTTATTTTATTCATATTAAGTTTTAGTTTTTTATTTTTTTTGACTTTAAATTAACCTAAATGTAGGTTTTAAGATTCTAACAAATCTTTTTTATTTCCACAAGGCAAAATAATAATTCTTCTTTCCCTTTTTTATAACCAAATATCTATCAAAAAAACAATCAGATTTTTTTATCGTCTGCTGAATGTTATCATAAATCCTACCATTAATAAATATGATATTATTCTGAACATCTTCCCTTGCCTGTCTTTTAGATGAACAGATTTTTGCTTTAATCAATAAATCCCCTAAGTCAATCCCGTTTATATTCTGCAAAATAGTTGAAGAGGCGCTTTCAAAAATCATTTGTAATTCTTTTTCAGAAAAATCTTTTATATCATCATAAAATAATTTCTGTGATATTTTTTCTGCAATTGCCGCTGCCTCATTACCATGAACTAAGCAACTAACCTCATTGGCTAAAATTCTTTGGGCTTCTCTTTTTTCTGGATTCTTCTGAACTTCATTTTCTAAATTCTCAATTTCTTGCTTTGATAAAAATGTAAAATATTTTAAATGCTGAACCACATCCCTATCATCAGTATTTATCCAAAATTGATAAAACTGATATGGAGTAGTTTTTTTTGAGTCTAACCAAATTGTCCCAGCTTCTGTTTTGCCAAATTTCGTGCCGTCAGTCTTTATTGCTAAAGGAACAGTTAATCCAAATACTTCTTTCTCTATTTTCTTTTTTATTAAATCTATTCCAGCCGTTATATTACCCCATTGATCACTTCCTCCAATTTGTAATTTACAATCATATTTTTCAAACAAATTTAAAAAATCATATGCCTGAAACACCATATAATTAAACTCAGTAAAAGAAATCCCGCTCTCCAAACGCGCTTTGACCGATTCTTTTGCCAGCATATAAGAAACCGTAAAATATTTGCCAATATCCCTAAGAAAATCTATTGCCTTAATTTTACCAAGCCAATCATAATTATTAACCATCAAAGCAGAATTATCTTTGCTTTTAAAATCCAAAAATTGCTCTAATTGGGATTTAAGCCCCTGACTCAATTTTTCTACTGTTTTCTTAGGATTAAGAACTCTTTCTTCTTTTTTGCCACTAGGATCGCCAATTAAGCCTGTTCCTCCTCCTATTAAAGCTATAGGCTGATGGCCAGCCTTTTGAAGGCGCTTGAGGGTCAATATAGGCAAGAGATGCCCAATATGAAAACTATCAGCAGTAGGATCAAAACCGCAATAAAGGGATATCTTTCCTTTATTCATTTCTTTTCTCAATCCCTCTAAATTGCTTACCTGATTTATTAATCCTCTAAATTTTAAATCATCTAAAATATCCATAAAAAATTGGTATAGCTTTATAATACTATACCAAAATATAAAATTCAAATTAACTTACTTTTATATTTCATTGAGGCTCTGTAGTTGTTGTAGTATCTGGTGGTTGCGTAGTTGTGGTTGTAGTTGTCGAAGTAGTGGTAGCAGGGGGCTTTGTGGTGGTCGTAGTTGTTTCTGGAATAATCGGAAGAATATTTAGAAAAAAGATTCAGTAAATCTAAAAAACTTTTTCTATTTTCTAAATATTAGCGTCGCATCCTTTACAGGATAATCCTGGACATTTCTGCTTGTTTCTCTTTGGATAAACGAAAGCTGAATAATCCAATAAAGCGAGATTAAACTCCTGGAAATTGCGCGCCGGCAATATTTTGAAAGCAATTCCCCATATTTTTTTGTCCGTTCTGCTTCTGGACAACCTTGACTTCAAACCCAGTTCTCGGACAAATACTCGCTCTACATTAGTATCAAAAATTGGATAGCGCTTGCCGTAACCGAAACAAAGTACTGCATTGGCAATATATAAACCCACACCCTTCAGCTTTAATAAATCTTTCTGATTATCTGGTATTTTCCCGTCATGCCTGCATACAATCTCGCGAGCAATATTTTTAAGTCTTTCGGCTCTATACAACAAGCCAAGAGGTTTTATCAGATTTTTCAGTAATCTTAAATCAGCTTTACTCAATGATTCTATGCTTGAATATTGTGATATCATTTTTTTAAATACTGCTTCCACCTTTTCTGCATTAGTTTTCTGAAGCAGTATTTCAGACACAAGCACTTTATAAGGAGTGGGGTTTTGACGCCATAAAAAAACACGGCGGTGCTTTTTGTGCCACCGCAGTAAACTTTTTCGAAATGTTTTAACCTTATACTTATTTATTTTATTCCTCATCATCATTTGTGGCTACCCTCTCCGTCTTTTTATTGTTCTCCGCAAGGAAGTTCTCATAGGAGCCAATGCGTGTAAAGTCGATGTCGTATGTTTCACTGTCTATTTTGTAGACAACGACTGTATCGAGTCCTATGGTTTGGAGTTTGTCATATGTTAGAAATTCGCGCTCTTTAAGATTCAAAACATCGCGCAAAAGCCACTGCCCGAGTGCCGAATTTGGATTAGTCATAAGCGCTTTGTTGTTGTCTTGGCACACTTTAGCACTCAAAACTTTTCTATCTGGCAAAATAAGCTGAAATGAAACATCGCGGGGCGGAAAGAATTTCGGAAACTTTTCGTGTATCCACGCGGGGATTGGAATATAGATTTCATTCGGATCGCGCGGACGACCACTTGCATTCCATTGATTCAGTCCGCTCTTTTCTGGTATATGCTTTATGTCTCCGCGTATCGAGTAAAGCGGGAGAAACACATGGGGCTGAATTTTAATCGACGCAAAAATCAACTTACCTTCTTCTATGAGTTTCTCGATCTCGTCGAACGGGTCTTGAAGTATTCTTATAGGCACATCGAGCAAGATACTCTCCGTCACGAACCTCTTGTAGAGGGTGCTTTTAGACACGTTAAAGGAATACTCAGCAGACGTATCAGAGAATTGAATTGTATTGCCGATCGTTCTGAGATTCCTAATTTTATCAATCCTTATGGTCGGGAACGGAGTCTCATACACCATGATTTTTCCTACTTGTCTGGTGACGCAGTGATAAATTATGTTTTCAAGTCCAAATATCCGCTTCGTAGTCTCAATGCGCTCATTTCTAAGTTCAGCTATTTTTTTTATTTTCTCATGTGAGGGAAGATTGTAAAAAAGTGCGTGGTCACTATTGAACTCGGCTATTTTTTGCATCGTTCTGCCGTTGCCTTCAAGAAAAGTTTTAATACCGAAGCCAATCTTATCCTTAGAAGCATCTACAGATGCATCAGAACGAGACAAGTTATCGGCATTAAATACCTTACTGAACAAATTTTCTACAACTCGATACGAAAGATACGGTTCAGAAGCTTCAGAAAAAAGTCTCGACAGAGAGCCGACTGCTTTGAGCAGTCGTTCATAGTAACTTATCTTATCTTTTGGTTGATTTTCTATAAACATTAATTTTTATGAAAGTACTTTCTTCATCTGGTAGGCGATTCGCTTGACTACAGGAATTGTCACAGAATTCCCAAACTGCTTGTAGAGTTTGGTATCAGAAAGATCTTTCGGAAGCTTGAAGCTTTCTGGAAATCCCTGCAGTCGCGCACACTCCCTCGGAGTCAGTTTTCTGATCCCTTTACGGTCACATATAAGAGGAACATTGTGTCCACCCGTACCCATATTAGCGGTAAGGGTAGGACAAACCCCGCTCTTATTTTCTCTCACATACATTCTCCGCCACTGATACACCGTATCTCGCGATTTTATGATTTTTTTCAATTTCTTATAGAGTGAGTGGTTATTATAATAGTACTTTTCGTCTACATCTTTATCAAGTAAATCCGTAACGGTTTTTTTCAGGGGAGCGGGTGAAGGAAATTCGAATGCGTCAACGTCCTTTCTCGATTTAAAGCCGACGATATAAATTCTTTCTCTATTCTGCGGAACATTTCCGTACTCCATGCTGTTGAGAATCTCTGTTTTTGTGTGGTATCCGAGATCGTCGAGTGCGTCCGAAATGATTTTAAAGGTTTTTCCCGTACCGTGCGTCTTTAAATTTTTTACATTTTCAAGAAAAATTGCAGAAGGCTTCTTGTCACGTAGAATCCTAACAATTTCAAAAAATAAATCTCCTCGGCCTGTATCGAGAAATCCTCTTCTATATCCTGCTACCGAGAATGACTGACATGGGAATCCCCCAAGGAGAACATTAAAATCAGGCAAATCTGAACTCCTTATCTTTGAAATATCAGCAATAGTTAGCAAGACCTCTTTGAAATTAAGATCGTAAGTAGACCTGCAGTATGGGTCAAAATCGTTTGCCCATACCGTTTTGAATCCAGCTCGCTCAAACCCTATTCTAATCCCGCCAATCCCTGCAAATAAATCGATTGTAATTAGTTTTTTGCTGGACATAGTCATATTACTTTTATTTTACTAATTTATCTCATTATACCAAAAAATCGCCTCTCTGGCGATTCTAATTTGCTGGGGCTATGGAACGATGTTGGAACCTTTTTAGCTTTAAAATGATATTATTTTAAGGTTTATTTATAAATCTTTCATAATAAATTTGAATTTCAATTTGCTTGCTTTCAGGTAAGGTCTCCATAAAAAACTTGTCATTGAATAATTTCTTTAATAATTTATCCCTTCTTGTTGTTAGTTTCGGATCTGCATAAACTACATTTTTAGGAACTTGCCCTTTTTTCAATTTCAACCTATATAAAGATGTCTTTGGAATCAATTCCTCTAATTCATTTAGTTCCTTAATTTTTTGTTCTTGATTTTTGATACTCATAAATTTTAATTTTATTTTTTTTATTTTATCAACCTTTAATTTAATAATAAAAAATGCCTAAAAAGAAGGCATTTTGAGTCTTGAAAAGACTTACTAAATAAACAATTAATATGATATTTCACTATTTAAATTATATACTTATTGATAAATTCGGTCAAACTATTATTAAAAAACGATCTATCGCAGCATCATGTCTTTTTATTAATATCAATTATTTTATGAACTGCTCTAAGAAAATCAGTAATATCAAGAAAGAAATTAGGATAAGCCCGACGAAGTTTATTGATTGGACCAGCAGAAACCAAAACTGGTTCAATTTTTGCACCTTTCATTGCTTCGCTTTCAACTTGTGAATACGCAAGAATTGCCTTTTTAAATTCATCACGCCTAAACGGTGTAATGGTAACTTTTTCCTTTAATGAGTCCAAAATTATTAAATGATACCAACTAATAATCTTTTTGCCTCTAGAAATTTTTGTACCATTACGTTTTTTTGCAATCAAATTTACTGCTACAGAAAAAGCTGCCATTTGTTCTAATGGATGAAATTCTTTTTCCAATTCTCTAATCAATTCATAAATCTTTTCTTCGGAAAAACTTTTGAAGCGTGGTATTTTTTCACTTTTTTCAATACAAGCAAAAGCAGCTGAAATAATCGCAAAAAAATCTATCCACTTTCTATCTCCTTGCCTTGATTTAAGTGCCTGTCCAAGAAATGTGCCCATAGTTTCTACAGCAGTAGCCCATATATGTTGTAATTTCGTACGAATTTGTAATTCAATCAACAAACCATCATATTTAGCATTTTGTCTATTTTGATATTTATATATAAGATGAAGGCTTCTATAACCATCTTCATCTCTAGGACACTTTATATAATCTTTTTCATTTACTAACTCATGATAAAAACGACTTTGATCACGATATTCATCAGCCAATTTGTAGACTTCTTTGATTGACTTTACTATTGCACGCAGACCACCAATATCTTGCATTGTTGTAAGTTGCATATTGTGATACCTTTTTAATTTATCAATAATAGTCGGCATGCGCTTGAGACGCTGAGCTGAAATTGAATCTGGCAAACTCTTTGATAGTTTTTTTCTCAAGGTGGCATTAAAAGTATTTAAAGGATAGGCATGACAAGCACGCCATTTGTTTGCTAACTCCAAAGCTTCTTTGAATTCATTAGATTGAGTGTTTCCTTTTATTAATGTTTTGCCTGCTTTATTTATTCTATTTTTTGATTCTTCTGGGACTAAAGAAAATGTCATAATTTTAAAAAATATATTACCATGATTTTATCCTTCCTTGTTTAAATTTGATAATATAAAACCATTTTTAAATCTCAATTTTCAACCTAAATAATAAATTTATTTAATATTATTTATTAAGTATTAATAAATATTATTATACCACAATCAATAAAGCGCCTAAATAAAAACCCTGGCGCTTTTTATTTTAACTTATTTTTATGTTAAATGCCCTATCAACTACTAGTGACAGGGGCCAGACACAACAATATTTCTACGTTGCTGAGGGACTAGGATTCGAACTTTAAAATAAATAACTCAAAATTATTATTATTCAGTTTCTAATTATCCGTTTTCTTCTGAATACAACATATTTAATATTAAATTAATTTTCATTTTCTTTTAAATATTGCATATTAATTTCTATTTTTCTCCGTTATTTTTCTTTTCAACTTTCTTTTTGACCTCTTTTTCTTTTTTCTTTTCCTTTTTTGGCTCCTCCTTCTTTTCTTTTTCTTCTTTTTCTGCTTTTAGTTCTTCTTTGACCTTTTCTTTAGATTCCTCCTTTACTTCTTCTTTTGTTACCTCTTTGACTTCTTCGGTTTTTGGTTCTTCCTTGACTTCCTTTTTAAGTTCAGCTTTCTCTTTCTTTTCTTTAGCTTTTTCTTCAGGTTTTGCTTCAACTGGCTTCTCTTCAGATTTTGTCTCATCTTTTGTTTCTTCAACAGGTTTTTCTTCTACCTTTTCTTCAGATTTCTCCTCAGGCTCATCTTTAGTTGGTTTTTCTTCTGTTTTTTCTTCAGGTTTTTCTTCAATCTTCTCTTCAGTTGCTGGCGCCTGCTCTATCTTTTCAGGAGTTTCAGCTTTTTCTTTTTTCTCTTTTTTCTTCCTAATGGTAATAGGTCTTTTTTTGCCTTCAATAATCTTTGCTCTTATTAAAAGATTATAGCAAGAATCTGAAGGCTGAGCCCCTTGGCTAATCCAATAAAGAATTCTTTCTTTTTTTAATTCAAATTTATTTATTCGCGGATCCCACCATCCTAAAATTTCTTTTGCTTTACCACTATTAATGGCAACCCTAGAATCTACGGCTATCACCCGAAAAATAAAATCTTGCTTTTTCCCTTGTCTTCGGAATCGTAAAGTTAACATAATTTATACATCCTAATTGAAAACACCTTAAAAGTCAATTTTAAATATCCAAATTTCTTACTTTTTGAGCATAAGCTTGAATAAATTTTTTCCGTGGCAGAACTTCTTTACCCATTAAAATATCAAATAATCTGTCAGCCTTTTCTGCATCCTCAATTCTAACTTGTTTCAAAACTCTTTGCTCAGGATCCATTGTTGTATCCCATAATTGATCAGGATTCATTTCTCCTAATCCTTTATATCGTTGAATAGAAATTCCTTTCATTAATTCATCGTGACCACCCTTAGAAAACTCTTCTTTTTCTACAGCCAAAATAGCTTCACCTTTACCTTTTTTAACTAATTTTAATTTTCTCACCTTAGGTTTTGAAGGTTTTTCTTTTTCTTCTTCTACCTTACCCTGTATTTTTCCCAATATTTTTTGTTTTTCTGATTCTGTATAAGCATAATAAAATTCTTTGCCTTTCTGGATTCTATACAAAGGCGGCTGAGCAATATAAAGATACCCGGCTTCAATAATTGGCCTGAAGTAGCGGAAGAATAATGTTAAAAGCAAACTGCGGATATGAGCGCCATCGGTGTCTGCATCAGTCATTATAATAATTTTATGATAACGGAGTTTATCAATATTAAAATCTTCACTTATTGCTGTTCCTAAAGCCACAATTAAAGCTTTTATTTCTTCAGAAGTCATCATTCTGTCAAAACGGCTTTTTTCTACATTCAAAATCTTACCTTTTAAAGGAAGAATCGCTTGCGTGTTTCTGTTTCTCCCCATTTTACTTGATCCACCAGCAGAATCGCCCTCAACTATAAATAATTCAGATTCTTCTGCTTTTCTTGAAATACAGTCTGCTAATTTTCCAGGCAAAGTCATTCCTTCTAAAATCCCCTTTCTAAGAATATTCTCCCGAGCTTTTTTGGCAGCCTGCCGAGCCCGGGCGCTTAACAAAGATTTCTCAAGAATTCTTTTAGCGTCTTCTTTATTTCCCTCTAAAAATTCCTTAAAGTTTTCTCCCACAACCTGTTCTACGGCGGTTCGCACTTCTGGATTGCCTAGTTTTGCTTTTGTTTGCCCCTCAAATTGGGGTTCTCTTAATTTTACGCTGATTACTGCCACTAATCCTTCTCGAGTATCTTCGCCAGTAAAACCATCTTCTCCATTTTTAAATATTCCCTGCTCTTTAGCATAATCATTTAAAGTTCTTGTTAATGCTGACCTAAAACCAGTCAAATGCATCCCTCCTTCTGGAGTATGAATATTATTAGCAAAAGCTTTTTCTGTACTCTCAGAATCATCTGTATAAAGCAAAGCAACCTCAACTAAAATTCCTTCCTTCTCTTGCTTTACATAAAAAACATTATTAATTAAACGATGAGTATCTCTTGCCAAATATTGAACTAAAGTGATAATGCCACTTTCAAAATAGAAAGTATAAAAAGGAATAAGAGCGTCCGCTCTATAATCTTCAAACTTAATTGTAGTACCTGGGGTGAGATATGCCTGTTGTCTTAAATGATCAAGAATCTTTTTTGTATCAAATCTAATTTCTTTAAAAACTTCCGGATCTGGCTCAAAAATAATTTTTGTTCCAGATTTTTCACATTTGCCTACTTTTTTGAGTTTTGTTTTTGGTTTTCCTCGATGATATTCTTGGCTATATAACATTCCATCGCGACAAATCTCTGCTTGTAAATATTCTGAAAGGGCATTCACAACTGAAACCCCTACACCATGCAATCCTCCAGCTACTTTATAGGACTGTCCTCCAAATTTTCCACCAGCATGCAAAGTGCACATTACAATTTCCAATGCTGATTTTTTCGTCTTTTTATAAAGGCCTACAGGAATTCCTCTGCCATCATCTCTTACAGCCACTTTATTTTCTTTTAATATCTGTATTCTAATATTCTTGGCATAACCGGCCATTGCTTCGTCTATGGAATTATCTACAACTTCCCAAATAAGATGGTGGAGGCCATCTACTCCAGTAGATCCAATATACATGCCAGGTCTTTTTCGAACTGGGTCTAATCCCTCCAAAACATAAATATCTTTAGCTGTGTAGGTAAGAGATTTTTTAAGTTTTTTAGTCTTTTTCACAGATTTAATCATATTAATTATCGTATTTCTGCTCCGATACCTTTTAATGCCTTATAAATTTTCTTCATTTCTTTATCAACCTCTTCGTTTTTTAAAGTATGGTCATTAGCGCGAAAAGTCAAATGGAAAGACAGGCTTTTAGTGCCTGATAAAAGATTTTTACCAACATACACATCAAATAAATCCACATCTTCAAGGTTGGTTGGGGAAACATTTTGAATGACGCTTAATATTCTATCCACTAAAATATTCTGAGCAATAATAAAAGAAATATCCCTGATAATCGCCGGATATTTTGGAAGTGATTGGAATTCTCTTTCTTCTTGAACAATTTCCAATAAAGGCAAGAGTTTGATTTCCCAAAAAACCGACTTGCCTTCGCAATCATACTTTTTTAATAAGTCTTTTTGAGGATTACCTATTACACCAATTAAGTTTTTATTTTTGTAAATTGCGGCTCCTTCTTTTAACAAAAACGAATACTCAGTGCCTTCTAATGATTTGAAACTATAATTATCCCTATCAATACCAAAGCGACTAAATAAATCTTCAATGATTCCCTTTGCTTGATAAAATATAAGAGAATCATCACATTTTTCTTTTTGAGCTAAAACACCTGAAAAGACAAAATATTCTTTCAAGTTTTTGCTATCTTTAAGGTAGGCTTTGCCTATTTCAAAAAATCTGATTTTATCAACAAAACTAAAATTATGATTTATGTTTTTTAGAAAATTAACTAAAAGAGTCGGGCGTAAATATTTAGTCAAAGCACTGGTTGGATTTTGTATCTCTATAAGTTTCTGTCGCCATTTATTAGGTAAAATATCTTTATCTTTTTCTGATATAAATGAATAATTATATACTTCCTCTAAATTATATCCCTTAAGCCAATCTTTTACTTGTTTTCGAAATTCAAAAAACTCGTTTTGTAGAGGAAGGGTTAGGATTTCCTGTGGAATAATGGAATCTATTTTATCAATGCCATATAAACGGGCCACTTCACCCATGACATCTTCCTTTATTTTTATATCATTTCGAAAAGGTGGTGGAGAAATTAAAAAATAATCTTTTCTTTCTTGAGTAGAAAAACCTAAAAGGGAAAGATAGCGGATAACTTCTTTTCTCTTAATTGGCCATCCTAAAAACTTTTCCCAGTTTTCCCATTTAATGGAAATTAATATTTTTTCTTCCTTGAAAGTTCTTTGCTCTACTTTTCCTTTTAATATATCTCCCCCAGCTAATTCTTGGATTAACTGAGCTAAACGATCAACAGCATAATCAGCTATTTCCAGAGGAATATTATGTTCAAATCTCCAAGAAGCATCTGTCCTCAAGCTTAATTTTTTAGAAGTTGATCGAATATTTACTCCGTTAAAATTAGCGCTTTCTAAAATTATATTTGTTGTATTTTTACTAATTCCAGCAATCTTTCCTCCTTTTATCCCAGCTAAAGCCAAAGGATTCTTGTTATCAGCAATAAGCATAGTATTTTCATCTAAATCATATATTTCGTCCTCCAAAGTAGTAATTTTTTCATTCTTCTTGGCCTGCCTTATAATTATTTCCTTTTTAACCTTTTTGCTCGCAGCAGCTGATTTGTCACTAATTTTATCAAAATCAAAAGTATGAAGGGGCTGACCTGTTTCCAGCATTACATAATTAGCAACATCTACAATGTTATTAACAGAACGTACGCCGCAATCAGCTAATGCGTCCTTCAACCATTTTGGAGATTCTTTTACTTTTACTCCTTGAAGTAATCTTACTAAATAATAATTACAATTTTGGTCTTTTATTTTAATATTCAAAAGATCTTTAGTAAATATATTTTTTTCTTTTAAATTAATTTTGGGATAAATAAATTTTTTCCCTAAAATCGCGCCAATTTCCCGAGCCAAACCTAAATGACCTGACGCTTCGGCTACTTGATTAGATAAAAGCTCCACATCTAAAACAGGCCTTTTGCCGCGATATTTAACTGTTGTTTCAGCAAAGTACATCGTTAAAATATCTGCCAGTTTTTCAGGTGATTCTTTAAGCTTTAATAAATCTTTTAACCAATTATATGAAAATTTCATAATTTAAAATTGTTCCAAAAACCTTATATCTGAGGAGAAAAATAATCTAATATCGTCAATGTGATATTTGATCATAGCGATTCTTTCCACTCCAAGCCCAAAAGCAAAACCCTGCCAGCGATTAGTCGCATAACCAACCCTTTTAAATAAATCTGGATGAACCATACCTGCACCCATTATTTCCAACCATTCGTTTGTGTCTTGTTTTTTGTTTCTTGTTTCTTGCTTTAGCTTTATATCCACCTCAACGCCAGGAGATACAAAAGGAAAATAACTGGGCCTAAAACGAACCAAAACCTTCTGTTTAAAAATATCTTTTACAACTTCTTCAATTATGGCTTTAAAATTGGATAAACTAATATTTTCTCCCACCATTAACCCCTCTATTTGATAAAATTGAATTTCATGATAAGCGTCAGTCGCTTCATAACGAAAACATTTACCAGGAACAATTATACGAAAAGGCGGTTGAATAGTTTCCATATAACGAACCTGCATTGGGCTAGTATGCGTCCGCAATAACATTTTTGACTTTTGACTTTTGACTTTTGACTTTATCCAAAGCGTATCCCACATTTCTCTGGCAGGATGACCAGCAGGAATATTCAAGGCATCAAAATTATAATATTCAGTTTCTATTTCAGGCCCTTCTACAATGGAAAAGCCCATTTTTTGGAAAGAATCAATTATATCATGTAAAATCAATGTCAAAGGATGAAGACGCCCTTGATGAATTTTCTCACCTGGCTGAGTAATATCAATAAAATCTGAAGAAAAAGAGAAATTAGTTTCTAAAACCTCTCTCTTCTTTTTATACAAAGAGAAAAAAAGTTGACGAATCGTATTGGCTTTTTGCCCTTGTTTCTTCTTTTCTTTTAATGGTAATTTTGATAAAGAATTAAAAAATAGAGAAAGGGTACTTTTCCTCCCTAAATATTTAATACGCCATTTTTCTAAATCTGATGTATTTTTAATTAAAGAAAGACTATTTCCAGCTTCTTTTTTTAACTGTTCTAAATCCATTGTGCGCTTTTTGATACTTCTGTTTTAACGTCTGTTTTAATACTTATAGTTAATTTTACTCTAAAATATTGATTTTTTCAACCCCATTAGAGGTTCAACATAACTCTCAATAATAGAGAGATTATGAGGCGAAGCACCATGAGGCGAAAGATGATTGCCTTCGCCCCCTCCTTCTCCTTGCGAAAAAATAAAAAAGATTATACAATAAAATAACTAAGTTTTATATTATATTATGTCAGGACATTCTAAATGGTCCAAGGTAAAATACCAAAAAGCTGTTAAAGACCCTAAAAGAGCCAAGGCTTTTTCTAAATTAACAGCCATAATCACTGTAGCAGCAAAGGGCGGTGGAAATATAAATTCCAACTCCAAATTAAGAATGGCTGTTGATAAAGCAAAAGAATTCGGAATGCCTAAAGAAAATATCGAGAGGGCTGTAAGTAGAGGATCTGGCGAATTAGATGATGGAAAAAAAATTGATGAAATCTTCTGCGAGGCTTATGGCCCCGGGGGATCAGCTCTTCTAATTCAGGCAATTACAGATAATAAAAACCGTACCTTAGCTGAACTACGACATTTACTTCAAGAACATGGGGCTAAAATGGCAGATACTGGAAGTGTCCGCTGGATGTTTAAAGAGTCAGGAAAAATTATCTTGCCTAAAAGATTTTGGAACGATAATATTTCACTAGAAGCCATTGAAAATGGAGCAGAGGAAATAAAAGAAAAAGATGAAAAGATTATAATTTACACTAACCCACAAAATCTCGCTTTGATTAAAGATTTTCTTGAAAAGAAAATAGACCAAGATGTTATTAAGGCTGAATTTGATTTTATCAGCCAACAACCAATAAAAATTACGGATAAAGGAATAAGAGCTAAATTAGATAATTTATTCGATGCTTTAGATGAGCATGATGATGTAGAAGAAATCTATTGCAACGCTGATTTAAAATAACAAAACTATGATAATATTAGGTATTGATCCAGGAACAACTCGAACAGGATGGGCTTTTCTCCGTGTTGGAAGGCAAAACATAAAACCAATAGATTACGGGTGTCTGGAAATATCCAACAAAAGCCAAGGTGAAAAACTAGAAATAATTGCCAAAAACCTTAATTCATTAATCAAAAAATACAAACCATCAATAGTCGCTATAGAAAAGATATTTTTCTTTAAAAATGCTAAAACTGTTATGAGCATTAGCGAAGCAAGAGGCGTTATCCTGTTAGTTGCTCAAAAAAACCACTTAAAATGTATTGAATTAACACCGCTTGAAATCAAACAAAATCTTATAGGATATGGAAGAGCAAATAAAAAAGATGTCCAAAAAACAATTCAATGTTTTTTCTCTTTAGAAACAATGCCTAAACCCGATGATATTGCTGACGCTTTAGCTGTTGCATTAGCAGGAATTAATAAATTGGGAATAAAATATTCAAATTAAAACAAAACAAAGGTGATAAAAAAGACTATTTCATTTTTCCTGTTACTATCTTTTTTAGCTCTAGTTTTATTGGGCTTTTTTTTGATTTTTCTCGCTGAAGGATTACCAGACCCATCTACATTTGATCAACGAGTTGTTCCAGAATCAACAAAAATATACGACCGCACTGGAGAAATCTTGCTTTACGAAATGCATGGCGGAGAAAAAAGAACTATCGTGGGAATAAATGAAATGTCTCCCTACATCATAAAAACAACTCTTGCTGCAGAAGATCATAATTTTTATAAACATTATGGTTTTTCTTTAAAAGGATTTGTCCGTTCTATGATTCATAATCTGTCCAATCTAGGAGATCTTCGAGGTGGTTCTACAATAACCCAACAATTAGCGCGTAATGCTTTTCTTACTATTGATAAAACTTTAGTAAGAAAACTTAGAGAAGCAATTTTAACTGTAAAGATTGAAAAAACATACAGCAAAAATCAAATTCTAGAAATGTACTTAAACCAAATTAATTATGGGCACAATGTTTATGGAATTGAATCAGCGAGTAAGTTTTATTATAGCAAAGAAGCCAAAAATTTAACTCTGGCTGAAGCAGCTTATTTAACAAGCTTAATCCAATCGCCTAATTATTTATCCCCTTTTGGGAACCATTTAGAAGATTTAGAAAACAGAAAAGATTGGATAATTTCACGAATAAAAACCCTTGGTTATTGCTCAGACGAGGAAATAGAAAAAGCTCAACAAGAAAAAGTAATTTTTACACTACCAAAGGTTGGCTTTAAAGCACCTCATTTTGTAATGTATGTACGCAATATTCTTTATGAAGAATTTAGCGAAGAAGAATTAGAAAAAGGCGGTTATACTATTATTACAAGCTTGGATATGCGTCTCCAGAATTTGGCTGAAGAATTGGTAAAAAAATACGGGGATTTCAACCAGAAAAAAGTAGGAGTAAAAAATATGGGTCTCATTGCCGAAGATCCCAATACCGGCCAAATATTAGCAATGGTTGGCTCTCGTGATTATTGGAATTTAGAAGAAGAAGGAAACGTAAATACAACTCTCAGCACACGCCAACCAGGATCGTCTTTTAAACCTATCGTCTACGCTACAGCTTTTAAAAAAGGTTTTCTTCCTGAAAGTATTATTTTTGACACTGCTTTAAATGGTGTCACTGCAAATTTTTCTACCGACCCCAATAATCCTTATACAGTGACTAATTATGACAGTAAAACCAGGGGTCCAGTAACTTTCAGGCAGGCCTTAGCTCAATCTTTAAACATTCCCTCGGTAAAAATTTTATATTTAGCAGGAATAAAAGAAAGCATTAAAACCGCCCAGGATTTTGGTATTACCACCCTCAATGATCCTCCGGGGCACTATGGATTAAGCTTGGTTTTGGGAGGCGGTGGAGTAAAGCTTATTGAAATGGTCCACGCCTATACAGTTTTTAATCAAAATGGAATCTATCACCCACAAATAAGTATTCTAGAAATAAAAGACAAAAATAACCGAACAATTGAAGAATTTTCTTTAAAAGATAAAGTTGTTTTAGACCAACAAATAGCTCGCCTTATAAATAGTATCTTATCAGACAATAGCGCACGAGCTCCTACATTTGGTTGGGATAATTCATTATATTTTCCTGATTTCCAAGTAGCGGCAAAAACTGGAACAGATTCTGAGTACCGCGATGCCTGGACTATCGGCTATACCACAGCTTTAGCCGGCGGTATCTGGGTTGGAAACAATGATAGGTCCGTAGTAAGCAGCACAGGAGCGCCCGGAGCTATGGTAGCCGCTCCTTGCTGGCATGAATTTATGGAAAAATCGATAGAATTTTATCCGCCAACAAATTTTATTGAGCCACTTCCATATAGCGATGACCAAACAATCAAAAATTCTATTCCAATGCTTAATGGAAATTATATAAACACAAAAGAATATAAAAATATTCAAACTGAAGAAATTATAAACGTCAATGAAATTCACAACATCCTTTATTATGTTAATAAAGATAATATTCTCGAATTTCCATTTACTAACCCATTAAACGATTCCCAGTTTTGGAATTGGGAAATTCCAGTGCTGTTATGGGCGCAAAAGAATATTATTAATTTCAGTGAAGAATATAATAAATATTTAGGCACTGATTATATACCTGTTGATACTAACATCACTCAGACAACAATAAATTTTCCTGATATTCCTAAAATTGAATTTATTTCTCCTCAAAATGGAAGTTTTGTTAATGCTGATATAGGCTTAATCATTAAAATTAATAGTCCTATTGAAATAATAAATACTCAAATTTATCTTAATAAAATATTACTCGGGAAATTAAACAAAATAGATATAGATAACAATGTTTATTCTTATAAAATAAATATAAATGATTTAATTAATCAAAATGAAATAAAAATTGAAGCCTTTGATAGCTTCAATCAAAAAAACACAGCATCAATAATTATATTTAAATAACCATATTTAAATAAATTATATTTAGATAATTATTTTTAAATAACTGCTCATCCAATTTTATAAAAAATTCTATCAATTTTTACTTTAGGAATTCTTTTTTTGAGATAAGCCCTTAATTTCGATTCCTCTAACCGTAACTCTGACGAAATAACAGCTCTGCAACATTTGATGATTAATACCTCCTGTTTTAAAGAACTGGCCCTAACTATATCCAATGACCAGTTTTTTTCATCTTTAAAATATTGGTTTATCACATTAATCGCTTCCTGCCCCTGAAAAAAACTTTTAAATCTTTTAGTATTTGACCAACTTTTTAATGCTTGTCTAATTGATATAAAAGCCATAAAGTAAATTACCAAATCAAATTTTAATTGGCATTAAAATATTAAATCAAATTTTAATTGGCATTAAAATATAGGAAAAGGTATCATCGGATTTTCCATGAATCAAGGCAGGATTAATCTCTTTATTTAATTTGATAATAATCTCATCTTCTTTAATTGAATGCAATCCATCTAATAAAAAATGATAATTAAAACTAATTTTTAATGGACTTCCATTTATATCTTCAGGAATAAGAACTGTATGACTTTTCCCTAAAGAAGGGTCTTGAGCCTCAATAACAATTTCCTTTTTTGATGAATTAAAATCAAACATAACGTCATTGATTCTCCCACTAAATAAACCAACAATTTTAACGGCCTCAATTAATTTCTTTCTATTTAAAATTGTCTGATTTTCAAAATTAGACGGAATTATTGAAGAATATTTTGGATATTCAGCATTAATAAGCCTGGATATTAAGCGAACATTATTTAATGAAAACTGAATCTGATTAGGTTCTGGAAAAATCTTTACTACACTACTAACTTCCTCTATCTCTTCTTGAATAATTTTTAGAACTTCTTGCGCCGTTCTTAATGGAATTATTATTTCTAAATCATCTTTTATATTAGTTCTAATTTTTTGAGATAAAATATTCTTTTCTGCCAAACGAAAACTATCAGTGCCAACTAATTTTAGAACGCTTTTTGCAACATTGTTTTCTAATTTAAATAAAATACCATTCAATTCTGGTTTTGGAGAAGTGTAACCAACACTCGGAATGACTTGTTCTAATGCTTCTTCAAAATCCTTTTTTTCTATTTCTATATATTTTTCTGTTTTTGTTTCTGGAATAATTGGAAATTCATCGGGATTTATTCCTTGAAATGTTGTATTATAATTCCCACTTTTTACTGATAGAATATTTTTACTTTCTTCAATTGTAATCTTTTCTTCTGATAAATTATTCAAAAACATAGAAAAAGTTTTTGCTGGAATGATAAATTTTCCTTCTTTTTCCATTTTTCCTGTAATAATTAATTCGATTCCAATTTCCAAATCAGTGGCCAGAAGATGGAGTTTATTTTTATTTGTTTTCAAAAGAATATTACTTAAAATAGGAAGTGTGAGATTTTTTCCTGTAATTCTTTCTGCTAAATTAATAGATCTTTTAAAATTATCAACTAAAGTGGTAAATTTCATATTTTTATTCTAATTATTATTTATATATTAAATATATTAATATATTATTATAATTAGGGATCAATATTTTGTGCATAAACGATTTTTTTAAAGACTGTATTTGTTATTAATGATTTTTTTAATGAATAAATAGTGAATAACTAATGAATAATTTGAAGAGAATATGAGGATAATAATTTAATTTTTAATTTTCAATTTTCATTCTTCGATTTTATCAAGCATTTATACATTATTTTGTTCACAATATATCCACTATTATTTTTGAATGTAATAATGTAATAAAGAACAAGGTTCTGCGAATGGAGTGAACAGGTTCTTATTTCGAACAAAGTGAGAAACAAGGTTCTGCGAATGGAGTGAACAGGTTCTTATTTATTATACAGCATTTCTTTCAAAATTGTTATTTCCTGACTAAAAACAGGATTTTTTTCCATTTCAGAAGATATCTTTTTATATGCATGAATAATAGTGGTATGGTCGCGATTACCTAATTTTTCAGCAATACTGGTATAAGAATAACGCAATTCTTCTCTTAAAAGATACATTACTATTTGTCTTGGTTTCACTAATTCTTGCTTCCTAGAATGGCCCAAAATCTCGCTTTCTTTAAGGTCATAAAAAGAAGCTATTTTTTTAATCACTTCTTTTGGTGGAATATATCTATTTGATTTATTTAAGATAAGTGACAATATCTTTTTAGTTTCTTCTAAAGAAATTGGATTGTTTTTAAGGCGCGTATGTGCAATCACTCTGTTTAATGCTCCCTCTAATTCCCTGATATTCTTTGGGATTACCTCAGCTATATATTTAAGAACATCATCGTTTATCAGATAAGATACATTCTGACTTTTGTTTTCTAAAATAGCCAATCTTGTTTCAAAATCAGGATAACCAATATCAGCTATCATGCCACCTTCAAACCTAGACCTTAATCGTTCTTCAATAGACGGAATAGATTTGGGCGGGCGATCAGAAGTAAAAACAATTTGTCTATCTTTTCCATAGAGTGTATTAAATGTATGGAAAAGCTCTTCCTGGGTTTTATCTTTTCCGGCGATAAACTGGACATCGTCAATTAAGAGAAGGTCAAGATTTCGGAAACTTTTTTTAAATTCTGTCATTTTTTGATTACGGATAGCATTAACTAAATCATCTGTAAATTTTTCCGAGGTAGCATATAGAATTTTCAATTTCTTTTTTTCTTTCCTTAGTGCATTGCCAATAGCTTGTAGAAGATGTGTTTTTCCTAATCCAACGCCGCCATAAATAAAAAGAGGGTTATATTTCTTTCCTAAATTTTCTATTATTGCCAAAGCTGCTGCATTAGCTAATTCATTATTAGTTCCAACAACAAAGTTTTCAAAAAGGTATTTTGGATTAAGATTAGTTTCAGGATCAATATTAAATTCTAATTGTTCATCTAAAACGGATGATTTTGAAATAGTTGAAGAACGTTTTGTTTTTTTAGTTTCTATTTTTTTCAAAGAATCTTTATTGGTAGTGACAAGATATTCAATTTTTTTGATTCTAGGATTTAAGTTATAAAGAGCGCGTAGAATTTGTTTATGGTATTTATTTTCAAGCCATTCCTTTGTAAAACTAGATGGGACCCCTATAACAACGGTCTCTTCTTTAAGATCTAAAATAAAAGTATCTTTTAACCATGTTAGATAATTAGCTTTAGAAATATTCAATTTAATCTCCCCCAAAGCTGCTTCCCAAAGTTCTTTGATATCCATAATTGAAATTACAATATTTATATTCTATAGTATAAAAATAAAATTTAGTTTCTGCAAGAAAATTATCCTCTTTTGGGGATAAACTGTTGATAATTAGTAGGTTTGATATTTAGCGTATATTTTGGTATGCTGTTCTAGATTTAAATTTAATATTTATTGCCATGTCGATTACTTATCAGCCGAAAAAGAAAAAAAGGTCACGTACGCATGGATTTTTAAAAAGGATGTCTTCTAAAGGAGGAAAAAGAGTTATTAACCAACGAAGGCGAAAAGGAAGAAAAAGATTAATTCCTTAGGTGATGCTTAAAAAGAAAAACAGAATTACATCTTCTGTTACTTTTAAAGAAATTTTTACTAAAGGTAATGCAAAAGAAAACGAGTGTTTTAAAATTATCTTCAAAAAAAATGATTTAGACTATCCGAGGTATGGAATTATTGTAAGCGCGAAAAATAGTAAGTCAGCTGTGCAAAGGAATACTTTGAAAAGGAGAATTAGAAATATACTCAGGAATTCTTTGTCGGGTTTTTCAGAAGGATTTGATGTTGCGATTATTACAAAGAGAGATTCTACAAATATGGATTTCTCAGAGCTAAAAGAATCTCTAGAGAAGCTATTAAAATCATTTAAATAAATTATGAATATTTTCCAGTTATTAATTTTTCAACCATTGTACAATTTTTTAGCCTTGCTCTCTAACCTAACAAAGGGTGATTTGGGGTGGGCTGTTTTAATTTTGGCAGCAATAATTCGTCTTATTATTTGGCCTTGGTATAAAAAAGCTATGGGAGATCAAAGAAAGATGGCAAAATTACAGCCCAAAATTAAAGAAATCCAAAAGAAGTTCAAGAAAGAACCAATAAAGGGTAACCAGGAAGTAATGAAGATTTTTAGAGAAGAAAAAATTAATCCTGGTGGTTCTTTCCTTTTTATTTTTTTCCAAATGGCTATCTTTATTTCTCTTTTTATATTTTTTAAGCAAGCTATAGCTAATGACTGGGCCCTTTATCTTTATAATTTTGTTAAATTGCCAGAACAAATAAATTATTTATTTCTTGGCATTATTAATCTTAAAGCCCCAAGTCTTGCTCTTGCTGTGATTTCAGCTTGCTTGAACTCCTTTTTAACTTTTATCCAACCAAGCTCAGGCCAGAACAAAGCAATGTTATTTGGCTTTCCTTTTATAATCCTATTTTTCTATAAGAGATTTCCCGCGATTGTTATTTTATATTGGATTGGATTTACTTTAGTGAATATTCTGCAGGAATATATGACTAAGAAAGATACCCTTCATACAAATCAAGCATTAGAAACAAAAGTTATTAGCTAACTATGGAAACATTAAAGGTAAAAGATTTTTTAGAAGAATTGCTTACAATTGTCGGTTTTGTAAATTTTGAGATTAGTACGCAAGAAAGTCCTCAGGATAAACTTATTCAGTTTTCAATTAAAACTGATTCAGAAATTAATTATAGCGGTCTTTTGATAGGACGTGATGGAGAAAACCTGCAAGCGTTAGAATATTTATTAAATATCTTTTCAAAACAATGCTTTAATGATTATCCTTGGAGGGTTATTTTAGATATTAATAATTATCGGGCAATACAGGAAGAAAAATTAAGAGAATTTGCCAAAAAAGCGGCTCGTCACGTATCTTTATCAAAAAAAGAGATGGAATTACCACCTATGAGAGCACGGGATAGAAGAATTATTCATTTGGAGATTGCTTTAAGGAGTGATGTATCTACAGAGAGTATTGGAGAAAGAAAAGAAAGGCATATTATAATAAAGCCACAAGAGAAATAAATTTTTTAATGTTTGATTTTAAGTAGTGCCATACCAACACCCTTGTGTAATACAATAATCACTGCCTGGATATGAGCCATATCCAGTTGCTTCCATTAATGCTACATGGAGATGATTTCCCTCATCTAATACTGCCAGTCCAGCTTTATTAAATTCTGCTATTATTTTTTTGTTATCCTCAGAACTATTTGAAACTGAATCTATATCCACACAAGTGCCATCAAGATGACAATCATCTGCTGATCTTGGAATACTTGTAAGACAAGGTAAATTAGAATTAATACAGGCATCGTGCACATGCCAAGATGGATCTGTATCTTTTAATTGGTTTAATTTATCAGCTAATGCGGAATCTAAAAAAGCTTCTGAATATTGGCCAAATGCTATATAGTCTATGGGAATTCCCATCGATATTATATTGACCAAATTATTTGATGGTGTTTGGTCTGGTGGGGTAACTGCTGGTTGGGCAACTGCTAATGGAGTTGGAGCTGCAGTGTCAGAAGAACCACTTAAAATATCAGGATTTATAGTATATAGGATGATATAGAAAGCAAATAATAAAACAATCCCAATAATGGCGCTCACGATTCTTTCTTGAGCGTCTTTTTGTTGAGCAGTATTACCTCCGGAAGTGAGATATTGGAATCCAGCAAAAACAATCATAACAAAAGCTAAAATCCCAGCTAAACGAAATGCCCACCAAATCAGAGCGTTTATTAAATGAATTGGCATAATTCTTTTTATTCGCTTTATTTAAAAGGAGTAATTTCTCCTGGCTTGAAAAATCCAGGAATTCCTATTTCCCATTGATAAGATTCAAAAAAAGGATAACTAATTGATTGGGTATTAAGTGGATCTGGAGGTAATGGTATTGTTTGAAGAAATGCTTGTAAAATTTCATTTAAAATTATTGGGCACATTTGGGTGATAAAAATTGAAATTGCTGTACCAATTGATGTGCCAAAAACCATCATATTCGCAGCTGCATCTGAAAGTGACTTACAGATATGCTCAACCGATATATTTTTAAGCAATAAATCTAAGATCCAACTTTTAATAAGCCCTGTTATGTCTGTATTTTCACTTACAGCGTTTATGACCAATGATTTTAAATTCTCTGGAATCTTTTCATTTGTTTGGATAAGGTCAATCAGTAAGTTTTTGGTATTTTCTCCAATGTTTGCATCTTTTTGTATTGAACTTATAACATATGGTTTCAAATTTTCGGGAATTTTTTCATCATTTTGTATCTTATTAATAATTTCATTTATAGTATTATCTGCCATTTCTGCCCCTTCATAGATACTTGATATTGTTCCAAAGAAATCAGCAGGATTTACTGGTGTGCAAGATGGTGTTGGACCGACTATATTAACATCAATTGGCCCAGAAGGTAATCCAGAAGATGAAGATGAAGGACCACATTTATTAAAACATTGTGCGCACCAATAAGGCCCATCAGGATCATCAACACATTGACCTGCAGAATTACAAGAATGGCAATTTGTAGTTTGATTACCATTTTTATCTAAGCATGCTTCAACTTGTTTAGGCATAAAAAATAAATTCCCTATCGCCAAATTTAATATTAAAGCAATTAATATTGTAAAACTTATTTTTTTGCATGTATTTTTGAAAAACATATTTTTTATTTAAAAATTATGAAATTTTTGTTTCTAAAGGTTTTAAAGAGGTAAGTCCACTTGCTTTTTCTACTATTTTTTTAGCAGGAGCCGGTAATCTTAGAAATATATAACAAAGTATAACAGTTAAAGTAGCAATAGGCAAAATGCTGAAAATTGGCAGAAGATCTAATCCTTGGCCGATTAAAAGCCAAGTGGCTCTTATGCCGCTCATAAGTGTAATCACAAAGATAAAAATAACAAGAGGTAGGACAATAACCCAAACAAAGAAGTTGATTCCAGGGATAGGCCCCAAAAAGATTTCTATGATATCTTTAATGATAGATGGTATAAGCAAAAATAGAAATATAGTAAGAGGCATTTCTTTTTCCTTTTTTTTAGGCTTCCCCTCTTTTTGTTCCTTTTTCTCCATAAAAATAATAGATTATTGTTTTTCTAATTCCTTTTTTGCCTCTCTTATTGATATAAGTTGAGCTGGGTTTGAGGTGATAATTTGGTCTTCAGCATAAGAGGCAATGATCTGGATAGCAGCATGTTTATTTTCTGCAAAAAAGAGACCTGTACCAATAGAGGATTGTAAAAGGATGGTTTTTTCTTGTTCTGTTAAATTTAAAGCTTTCCCTAGAATATCAATATTCGCAGGTGATTGCTTTAGTAAAAGAGCTAAAGCAGAGTTAGTGATTAATGGTTTGCCATATGGAGAGTTTAAAACATCATCTATGTCTTGTGTAATAAAAGTCACGCCCATATAATATTTTCGCGCTCTTTTTGCTAAACCAAAAAGGAAAGCGGCGCTCTCTTCATGGCGCAACAACCACCACCCCTCATCAATTATTGCAACTCTTTTTCTTAAATCCTTTTTTATCATTGTCCATATATAATTTAATACTACATACATGGCAATAGGTCTGAGTTCTTCTTCCAATTCTCTTACTCCGAAAACAACCAAACGATTGTTGATATTAATATTTGATGGTTGGTTAAGAAAGCCAGCATAGCTTCCTTTAGTGAATTTATAAAGTTTTGCCGCTAAATCCTCCCCTCCCTCGGTATTTTTTAGGACACTTTCTAGATCTTGCATTAATGGCAGACCTTTCTTTTCAGTCATATTTTCAGAAAAGATATCCCGGCTTGCGTATGTTTGTACAATGGCTCTGTCTAATATAAGTTCTTCCTGCGGGGAAAGCCCGCCAAGCATTAACTTAATTAGACCGATAAGATTTAAAATATGATTACGGAAAACTTCTTCGTTAGTTTCCTCTTCTTTTACTATAGGAAGTTCAAATGGATTGATATTATCGTCAGAAGCAACAGATATTTTAAAATAACTTCCGCCGATTGAATCAACTAAATACTCGTATTCATTTTCCGGATCAATAATTAATACATTAATTCCTAATAATAATGAACGAAGAATTTCCAATTTTACAGCGTAACTTTTTCCTGCGCCGGCTTGGGCAAAAACTATCATATTTGCGTTTGGTAAAACAAAACGGTCAAAAATAATCAAGCTATTATTATGCAGGTTAACGCCATAAAGGATTCCTTTGTTTTCTGAAAGGTCTAAAGAAGAAAACGGGAAAAGGGTTGAAGCTGGCTGTGAATTTAAAGGAGTAGTTAATAATAATCTGTCCATGCCTAGCGGCAAAGAAGATTCCATTCCTTCAAATTCTCTAAAAATAGTTGGTTTTGCGTAAATTAACTGTTGTTCTAATATATTTTTGATTTTACTTTCTATTTTTATAAGTTCTTCTTTGTTGTCGGCAAAAAAAGTAATATAAACGCCTACTTCAAAAAGTTTTTCACTGCCTTGTTGAATTGTATCTCTTAGTTTTTCAATATTATTTAAAGCAGCTTCTAATAGAGGATTACGTACCAATCCTCTATCTGCCTCAATGCTTAGTTGGGCTTGAATTTCTGCGGATTTTTTTCTTAAATCTCTTAAAACTTTATTAATATTAAGCGGATGGAAAAAGATTGAAATATTAAAAGATTCATCCAAATTAATAATTGAGGAAAACCAGTTGGAGGCTAAATAATTTGGATAAGTTAGAATAAAAAGAGTTGAACAATATTTATTTCCTAATTTGAGAAAATTAGTATTAATTTCTAATCCAGCAGGGGCAATTAAGTCCTGTAAAGTAGAAACAGCCTGAGATTGGGCTAATACTCGCGGGCTTTTAGGTTTTCTTTTGAATAGGTTTGGGAAACGCATATTTTATTGGTTAAATTCTTCTGGAACATTTATTGACTCTCTTTCAAAAGCTTCTGGGTTATATGAATTAAAAAACAATTCAATTAATTCTTTGGTAGTCAGTGGACGTGATTGCAATCCCATTCTGGTTAAATTAGTGATAATATTATTTTGGCGGATTATTAATTGTTGATAATGCTGGTTGAAATTTTCATCAGAAAGAGGAATTATAACGGAAAATGCCTGGTGTCTTAAATTAAGCAATGTTTTGTAAGCTTCCAATATTTGGCGTAATGCGGTTCTGGGTTTGAACATAATAGGGTCATAGGGCACTATTACATAGAACTTTTTTTTCATAATATTGTTTCCAGTAACAAGCCCTTTAATGAATGTATAATAATCCTCTCCTTGCAGTTTAAGTAGATTATTTGTTTCTTGACCAATTCTTTCTTGAAGAAAATTTAAATAGGATTCAATATTAACACGTCTGGAGTGAGCCACGACTTGTAATGGAAAATCTAAATTATTTATAAGATTACGCCAGCCCATTAACACGGAAGATTGTTCTTCTTCTGATTTTAAATCGAAATTTATACCCGATACTTCTAAAACCGAACGGAGCGAACCGTTTTTAAGAATGATTGTCCCTTTTCTAATTTGTTGAAGGGAAATGAGTGATTGGCTGCTAAAAGTTTCTTTAGGCATCTATTTATCTAATATATCGGTTAATTGTTTGAGCGTTTTTTTATCTAATTGTTTTTTAATTTGTGTTTTTACTGCGGGCTTGGGTTTTTGAGAAACAGGGTAGGGTGTTTTTGAAAAAGTTTTTTCTTTTTTCCATAAATAGTATTTTGGAAGCCAAAAATGTCGAATAGCAGCCATAGCAAGTGTATGAATAGGAACACTATGGATTTTTCCAAATGCGAGGAAAAAACCGATTGGAGCGAGAATTATTGCTAAAATCAACCAGAGCCATGATTTTAAAACAAAAAAAAGTAAAAGAATAAATCCGCCAAAAGATAATAAAATCCATAGTTGGGTAAAGGTAATCCAACCCATTAATTTTGTTTCCTCTTTTATAAATTGAGGCACTTGATAAACCATATTTTTAAGCTTCGCCAAAAGGACTTTTCTTTCGGTATTTTTTATAAGGAATGGGTTCTTTGGTCGCAGGTGATTTTTCCTTTTTTTCTTTTTCTTCTTTTAATTTAACGTCAAGGATATACGGCTTTTCTTTCTCAGTCTTTATAAAAGTTTCTTCATCCTTAAATCTTTTTCCTTCACCACTCAAAATTTCAGAAGATGCCACTTCTCCTATAGACTTTTTTCTTAATGGTTCCTTTTTTTCTTTAGGGGATGGTTTTTTTAAAAAAACCTTTTTCATTTCTTCAACAATTTTTGGCGGACCATTTCTTTTCTGCATAGCGGCCAATAGCTTTTCCCGAATCTTGTCCTGTTGGTTTGAAGAAATTTTTGGAGTAACGACTTTTTTTAATTCTTCTATCTTGCTGACTGGCTTTTCAACCGTTATCTTAGATGGTTCAGGAAAAGAATATTCAGGGATAATTTGTTCAGAAGGTATTTGTTCTGTAATAGTTTGTTCAGTTTTTTCTTTTGTAGCAGCAGGTATAACAGGCTTTATTTTCGGAGATTCTGAAGGTCCTATTGGTTTTTTTATTTCTATTTTCTGCGGAATTCTTTGCTCTAATGGTTGAAGTTTGTATTGATCTAATTCTTTCCCAAACATTTTAAAAATCTTTTCTTCAATTACTTTATTAACAATTTGAGCCGCTGCCGGCGAAATATTGATTCTTTTTTCTAGTTCGTTTTTAAATTGTTCCCTGCGCAATTGAAAAAACAAGATTTTTGTTATGATGTCCATAACACTAGAAAATTTTCCAGATGAAACTTTACCTAAATTTAAAGCATCTTCTATTATTACTCCCATTTTATCAGAAGCCAAAAAGTCCTGAATACGAAGTGGAAGTTTACTGAATGATTTCAAGAATTTGTTTTTATTTTTTTCTTCCATATTCCTTAGTAAAATTAAAAAGGCAAAAATTCTGCCAAGAAACGATTTTTGTCGTATTTTCTTCTTTTGAGTTCTTGTTTTGTAGTTTCTTCATTCCCGTGGATCTTGTCTCGAACAGATTTTACAAGTTGTTGTACCCATTCTATTTGTTTTTCAGTATTATCTGTTGACCTAAGCATAGCAGCAAAATTTCCAGCTGGAAGATTTTTAGCTAAAAGAGTATAGAAAAATCGATTGGTATGCGGTGGTCCTTTTTCTTCTAATCTTTCAAGAATGTTTTCCCAATTACCTGATTTTATATCATCAGGCGAAGATTTTAGCAGTTGTTCTGCTGTAAGATTGGTGATTACACGATTTTTAGCCTCATCGTTAGTGATTCTAGGAAGTCTTTGCTTCATCTGTTCTATTGCCTTGTTCATATCTTCAGGTTTTGTAAAGTATTCAGCATAAAGCTCTGGATGAACTTTTTTAATTCCTGAAACATTTAAATTGGGCTGGTTTTTAGCTATTTCGATGGATTTATTATCTTTTTTATAATCCAGTGATTCTTTTCCTATTAATGTGTTAATACCCAAAGCCACTCTTCCCCTATCTGTCTCATGCAATTTCATATCAGCTCTAATTTGATCTGGGGTTCTGTTTTTATAATCTTCTTCAATTTGTTTTAGTTCATCTGATCGAATTTTCCCAGGCTGTCTACTCATCCAAACTCCTATGTCATGTGTAGGTGCAAATTTACTGTCTTCTAATCTTTTTTGGGCTTTTCTCCATGTTTCTGAACTTGCGGCTCCTTTTAATGCTTTATGACCAACAAAGGCGCCAGCTACTGCTCCAGCCTTAGTAGCTTGTTGTATTACTGTTTTAGATACTGCTCCGCCTCCTTGGATGGCAAATATCAATCCTCCTACTAAGAACATGGAGAATAAGACCATTTGTATTATTGTTTGAGTTGCAGAACCTGCACCAATTGATATTTCATTCATTGCGCTCATTGCAATTACAGCAATATATAGTGTAAAACTGAAAATAACAGGGAAAAAACACCATTTTATAAATTGTTCCCACCACATTTTCCAATATTTTTCCGTATCAGGAAAAATCCAAGCAGCAAAAACAATAGGAGATAAACCTAAAAGTACAATTAGAATAAGTGCTCTGAAAAGTATTGTCACGAAGACAGCAAGCAAAGAAATTACGGCAAAGCCGCCAACGAGTATCATTATAAAGCCGATTATGAAAAAATTACCAAATCGTAGGTCATAACTTGCTACCTCTTCTGCTGCTGTAGTTGTTGCTGTTGTCGTTGCTGTATCAAGACCCAGAATTTTTGGCAATTCATATTTTCCCTCATCAAATATATCAGGAGGGATAAGTGTTTTTGTACCTTCTGATGTTTCTTCTTCATAACCAAAGCTTTGTTGTATACGGGGAGCAAGAGTATTATTTTCTTCTTGGGCAATACTTAGAAAATGTCCAGAAAGATAGTTTGAGATATCTATTATCGTTCCTCCTATTACTAAGCTAAAGTTTACTAATAGAGCGACAATTACTAATTTCCAAAGAGTGTTTTGCCAAACGTATTTTTTATAACGAACAATAGTCGCAATAGCTATTCCAATCATCCCTAAGATTAGGAGGGTATTAGTTATATTGCGCATCATTTCCCATATTTGCATAACGCCTTCATTTTCAGTAAATCCGCCATAAGTGCCAGGATCTAATGCCCATAATATCCAGCCTATTTCCAAGTTTATTAATCCAGAAAACATTTTTCCCAAACCTTCAAGTATGGCTTTTGTAAAAACACACCACATATCTGCAATTACTACTTTAATCTGGCAGCCAAGATCTAACCCCCAACCATACCTCGCTGCGCATTCCTCCATTCCATCTTCAAAGTTCTTCTTACAAAGACCCTCAGGCCTTTTTTCCGGAAGTCTGACATTGATTGTTTGTGCTCCATGTCTTATTGTTATTTGTCCAGGGGTAGGATTTGGAATACAGCATTTAGCGTCAGCAGAAACATTATCACTGCCAAGACAACTTAAGGAAGATTCTATATAATCTCCATAATATGTGCATAATCTCCTTAATCTTGTCTCTACACATATACCATCTTCTGATTCGCACGCAGAAATAGCTTTCACTTGTGGAGAATTAAATTTTAAGATTGGGCTTATTAGTAAAGCAAAAACTACAATGCTAAAAATCCCGATTTTTAATATATTTTTTGTTTTCATATTAATAATTTTTTATGTTTTCTTTATTATAATTATACAGTTTTATTATACAATATTTTTTATTAACAAGGAAGAAAGAGAAATCCATTGATCTATTGAAAGATTTTGTGCTCTTGTATTCAAAGGCATGTTTAATTGCAAAAATATTTTTTGAAGGAGACCTTTCTTTATGTTTAGATTTTTATTTAAATTATTAATAAGCAATTTTCTTGGTTGTTTAAAGCCAGCTTTTATAGTATTAAAGAATATTTTTTTGAATATTTCATTCGTATTTTCTTTTGTACTTATTGGAATTATTTTAATAACAGCAGAATCTACTTTAGGCTCTGGATAGAAAGCGGTTTTTGGGACATAGCAAATAATTTCTGGTTGAGCATAAAATTGTACAGAGGCAGAAAGGAGGTTCATTTTTGGCGGCTGAGCTATGATTCTTTGCGCAACTTCTTTTTGAATCATTAAAACTATTAAAGAAGGTTTAATAGAATTTTCTAAAAGTAAACGTAGAAGATGGGAAGTTAAATAATAAGGGATATTGCCAAGTACTTTGTATTGAGTATTGAGTGTTGAGTATTGAGTATAAAATTGGTTAGTTTTTAGAAAATCGCGAATATCTGCGTGAATAATTTTTAAATTCTGTTTATTTTTAAAAATGTTTTCAAGAAATTTCACTAATTCCGGGTCTTTTTCAACAGCTATTACTTTAGCGCCAGTTTCTAAAATAGGTTTAGTTAAAACACCTTTTCCCGGACCAATTTCTAAAATTTGATCTTTATGCTTAATTTCAGCTGTTTGAATAATTTTTTGTATAATGCATGTGTCTTGGAGGAAAACCTGGCCTAATTTTTTTTGTTTTTTTGTTATCATATAGAGTTTTGACAAGATTGTTTATTACTGTTTATAATGGTAGGATATAAAAGTCGATATAATAATTATATAAAAATAATGAATAAAAAAACATATAAAAATTTGATTATCATTGGCTTGGCCATAATAGCAATTATTGTAGTTTTGCTTATGAGAAGCAGAATTATGGAAGATAAGAAATATAATGGTTTTCTAAATCCAGCAAAAGGTGCTTGGTCTGAAGTTATGAATGGCGCAGAAGATTCACAGAGGTCTATTTATTTAGGAGAAAGAGTGATTAATAATATATTAGCATATGGAGTGGAAATCGGATCAATTATTGATGGAAATGAGAGTGCAGTTACACAAGTATGGCGTGATAAAGATTCAAACGAGATAGTGAAGGTAGCAAGTAAATTAGAAGGTAAAAATGAAGTGATTTGTATAGACGATTCTTTAATGGAAATATTTATACCTACATTTAACTCTTCGCTTCCTGCAATAAAAACGCCAGAGGAATATGGTTTGAATAATGAATATACTTCTGATACCTTTACAACAAAAAAAGGAAAAATAATTCAAGTAGCAAAGTTCATTGATGAAAATAATATGGAGATTTGGCTTAGCAGTGAAGTCCCGTTTGGTATTGTAAAAATTATAGATAGAAATAGTGAGTCAGGAGAAATTATGGCTTGGCTACAGGATTTTGGATTAAGTGGAGGTAAGTCAAAGATTTCAGAGAATGAAATGCTTAATTGTAAAAAAATAAATTTTCCTGATTTAACAAAGTAAAATAAAAGAGAAACAATGCTCTACCAGTAGAATGAGCAGATTTGTTAACTAATTATGAGCCGAAGGCGAATAACAAGGTTCTGGAGCAAAGCGAACAGGTTCTTATAATATTCATTTTAAATTACCATTTTTACATTTAAAGCACAAATTAAGAAAAGAATAAGGCACATCAATAATTTAATACCTTCATCTTTATTAAAGATAGTGATTGGTTTGTTTTTGCTATCTTTATTTTTTGGTAATTCTTATCTTTCTTCTCAAATTATGTTTCTTCAAAAAGAAGGGGAGGAGTTTTTAATAAAAGAAGACGGTTACCCTGTTATTTTAGAAGGTAGCTCATTTGTTAAGACGGCTTATGCCTACCATGAATGTTTGAGCGTAGATGGAAGTCAAATTATTGAGGGCGATTTTGAAATAGATAACCCAGTAGAACAGAATTTTTTAATTATTATAAACAGCGATAGTTTTTTGAGCATTAATTCTCCTGTAAAATTTTTGCTACCTTCGTCCCAGCGCCATACAGTTTTTACCTATATAGTGCAGGAAGGAGATACACCTGGCAGAATTGCGGCAAATTTTGGAGTAAGTTTAAATACAATTTTATGGGTCAATAATTTAAAGTCAAGTTCTATAATTAAACCTAATCAGGAACTCATTATTCTTCCAATTTCAGGAGTAATGCATATAGTTGAAAAAGGAGACACATTATCTTCTATAGCTAAAAAATACCAAACATTCTCTGATGAAATATTTGTTTTTAATAATTTAAAAGATGAAGGCTCTATAAAAATCGGTCAAGAACTTATTATTCCGAATGGACGGCTTTCTTCAGCTGCTTCTTTATCATTATCTGCCGGGCTTAAACCTATGACAATTGATATTAGCCATTGGCCGAAGATTGATGGCTTTTTTGCTTATCCTACTTCCTTTGGTTTGAATAGGGGGATTTTTCACTATTACAATGCTGTTGATATTATTAGTTCTTGCGGGAGCCCTATTTATGCTTCTGCTGATGGAATAATAGTTGAGGCTATAGGGACAGGAAGATATAATTACGGCTATGGGAATTTAGTTAAGATTCAACATTATAATGGCACCACGACTGTCTATGGCCATTTAGGCGGATTATCAGTAAAAGAAGGAGATAAGGTTTATCAGGGAGATTTAATGGGAAAGATGGGCGACACAGGGAATGCTGAATGTTGTCATCTTCATTTTGAAGTGAGAGGCGCACAAAATCCTTTTATTAAAAAGTGATAAAATAATCAGTATTCATTCCAGGAAAATTCTGTTTTATATTGCAATGCTTCGGCAACGTGATTAAACTTAATTGTTTCTGTATTTTCCAAATCAGCTATTGTTCGGCTGATTTTTAAAATTCTGTGATAAGATCGAGCTGATAAGGAATATTTGTTGATAGCTTTTTTTAATAAAATTTCTGCTCGTTGTTCTACTTGGCAAAATTCATTTATCTCTTTTATTCTCATTTCTCCATTAGCAGAGATAGTAGGATATCTTTTATCAACATTAATAAACCTTTGTTCTTGTATCTTGTGGGCAAAAATGATTTTTTGTTTTATTTCTTCTGAAGTCTCTAAGGGAATATTACTGTTCATTTCTTCAAATAATAAACGCGGCACATTAATAATAATATCTATTCTATCCAAAAGAGGGCCAGAAATCTTTTTCCTGTACCTGATTATATCTCCGGGACGGCAGACGCATTCTTTAGATGAATCGCCAAAGTAGCCACACGGACAGGGGTTCATTGCCGCTATTAAAATAAATTTAGCTGGAAAAGTGATTCTGTTTTGGACGCGGGATATGCAAATTTTTCCTTCTTCCAATGGTTGTCTTAGACCTTCCAAAACATCTCTTTTGAATTCTGGCAATTCATCCAAAAAAAGGATTCCACAATGAGCTAAAGTAATTTCTCCAGGCATTGGATGTGTTCCCCCTCCAATTAGCGCGGCTGACGACGCAGTATGATGCGGAGAACGAAAGGGGCATTGCATAATTAATGGTTGAGAAGGCGGGAGCAATCCGCTAATGCTGTGGATTTTAGTCACTTCAAGGCATTTTTCCATACTCATTATTGGGAGAATAGAAAGAAAAGCTTTGGCTAACAAAGTTTTTCCCGAACCAGGCGGACCTATCATTAGAATATTATGATTTCCGCTGGCGGCGATAACAAGCGCTCTTTTTGCTCTGGCTTGTCCATTTATTTGAGAGAAATCCATCTCTTTATTAAAAGCATAGGAAAAATTCTTAGGGGCTTTATAAGGAGAAAGGTTAATTTTGTTTTCTAAAAAGGAAATAAGTTCTTTGAGGTTTTTTATTCCGATAACTTTTAGATGTTTTGCAGCCATAGCTGCCTCGGCAGCATTTTTAGAAGGAACGAAAATATATTCATAGCCGTTTTTTTCTGCCCACATAGCAATAGCTAAAACTCCGCGCACTGGTTTTACTAATCCTTCCAATGTTAATTCCCCAACAAAAATCTTTTTTTCAGGAGAAAAAGGAATAATTTGTTCAGAAGCTAAAAGATAGCCTAATGCAATGGCTATATCATAATAAGAACCGTATTTTTTGATATCAGCTGGTGCTAAATTAATAGTAATTTTCTTGTTTGCTCTTAAAGGAGATTTAGCTCCAATATTTTTTATTGCGGCTGATACTCTTTGTTTAGATTCTTTAATAGAAATATCTGGCAAGCCAATAATACTAAAAGAATGAAGTCCATTAGATACGTCAACTTCTACTTCAATTAAAGTAGTTTCTAAGCCAAAAATAGCGGCGGAATATATTTTAGATAACATAATTTTTATGTACCGTCGCTTTTTGATATATTTTTATCTCAAAAATAGCGGCGGAATAAATTTTAGACAACATAATTTATGTACCACCGCTTTTTTTGAATATTTTATAATTTATTTTTCCTTGGGCTTATTTTTATTATGAGCCAAAGGCGAATAACAAGGTTCTTACGAAGTGAGGTTCTTATTATGAGCCAAAGGCGAATAACAAGGTTCTTACGAAGTGAGGTTCTTAATATTGCAAGTTATACAAGTTTTAGCCGCAGCATTGGCCTTTAAACGGTCTAATTGAATATTCTTTTTACAGGTTTCACAATGACCATAATTATTCTCTTTAATTTTTTCCAAAGCCTCATTAACTTCTTTCAGCCGAAGTTCCAAAGTGTATTCTACGGCCAATAAATTTTCATATATTTCTACTTCTTTGGCGTCCTCATCAGGTGCAGAAGAACGACCTCCAAGATTTGGGAATCTAGTATCATAATCATTAGATATTCTCTTATCTTTATCAGCAAATTTTAACAAGTCCTTTTCTAAAAGGGCTCGTTCTTGCTCTAATTTCTTTTTTAATTCAGAAAGAGTTTTTTTGTCCATAATTTATTATAAATATTCTATCATAAAACCAGAATTTTGAAAAGTCAATTGACGCTAAATAAAAATATTGTTAATATGAAAATAGATGCGGCAGTAGTTCAGTGGTAGAACGTCTCCTTGCCAAGGAGAAGGTCGCCGGTTCAAGTCCGGTCTGCCGCTCCAAATAAAAACAATCCGTTTTTACGGATTGTCTTTAATTTTTGGTAGAAATTATTTTTTTTCCTTCTTTTTGCCTGTAGCTTGTCCAGTAAGATAATCTATTCCTTTTAACGCTGCCAGCATAAAAAGAACCAAGAATAATAAAATTGACCAACCTATTGTTCCAAAGGCTGTTCCCCACAGAGATTCTTTTTTTTCTTTTTTGTCTTCTTCTTTGATAAACTCTGCAGCTTTAGTAATAGAACCAGGGATTTTTTCCTTTCCTTTTTCTTTTATGGTTGTTTCTATGATATCCTGAAGTTCCTGCCATTGCTTTGTCTTCATTAGTTTTTGAAATCTTTTACGAACCTTGGGTTCCTTAAAAGATTCAATCAATTTAGGTAAGATTTTGGATACTTCTTTTGGATCTAGTTCGGATTTTTCTAATTGATTTTTGATATTTTCCTCAATTGATTCTTTCTCTTTCTCTTTTTTTTCTTTTTCTTTTATTTCCTCTTTGACCCAAGCTTGGGCTTCTTTAGAAAGCTTTGATTGATTTTGTTTTAGATAATTACTAAGTTCCTCTCGGCTTTTGTTTAAGGTGCTATCCATTACTTGATTATAATCGGAAGCTTTTCTGAATTCTTTCCAGGCTTCTTCGCGTTTTTTATAACTTTTCCATGGATCAAGTTTTTCTTTTTTCTCTTTGCTCTCTGTTACTTCTTTTTCTTTTTGGAGAGAATCTTTTATGGTTTTTTCTATGATATCCTGAAGTTTCTGCCATTGCTTTGTCTTCATTAGTTTTTGAAATTTTTTACGAACTTCGGGTTCCTTAAAAGATTCAATCAATTTAGGTAAGATTTTGGATACTTCTTTTGGATCTAGTCCGGATTTTTCTAATTGATTTTTGATATTTTCCTCAATTGATTCTTTCTCTTTCTCTTTTTTTTCTTTTTTTTCTGGCTCTTTTTTTTCGAATGTTTCGGATTTATTCCATTCTTTTAACTCTTCAAGCGTTACAATTTGATCTACAACAGATCTATCCTTTCCTTTTTCTGAAGTAAATTTTAATACTGTTACTTCTCCTGTTTTAGGATTAATGTTACTAATCACCCAACCGTCCTCGATCTCTCCTGAAGATATTTTAACTTTTACTTCTATAAACTTTCCTTTTTCATATGCAGCTTTAAAATTCGCCGCAGCTTTAACGTTCTCTGGAATTAATTTTTGGATAATGTTCTCGTCTTTTATTCTTTTTTCTGCTCCTTCTTTTTTCTTTTTCTCAGATTCTTCTACTCTATCTTTAGTTAGTTTTTCAGTTGGCTCCTTTTGTCCTGATAATCTCTCATACTCTTCCTTTATCCTTTCTTGTTCTTTTTTTTTCATTTCAGCATTCTTTTTATCTAATTCCTCGCGTATTTTATTAATGTCTGGCATTTGTTTAATCTCCATAATATTTTTTTGCTACTATTTTTTGTTTTTTATAATTTCATCAATAATTCCGTATTCTTTTGCCTCTTCAGGAGTAAGCCAAAAATCCCTATCAATTTCTTTTGATATTTTTGCAATAGGCTGTCCAGTATGCTTTGCCAAAATCTGATTTAATTGTTTTTTGACGCGAAGAATTTGCTTTGCCGCGATTTCTATTTCCGTAGCTTGACCTCCAGCTTCTCCCATAACTTGATGGAGAAGAATTGCTGCATTAGGCAGAGCAAAGCGTTTACCCTTTTTACCAGCAGCTAAAATAACAGCGGCGCCAGAAGCTGCCATTCCCAAACAAAGAGAAGAAACATCGCATTTAACATATTGTATTGTATCGTAAATTGCCAGAGTAGAAGTAACTGATCCTCCTGGAGAATTGATGTAAAGCAGGATGTCTTTTTTTGGGTCTTGGTGCTCTAAAAATAACAATTGAGCAATAATAGTATTGGCTAAAGGGTCATCAATCGGGCCTCCCAAGAAGACAATTCTTTCTTTTAATAAACGGGAATAAATATCATAAACCCTCTCCCCAATAGCGGATTTTTCAATAACAGTAGGGATAAGGACCATATTATTTTGATTCTGAGAAAGATTTTTCATATTCATTTTGTTTATAGATATATATTTAATATAGTAGTTTTTAAATCTTTTGTCAAACCCCCTACCTTTGAAAAATACAATAAAATTAGTATAATAAATTTATATGGAAGAAAAAGAATTATCTATTATTATTCCCGCTTATGAAAAAGGGAAGTTGATTATTAATACAATTAAATCTTTGCTAGAATATTTTCCCCAGGTAGAGATTATTATCATTAATGACGGCAGCAAAGATGATACGAAAAAGATAAAAGATATATTTGGTGAAAAGATTATTTATTTAGAAAATGAAATCAATTATGGGAAAGGATATAGTTTGCGTAAAGGATTTAATAAAGCGCAAGGAAAATATTTGATTTTTACTGATGCTGATCTGCCTTTTAGTGTTGAATATATAGATAAAGTATTTAAAGAATTAAAAAGGGGAAAATCTATAGTAATGGGTCATCGCGAACAATTTTATAATGATAGATTTTATAAAAAACTGCTCAGGCCTTTTTTGTATTTAATATTAAAAATCTTATTTGGTTTTAAATTCCGTGACACGCAGTGTGGTTTGAAGGGTTTTGTTGAAGAAAAAGGAAAAAAATTATTTTCACTTAGTTTCACTAATGGTTTTGCAATTGACATAGAAATACTTTATTTAGCCAAACAATTGAATTATTCAGTAGATGAAGTTGTAGTAAAACAAGGGATTTTTCCTTCTCAATCATCAACTTTTAATTTTTTCAATATACTAAGAACGTTTTTTGATTTATTAATAATAAGATTTTATCACTATGAAATACCTTAAATTTCAGAGGATTTCTGTTGTTCTGATTTTTATTTTTATTTTTGGTTATTTAATTTCTCAAATTCCGTGGGATTTAATCTTTTCTGATACAATGGTTGGTGGAGGGGATACAGGTTCTCATAATTATGTTGTTTATTATGCTCAGGAGATTTTTCCAAAAATAAAATGGTGGTCTCCTGATTGGTATGCTGGCTTTCCTTTTTTATATTTTTATCCCCCGCTTCTTTATTACACAACAGTATTATTAAGTTATATCATTCCTTTAAATATTGCCTTTAAATTAATCACACTTTTAGGAACATTTCTTCTGCCTTTAACTGTTTTTCTTTGTTTGTTATTTCTTGACTTCAAATTTCCCATCCCTTCTTTAGGGGCTCTTCTAAGCTTAAGCTATTTGTTTCTGGAAAAGTTTTCTATTTATGGTGGTAATATCCCGAGTACCTTATCGGGGGTGTTTTCATATTCTTTTGCTTTTGCTCTTTTCTTTTTGTTTATTGGCTTATTAGTAAAAGGAATAAAAGAAAATCGTTATTTAGTTATTAATATTTTTATTCTTTCTTTGATGATTTTATCCCATCCCTTCTCTGCTATGATTGCTGTTTTATTTGCAGCGATTATCTTTTTGCAAAGTGTAATAACAACCTTGCTTCGCAAGAACGTTGTTATTCACCCTCAGCTCATAATAGAAAAAGAAGCAAAGAAAGTCTTTTTGTATTTAATTAAGGTTTTTGGTTTGGCTTTTGGTTTAACTGCTTTTTGGTCACTTCCTTTTTTAGGTCTTCTTTCCTATACATCAAAAATGAGTTGGACCAGAGTGATTAAATTTGAAGAAATCTTTCCAACTTCTTTAATGATTTTTCAGATTATTGCGATATTAGGAATAATTTATGCTTTTCTTAAAAAAGACAAAAAACTTTTTCCCCTTGTTTTTATTATTTGCGTTTCTTTAATACCATTTCTTTTTCTTAATAATTCCAGCATATTGAACGCCAGATTTTTACCATTTATTTTAATGGCTAGTTTGATGATTGCTGCGTGTACCTTAGGAAGTTGGGTGCGATATATAAAAAAACCATTTGTTTTTATTGTTTTGCTCGTTTTTTCCGGCTATATGTTATTTTTCTATCTTCCTTCAACAATTTCTTATATTCCTTTTTGGATGAAATGGAATTATGAAGGATTGCAAAGTAAGGATGCTTGGCCAGAATTAGAAAGTCTTTCAGATTATTTAAAAGATCTTCCTTATGGAAGGGTAATGTGGGAATATCGTTCTGAATATGATAAATTTGGCACTCCTCGCGTTTTAGAAAATCTGCCGATTTTTACTAATAAACCAACTTTTGAAGGTTTGTTAATTGAGTCTTCTATTTCTGGCTATTTTCATTTTATTAATCAAGCCGAGACAACCAAAACGCCTACTTCAGCTATTGCCGGATTAGAATATCCCCCTTTTAATTTTGAAAATGGAGTAAAGCATTTGCAGTATTTTGGAGCTCAATACTTTGTCGCGTATACATTTGAAATTAAAGAGTTGGCTGATGAACATTTTATCAGAATGTCTGATGTTGGCGGATTTAGAGTCTATAAGATCCCACATTCTGATTTAATTGAAGTTGTTTCTGATATCAACTTAAGATTGAAAACAAAAAAATGGCTAGATGAGTCAATTGATTGGTATAAAAAAATGGACTTATCTCAGCCCATAGTTTTTTATCAAAATGAAAAAGAGTTAGAGAATATAAGGGGCTATCTTCAGCAAAAGGAACTAACAGAGAATGCAATCGTTAAAATAAAAGAGATAAAAAATGATTCTTTAATTTTTGCAACTGATTATTTAGGAATGCCTCATTTAATAAAATATAGTTATTTTCCCGGTTGGCGAGTAAAAGGAGCAAAAGGTCCTTATTTAATTAGCCCATCTTTTATGATGGTGATTCCTTTTCAAAATGAAGTAACTTTAGAGTATTCTTATAATATTTGGGATAAAATTGGCTTTGCGATGTCTATAGGTAGTTTTATGGTAATTCTATTGTTGTGGTTGCGAAATCTGTCTTTTTGGCAAAGTCAAAAGGGCGATGAGAAGCAATAATAGGAGAAAAATTATTGTTTTTCCAGTATTTGGAATACTTTTTCGTTACGCACTATTCCTAATGCGAATTCTTTTAAGTCTTCAGGATTAATTTGTTCTTTAACTTTTGGGTCAGGAATTTGTTGTAGGATTTCATTAACTCTTTCTTTTATTTCGTCTTCAGATACTTCAATTTTTTCTAAAAGACCGATTTCTCTTAAAACTAAAGATGAGAAAACTCTTTTTTTTGCTAGTTCTTGGAAATCCTTTCTTAGCTCTTCTTCTGTTTTTTTAATTTGTTCAAGATATTTTTCAAAAGTTAATTGGATTTTTTCAAGTTGAGATTTTAATTCTTCCATCATTTTCTCAATTTCAGTATGAATGAGTATTTCAGGAATATCTGCTTTAGTATTTATTATTATTTTATCCAAAACCGCTAAACGCCATTTTTCTTTTTCTTTTGTTTCTTTTTCAGTCTTCAGTCCTTTTTCAACGTTCTTTTTTAATTCTTCTAAATTTTTAAATTTTCCCAGTTCCTGGGCAAACTTATCATTTAAAGGAGGTAGTTTTTTCTTCTTTATTTCCTTGAGAGAAATTTCAACAGAAAGTTTTTTACCTTGCAAGTCTTTTTGGACCCAAGATTTTGGAACTGTTATATTGAAAATTTTATTTTCTCCTGTTTTCATTTCAATTAAATTTTCTTCAAACCCCGGAATAAAATGTCCTTTTCCTAATATAAAAGAATAGTTTTTATCTTCGCCATTTTTAATTAAATCTTTCTTTTCTTTAATTTGATAGTCAATGGTAACAATATCTTCTTTTTCAGCTGGACGTTTTACTTTTTCTAAAACAGAACGGGAATTTTGCAGCCATAGTAACGCGTCATCGATTTCTTTTTTTTCTATTGTAATATCCATTTTTTTCGTTTCTATGTCTTGGGCGATTTTTTTATAATCAGGTAAATTTAAATCAGGGATAATAGATATTTCTGTTTTAAACTCCACTTCCTGATTAGGGATTATTTTAGTAATATTAATAGATGGATACCCAATTGCTTGAATCTTTTTTTCTTTAATAATTTGCGGATAAAATTTTTCAATAGCTAGGCTAGCTGCTTTTTCATAAATTTTTAAAGGGGGAAAATGGTTTTCTGCAATTGATAGAGGGGCTTTACCGACGCGATATCCGTTAATTTTAAGATCTTTATTAAGGTCTTTCAAGGCGATATCTTTAAAAGGCAAAAGATCTTTTTTATCAAGATTAACAATTATTTCAATCTTTGATTTTGGAAGGGGGGTAATTTTTATTTCCATAATTGTAAATTTATTATTTAATCCTCTTGAGCTTGTTTTATTTTTCCTGTTCTCTTTTTTGTTTCATCAGGTTCTTCTTCTTCTTCTTTGATGTTAGCTGCTCCTCCCTCTATTGTTTCTTCTGGTGCAAGAGCAGAACGAATATCAATTTTCCAACCAGTAAGTTTTGCCGCTAAACGAACGTTCTGGCCATTTTTACCAATAGCTAAAGAAATTTGATCAGGCGGAACGAATACTTTTACTTCTCTTCTCTCGGAAATAATTTCGGCTTCTTTGATTTTTGCTGGACCTAAAGCAGACGCAACATATTTAGTTGGTTCTTCAGAGTAAGGAATAATATCTATCTTTTCACCGTTTAATTCGTCAATAATAGTTGTTACTCGTGTTCCTTTTTGTCCAACGCAAGCGCCTACTGGATCTACGTTTTCATCTTTGGAATCCACAGCGATTTTTGTTCGATTTCCCGGTTCGCGGGCGATAGATTTTATTTCTACTACCCCTTCACTTATTTCAGGAACTTCCATTTCAAAAAGCTGAGAGACAAATTTTGGATGACAACGGGAAAGCAGAATTATTGGTCCTCGTCCTTTTTCTTCTAAGCGAAGAATGTAGAATTTTTTTCTTTCTCCCACTTGGTAATGTTCTCCTGGTATTCCCTCATTGGCATAGAGGACGCCAAATGTTTTTCCTAAATCAACATAGATATTTTGTCTCTCTATTCTTTGGATAATTCCACTTATTACCATGCCTTCTTTTTCTTTAAATTCTGAAAGAATTGTTTCTTTTTCTAATTCCTTGAGTTTTTGTAAGATAACTTGTTTGGCAGTTTGGGCAGCTATTCGGCTAAACTCGCTTTTTACATCCAAAGGAGTCACAATTTCTTCATCGATTTTAACATTTGATTTTATCTTTTTCGCTTCTTCTAAAAGAATGTGCCTTTCAGGATTAAATTTGATTTTTCGATCTTCATCTTCATTAACTTCGTTTTCATTTTTCTTTATTTTACTTTTTTTTGTTGAATCAATTTCTTCCTCCTTTTTTTCTTCCTCCTCAGTAATAATAGAAGATTTATCAACAACATTTTTTACTTGTGAGAATTTTACTTGTCCATTATCAGGATTAATTTCTGCCCGAATAACTTGTGTTTTCTTGCCATATTCTTTTTTATAAGCAGCAGCAAAAGCAACTTCTAAAGCTTCGAAAACTTTTTGTTCTGAAAGCCCTTTTTCTTCGGCAATCTGACGAATTAATGGTTTTAAGGTTTTTAGATCTAACATTTTATTTAAATTAATCTTATTAAGAAAGACCGCCTTTGGGCGATCTCATCGTTACTTTTAATAGTTTACCTTATTTTTCCTTAAAAGTCAATCCCGTTAGAGGTTTAACCATGTCTTCCAATAATATAAAGATTATAAGGCGAAGCACCGTTAGAAGTAAACTTCTAACGGTGCGAAGCTGCCTCTCGGCTATGGTTATTCAAAATAGATAAACTAACTTAAACTTCTAACGGGATCAACCTCCATTACTAAGATTTGTAATTATGGGGTAAAAATATTAAAATAAAAGAATGAGAATAGGAAAAATTGGTTCTTTTGGGGAAGATAAAGCAACGGTTTATCTTCAGGATAGCCACTATCAGATTATACAAAGAAATTTTCAAAGAAAATGGGGTGAAATTGATATTATTGCAAAGGATAGAAAAACAAAAGAATTAGTTTTTATAGAAGTTAAAACAAGGCAACTAAATTATGCTAATAGTTTAAGTCCAGAAGAAGCATTGACTTCAAGAAAGGTTCGTCGTTTAAAACGAGTTTTTTTAAGTTATTTAAACCAGTATAATTTAGAAGACAAACCCTGGCGCTTTGATTTTATTGCTATAGAAATTGATAGTTTTAATCAAAAACCAAAAATCTGGCATTATAAAAATATATTTCTGGAATTTTAGATTTTAGGATTTTTCTATATGTAGATACGAGGGGTTGACAAAATGAGAAAGGGGGTGTATAATAAAGATATCTAACTAACGTGTGTAACTTGAAAATCAAAAAAGGAGGAGAAGAATAATGAAAAAAATATTGAAAATCGGGTTGATAGTAATGGTTTTGGTTTTAATGTTGACTGTTGTAGCACTTGCATGGACTCCGCTTAATCTTAATACTTGCATTTTACCCAATGATTTTAGATTTTGGACATGTCTGTTGTGGGATTTAAAAACTCCACAAGAGATATGTCAATACATGGCAGATAATTTTAATTACCATCGACATAAAATAGATTACAGTCCTTACGAACAATGGTTATACAAGAATGGAGATTGTAATGATTATTCTTCTTATGCTGTGTTTGCAGCCCATGGAAATGGATACAAAACTTGGCAAATATACATAGTTTTTACAAAGTTTTTACAGATACCAGTTGGTCATGTATTGGGTGTTTATTATGAAGATGGATATACTTATTCGGATTGTTGGATATATCATCCTATTTATGTTGATTCTTTTATATCAGTTGTACATCATTATTTAAATCAAAGGGGAAAAAACTCAAACTATTTAAACTATTATAGAGTTTATGATTTTGAGAATAATGTAATAGAAGCTAATGTGAATAATGTAATAGGAACTAAATAAAATTAAGATAAAGGAGATGAATGAGATGACAAAGGCGACCGGAATAATAATATTTCTGGTGATAGTAACATCATGCTTGGTTGCAGTGGCTATAAGCTGCGGAGTACAGGGTGCATCGTTTATAAATGCTTGGTTGCAGTGACTATAAGCTGTGAAGTGCAGTGCGTATCGTTTATAAATTAAAAGTTTTAAGGGAAGGTGATTATTTGCCTTCCCTTTTTCATTTAATTGGATACTTCAATATTTACTTGATTTATTCTCAAATAGTGAGAAAAAGACTGATTTTTGTAAATATTATAAATAATCACTAAAAAGACGAAAATTTAGTAAAATGTTCATCGCCAAACATTGTGTGAAACAAAGCGTGAAACAATATTAACAGAGCCATTTTTTAGTTTTTGCTCAAAAATTTGGTTTAAACCTAGTTTTAATTTAGCTTATTTACAGGCAAACCAGGTAATTCTAGCTGTTCTTGGCTTAATAGAGCCAAAAACTACAAATCAACTATAAATGAAATGTTTGTCGCCAAACATTGTGTAAAACAAAGCGTGAAACAAAGTATTTGTGGAGATGCGGGGAATTGAACCCCGAACTGGTCAATGCGAATGACCTATTATACCGTTTAACTACATCCCCATTATTTAAAGATTTAAAATAGAATAACAAGAATCTCGGATTAAAACAATCCTTTTGAATAAAAAAAAGAAGAAGAGAGGAGAGGTTCTTGTTCTGTCTTTGCTCGTAAATTTTACAGAGGAAGTACAATTACCCTTTTAGGAGATGAATATCTCAACCTTAGCTTCTTCCTTTTTATATTCCCCTTTTATCCAGACAGAAGATCATCAAGCATTTCTTTGATAGTCTCTCTACCAAATTCTTTCAATTCTGATAAGGGGATATTGGTAGTTTTGGCTATATTACCTAACTCCCGTTTCATATCTGGTCCGAGTCGCATACCCTCGCGATTAAGCCGATACTTTAAGAGAATTAAAGCAATTTCGCCTTTTCTTTTTTCGTCCATATTTTTAAGATTTAGTTAAATTTTATCTACTCAAGCTCATGAAGTGAGATTTGGGCAGGTGATTCGACCTTTATGTCGGATTTTTCAATCCAACTTATTCTAAACATACATCTATCTTATGGTTCTGTCGAGGGGATATAAAAATAGCTAAAACTTTAATATTAGCTGTTTTAAAAATTTGTAAATTTTGAGATATTTCAATTAGTCGGG
>SDBT01000288.1_pt1 | contig 76616 bp, 69 predicted proteins | sample 2277101 | NCBI WGS metagenome assembly SDBT01 (sample SAMN10404973, study PRJNA504765) | marine sediment metagenome | isolation source: marine sediment core GS10_PC15, 103 cmbsf | place: Arctic Ocean: Southern Knipovich Ridge | collected 2010
AGGCCGCAACTACGAAGCCTGCTTTACTTGCATCTACTTCTAACCAGTTTTGAGCTAACACACTAAAATCGTCAAGATCAACGATACCGTTGCGGTTAAAATCGGCTTGCGAATACGCCAGGCCAGTTTGGCAGCTGAATAATACAACGCAAAGGAACACAACGAGCCTAAGTGAATTGTAATTATTTCTCATTTCCCTTTCCTTACCATAAAAATTAACATTGAACAGATGGAGTACTCCTGACAGAAAATGTCTTTATAATAATTTGAATATCTTTTTTATTCAATACAAGGCATTTCATAACTCAAATCCCATATTTTACTTCCACTATTATTACAAGCAATATCAATAATACTATATAGGCGGCAAAATTAACTAAGATTGATTTTGGAAGTAGTAACATCGCAAATCAAATAATCTATACCTCCGATTGCCCCGTGTCGTCATTATCACTTAGCATATATGTTCGGAAGCACCACCCACCACCAAGCCATATTCCCATAAAAGCAGCATATACTTTGGAATATTGAGTCGGCAAACTTATACCGGCCAAAAGCTGCATTATAAGAATCAATCGGCAAACAAAAACAGCATCTGAGGCATAACTATACAGAGCCCCATGTTTTTTAACTTTGGACAATAAAATCCAGATGGACAAAACAATCGCATAATACAGGAAAGTGCCCACTGCTCCAGCTCCATATAGAAATTCTAAAGGTGTCGTATGTGTATAGACAAAAGGACTATACATCTGAAATGTAGCCCAACCCACCCCCAAAAAAGGATGAGTTTTCCAGACATCAAATACCATCCCGATAATTACTATTCTTCCTGTTTCTGCGGCTTCTCCTGTTTGAACACCTACATTAAAACCCAATGCCCCGGGCAAAGATGCAAGGCGAGAAAAAAGTGCACTACCTACCATTATTTTCACCATGCCAATTGCAGCAACAATCATAAATAAGACTATGCCAACTTTCCCTTTTACCACGCTATGTCGCCATACATATATCAAAAAATATACACTGCATCCTGCAACCACAACAAAACTTCCGCGAGAACTTGTCAATAAAATGGTTCGGATACAAATCAAAGCAAGTATTGGAAATAATACATATTTTATCTTATTTTTAAAAAGTACAAGCAAACACAAGCAAGCAACATAAGTACTCGCAGCAATCGTCCCTGCAGCATTCGCCTGACCAATACTCCCTGCCAACCTTTCATCGTAGGATAATATATTGGCACTTAGAACGGTCGGAATAATCAAAAATGATGCGCCAGCTACAATAGCAAAAAGATAAAAACGGATATGTCGCACACTTTGACATCGAAATGCGATAAGCATAGTTAGAAGGAAGAGCTTTACGGTGTAAAAAGCACCTAAAGCAGCCATTAGAATATACTCTGAAAAAATGACCCCTAACGCCATCCAAACCCAAAGAGAAATGAACAAATAGAATTCACGATAAAATCTATATTGGCTAAATGCAACACTTACGATAAATAATAACGAAACAACTATCCCAAAATTGGTTACGACTTCTTTATAAGCACTGTAATTAGTGGCTATCATTGCAAATACATAGAGACCCAATACATAATCAAAAAGCCTTAGCTTATAAGAAACTACATCACTCTCATAAAAACTCTTGCCATCTTCATATAGTTCGCTGTTATCTTGATATGATTGTTCAGGATACATGTTCGTATTTCACATTTAATAATAGATACTTCACCCTCTGACCACCTTCTAACCCACGCATGTTAAATAGTTTAAAATGGGTTTGTTTGATAATTTGCAGCCACTGTTTCGATTGCTAATACCCTCAACTCCAGCTAAAATCTCATCCCGCCCTGTCTTTGGCTCATAGTCTATCGTCTCTTTTATTCTATCCAGACATGCCGCACGCCGCATCACATCTCACCTCTCTGCCAAAACATACATTATCTCGGCATTGCAGACGGACGCCTTCATCAGAAATTACCCATCTTGTAAATGCCCAGTCGGCATCAAAATCTCGTACACATTTTCAGTATCGCTAATAGGTACAGGTTTTAGCCAACTCTCCTCTTTTATCAACTTCGAACACTGCGACCAATCGTAAAGTATAAACGCCCTGCGTCCACGCATTATATAATCTGTCGTTTCCTGCTTTAGCTGTAAATTCTCAACAACTGTAATATCTCTCCTGAGGCCTTCAACCTCCTGGCCATATTGAAAAACAGAATAAGGCGTTGAGTCAACTAACAGCACAGCATTTTCAGGCAGCACCCCAAAAATATCATTAAGCAACCTCCTCGGACCTGTCTGTTTGTGCTGCCATGGCAAAAGATAATATTCGTAAGTATTACGATATGGTATTTTATAACTTGCACCGAGATTAAATTCCATCGCTTTAGCTGTTTTTGCAAATACAATATAACTCAGCGGTATTAACAACAATAAAACTGTCGTAATCATAACCGGTAGTCTTTTATCCTTTGAAAAAACAAAACCAAAACCAAGTCCAACATAAATACTGATAAACATATACATCGGCAAGAAAAAATTGTTTTGATTCGGCACATCATAACGAACCGCAAACAGGCAATAAAGAATGGTGCTGGCGATAAAAATCAAAGACACTTCTTTTTCCAGTTTCCAGAAGCTCAAACAAATCCCACAAACCGCCAAAATCACAAGCGGCGTAGGAAAATTAAGGACGAAAAACATAATACTATTTCTGATAAGCGGCCATAATGTGCCAAAATTGAAAACAGCACTCGACCACTGGCCAAAAATTGCAGACATAATTGTCCCGGCAAAATCGCCGGTCCGATTATATTCAATCGCCATAACAACCCACAGCAGAAACGCTCCGATTATCCAGGCCAGAATAATCAGCCCGTAAGTTTTAATCGCCAGCTTTCTCTGAACACATAAAACCAGCAGCCATACCATTATCACAGTAAAGCCAATCTGGCTTATTATGTGAGCACTGATACCAAGGCCAAATATAAATCCCATCCACAAAAGATTTGACTGCTTTGCATTCTGCTGGTATTTGATCAAAAATATAACTCCTCCAGACAGTGCCGCATTTGCCATACTGTAAGTCTGGGCCTGAACACCAAGGAACCAGAAGCTGTGCGAAAAAGCTAAAACAGATGCACTAAGAATGCCAGGCCAAATGCGCCTGATTAAAAGAAATACTATCAAAAAGATATTTCCCACTGTAATCGCTGAAAAAATCGCACTAACCAGATTAGCGCTATAAGCATAATTCAATGGCGTTAACCTGCCCAAATAGTGAGCTACAATTATAAACAGCGGATGCACCCTGACAACATCACCGGGGATATTAAGGACCAGCTTTGCCACCTGGTATTGATAATCACCCTGATCCTGCCAGACCAAATCCGGTGCAAGCGTAACCCAATACAAAAGCATTGCCAACACAACGCTCAGCAACCAACCAACAACCGCAGAATTTTTATAATCGGTTTTTACTATCAACTCTTTTCTGCAACAACTACATAATGGCTGTACCACATTCTGTCGCATCTAAAAGTTCGGCTGACTTTGAAACCATCCTCTGTGAGCCACTGTGCAACTTTTTCCTTCTCGCAATAAAAAGTCTTCTGTCCTGAAAGAACAAGGTCATGAAGCGTATTAAAAAAACTTTTAATCTTCGCTTTGGGATCGATATCCTTAATTATTACACATTTAGTATTCATCTTTTTCAGCTTACCAATAAAAACTCTCTGCTCCGCCGGTGCGACATGATGCAGCACATCAATCAATGTAACACAATCAAATTCACCTTTCGGCCAATCATCATCCTGCTTCAGAGCAATAAACTCAAGATTATCTCTTTCGTCTTTAATACTCTCAGCTATAGCGATTTTTTCACGGTCAACTTCAATGCCGATACCGCTGGCTATCCTGTCAAGCCGACTTAACAAAAACAACCAAAGCCCATTGCCGCAACCGATATCCAGTATACTGCTGCCATCGGGCACAAAATCCATCAATACATCAAACGGGCATATTCTCGGCCGATAAGTCATCAGAAAACGCTGCTTAAACCCCAACGTTCTGCTCACCTCTCGCCCAAGTTTTATTAATTTATCTGAACTCTGATTTCTAACTTCTGACTTCTTCAATTTTATTTGTCCTGTAACCAGCTTCATATCGCTGCGGATATATCTCCATGCCACCTAAACAATTTGTGCTTAACATCCAAATAAAAACTAAAATATTTCTTCGCCTAAAAAACATAAGCTTTCCAAAATAACTGCCTCGACTGAATTTTGATTACATTGGTCCGCATATAGTCGAAATCAACCATATAGACTGCAATTATAATTCAGATACTCATTTTAAATCAGTTGTTTCATAAATATAAATCTTGAATCCAAAATGAACCGACCTGTTGGCTTCCAAACTGAAATTCAGTTGTTTTGCATCTTGTGGTTCTCTGAATTTTTCAAAATCATACTGCCCAAAAGGATTTGCTGCAAAAAGACCGTATCCGCGGGTATGCCAAAACGCCGGATAATTCACACTGTCCGGCTGATTAATAATTGCAACGCCAATTATTTTATCATCTTTTTTGGCATCCAGACAAACCCATTCGGCACGTGTACCCCAAACATATTTTTCTGTCTGCTTACCTTCAGAACTAAAATATCGTCCCGTTCCGCCCTTTTCCCTAATCCAATCAGCCAACCGAAATGAAAACATCCCTTCTTTGGTGTCCTTAAAAACCACTTTTTCTTTTTGTGCAGTCAAATCAATACTGAAATCAATAACATACCCATCTTCAACGGAGAAAAAACTCATATCTCTTTTTTCTTCTAATATAACAATTCCTTCTTTTGTTTCCCAGTGCAAAGTCACCGAGACATAACCCTTTCCCTGCTCATCGATTTTTGTCGTTATCTCAGTCTGCCTTATTTGCGGAGGTTTATTGGTGTTACTCCAAAAGTTTTTCCCATTGACATCACCATACGTAAAGAAGACACCGGTATGATGAGGATGATCTTGCCTTTTACCTTTGCTCTTTCCCAGAGATACATCCCTTGTAACCATCTCACCTGACAAAGTCCGGACATCATATAGAATGGGTTTTGGGAAATCATCTGACCAAAGATAACTAACTACTTTAGTATCTCCTAAAAACACGTCAACCGTATCATCTTTTTCAAGAAACTTAACAGGAATACGTCCAACTTTGTGGTTCAACAGTGATTCGATACGGTTTTGTATATCTAAAAACCTCTGGCTATTCACATTTATCTCATACTTATGCCAGACAATAAATGCTATTGTTATTGCCAAAAGCAAAACAAACACAACACCATACTTATATAATATCTTATTAAGTCTCATACTGTTTTTTTAATATCTGCCAAAAAATGGGTTTGTTTCGTAATTTCTGTTTAATTGGGGTTTACACAGTAAAAAAATCTCACCTCTATCTTAAAAAACTCAATATTGTTCGGATAACATGATCCTTCATTTCATCGGTCAATTCCGGGTAAACAGGTATCGCCATAACTTCATTCGCTGCCTTTTCGGTCTCAGGAAAATCGCCCTGTTTATAGCCAAGATATTCAAAACACTCCTGCATGTGCATCGGGACAGGATAATATATTTCACAGCCAATATTATTTTCCTTGAGGTGCGCCACAACATCATCTCGTTGCGGAACACGAATCACATACTGATTATATATCGTTACACAATCCGGATCTATATAAGGCGTCTGAACACCCGTGCCCTCAAACTTCTTATCATAATAGGCTGCATTCCGCCTGCGCCCCTCTGACCACTCAGCAAGATGCGGCAACTTGACTAAGAGAGCCGCAGCCTGTATCGGGTCAAGACGAAAATTGGCTCCGATATAGCTATGATAATACTTAGGCCCACCGCCATGATTTCGCATGATGAACAAACGATTGTATAGTTGTTCATCATTTGTAACCACCATCCCGCCATCACCAATACCGCCGAGATTTTTACTTGGGAAAAAGCTAAAGCACCCCGCTGCACCAATACTCCCGGCTTTTCTGCCTTTATATTCACTCGTAATCGACTGGGCAGCATCTTCAATAACGGCAAGATTATGCTTCTGTGCTATGGCCATAATAGCATCCATATCTGCCATTTGACCATAGAGATGGACCGGCATAATCGCTTTGGTTTTTTCAGTAACCGTCTGTTCCAGGAGTGCGGGATTAATATTATATGTCCTCGGGTCGATATCCACGAATACCGGCTTTGCGCCCGTTCGACCGATACAGCCTGCGGTAGCAAAAAATGTAAAAGGAGTGGTAATAACTTCATCGCCCGGACCAATATCCATACTCATCAGAGTATTTAGAATAGCATCTGTACCGCTCGAAACACCAACTGCATATTTACAATCACTTATAGCCGCCACTTTTTCTTCAAACTCTGTAACTTTCGGGCCGCCTATGCATCGCTGCGATTCAAGGACCTCCGAAATCGCCGCCATAACTTCATCTTTTATCGTCGCATACTGTGCTTTTAAATCAAGCAGTGGTACCTGCATACTAAAACTCCCAATTACATAAAACCGTCACTTATTTGTTCAATGAAGAACATTCTAACTTCCTTCAAACATTGCTGATATCTTCAACAACACCTGCTAAAATCTCATCCAGCCCTGTCGTTGGTTCATAGCCTATCGTCTCTTTTATTCTATCCAGACACGGCACACGCCGCATCATATCATCAAACGGTTTCCCGTAAGCTTTCTCATAAGAAATATATTCAATCTTGCTCTTGCTGTTTGTGATTTCAATTATGCGCTTTGCCAGATCTTCAATAGAAATTTCTTCCTGTGAGCCAACATTATAAACCCTGCCCGGAGCGGATGAACAGTTCATCAGAGCAACAGAGGCATCAACAACATCACCTACATATCCGAAACACCTGGACTGTTTTCCCGTACCGTAAATCAGAATCGGCTCGTTTTTCAAGGCCCTTTCGACAAAACGGGGAACAACCATTCCGTATCTGCCGGTCTGTCTTGGCCCAACCGTATTAAAAAATCTCGCCACAACCACAGGCAAACCAAACTGCTCATAATAGGCCATTGCCAGGAATTCATCGATAGCCTTACTACAGGCATAGGACCAGCGGGAAAACTTCGTACTGCCCATCACAATATCATCATCTTCCCTGAACGGAACATTTTCACTTTTGCCGTAAACTTCACTGCTAGAGGCAATCAGCGTCTTCTTTCCGAACTTATTGGCAATATCAAGTACGACCTCGCTGCCACCGATATTAGTTGCAATAGTATGCACCGGGTCATCGACAATCAGCTGCACACCAACGGCAGCGGCTAAATGGTATATCACATCACATTTCTCTACCAGAACACACATCATCTCGGCGTTACAGACTGTGTCGTTGACAAATTCAAATCCGGGATTGTCCTTTATCTGCTCGATGTTGCCAAGACTTCCTGTACTAAGGTCATCGATCACAATAACCTCATTGCCGTCAGACAAAAGCCGCTCGGCCAGATGCGACCCTATAAATCCTGCCCCGCCTGTAATTAATGCCTTCATATTTATCTCTTCTGAATTCCTAAACTCTGATTTTCATAAATTTGATGCATCGGCTATAACCGAAGCAATCCTCTCGGCGGCCTTGCCGTCCCAGAATTTCGGAATCCGGCCATCTGCCTCAAAGCCTGCTGTTTTTATTTTATTGTAATGATCGAGGATATTTTCTGTATCGATATGAACCAGCCGATTGGTACCTTCTGTAATCGTTACCGGACGCTCCGTATTCTCCCGCAGCGTCATACACGGAACACCAAGAATGGTCGTTTCCTCCTGGATGCCACCGGAATCGGTCATTATAAATGCGGCATTGCTGGTAAGGTTTAAGAAATCAAGATAGCCGACAGGGTCAAGCAAGATCAAATTACCCATCGCCTCAACTCGTTTTCCAATTTCTGTCCCTTTGATATTGTTTCGTGTCCGCGGATGCATTGGAAAAACAAGCTTTAAATCTTTTTCAATTACCTCAAATGCCGAAATTATTTTTTTAAAGTTTACTAAATCATCTACATTACTCGGCCTGTGCAGAGTAATTAGCGAATACCCTTTCCTTTGCAAACCAAGCTTTTCAAGAATATCGGATTTTTCCGCCTTTGCTTTATTGGCCAGCAGCGTATCTATCATTACATTTCCAACGAGATGAACTTTGCCGGAATTAACGCCTTCATTTTTGAGGTTGTCAATACCGGATTGTTCAGTAATAAATAACAAATCACTGATAGAATCAGTAAGAACCCTGTTAATCTCTTCGGGCATCGTTCTATCGAAACTTCTAAGGCCCGCTTCTACGTGGATAAGTTTCACGCCAAGCTTTACTGCCACCATTCCACAAGCTATCGTACTATTGACATCGCCGACCACCAAACAATAGGCCGGACTAAAGTCAAGAACTACAGGCTCAAATCTCTTCATTATTTCTGCGGTTTGTACCGCATGCGAACCAGAGCCTACTTCAAGATTGATATCCGGCTTTGGAATATCAAGCTCGTCGAAAAATGATTTGCTCATTTTCTCGTCATAATGCTGACCGGTGTGGACCAAAAGGGTCTTGAATTTACCGCTTTGGCCAAAAGCCCTCATAATGGGGGCTATTTTCATAAAGTTTGGCCGAGCCCCGCATACACAAATAATTTTAATCACTCTTGACTCCCAAAATGCAGTAAATATAAGGTTCAAACCGAAATTCTGTCCAGACTCCGTCCCCGTCGGCAGCGCAAAAATCCCGACCCAAAAAACCCCCTTTATGACATAACTATCGGCAAATAAAGACAATAGCTTGAATTACAAAGCACGAACATGATACAAATTATTCGTTGTATTTGAACCTAAAACCATACGAAAAAGGCATTCGGCCTGTTCATCATTAGCCAATAAATAGTATGTTCCGATAAAACCAAGCTTATAACAATTATTAACACTTTTGTGCTCTTGTACCGCCCAAAATACACAGCATTCTGAATTGTATTCATGGTACTGTTTAAAAATTGGTAAATCAATAATTTATGTGAAACTCCATTTACAACACAATGGCAGAAACTGCCCCAAAAAACGGGTTTTGGGTGAATAATGGGCAGATAAGAGTTGGCGGGAGGAGTCCGAGAAAAATAGTTCGGGGTGGATTTTGTTACAGTTCTCCGGTTATTTTTGCTTTTGCCTTTTGCATGTCGAGGAAAGCAGCAGTTGCTTCTTCCCCGGCATGCTGCTGTAATTGCTTTGTTATAATCTCGCGTGCATATTTCAGCTCGCATGGAATCTCCGGTTTTTTGTCCAGAATCTTGGCTATATGAAACCCAAACTCAGTCTGGAAAACATCGCTTACCTGGCCGACTTCCATATTGAAAACAACCTCCTCAAATTCAGGAACCATTTTCCCTTGGGCAAAATAGCCAAGGTCGCCGCCATCATCGCCGCAATCTGAAACCTTTGCCGCGGCTTCAGCAAAATCCGCACCATTTCTAATGTCGGCGAGAATGTCTGTAAGCTTTTTCTTCTGCTCGTCAGGGGTGATTTCCTGGCTGGGATGAAGGACTATGTGCGCAGCATGAATGGTTTCTGGAATTGTGAATTGCTCAATATTTTCGTTATAGAATTTCTCAATCTGATCCTCAGTCGGTTCAGGCAGGGACGAGGTTATTTGCTGAACCAGATTTTCGACCTGAAGCTGTGTTTTAATATCTGCAAGTGTGCTGTCTTTGTCGGCACCGGCGATCGCAGGGTTCTGAGAGAGCAAATGCTGATATGCGTTGGCAATATGATCCTCCGGAATATCCGGGGTCTTTTGCTGGGCGGTCTGGACCATCAGAACCCGCTCGATAACATTCTCTCTGCACCACTGGCAAAGCTGCTGGTCCCTGGCCTTTTCTTCCATTTGTGCAAAAACCTTGTCGTGCTGCGAACGAAGTCTCTCCTTCTCAGCTTCTACTTCTTCTTTGCTTATTTCCTGACCATTTACAAATAAGGCCATAGTATTCATTCCGATTAGACACACTTCATTGGTTTACGGCTGGGATTATACCTGATATGAAGATGAGAGGCAAGAAGGATAATACCTATTGACATAAATTGTAGATTGTAGATTATTGGGTGAGGGTATTTTTCTTGCAAATGGCCCGGGAGAGGATATACTTCTCGATTTGGGCGTTAAGAATTCAAATTAGTTTGGGTTAAGGCTGGTAATGGAATTTCAGAATAAAACATTAGCAAACGGTCTTACCGTTATCGGTGAGGTTAATAACTCCGCTCAGTCGGCGGCGGTGGGGTTCTTTGTGCGGACAGGGTCGAGAGATGAGACAGATGCTGTCAGCGGAGTATCACACTTTCTTGAACATATGATGTTCAAAGGGACAGATAAACTAACCGCAATGGATGTGAACGAAGCATTCGACCGAACTGGGGCGAAATTTAACGCATCGACAAGCGAAGAAAATACGGTTTATTATGCGGCGATCCTGCCAGAATACGCAGAAGAAATTACCCAGCTTTGGGCACAGCTTATGCGGCCCAGCCTTAGAGATGAAGATTTTGACCTCGAGAAGAATGTTATTAAAGAAGAAATCGCAATGTATAAGGACCTGCCGCAGTTCGATGTGATGGACAGGGCAAGGACACTGCATTTCGACGGCCATCCATGCGGAAGAAGTGTGCTTGGAACAAATGAAAGTATCGGTGCGCTGAAATCATCGCAGATGCGCGATTATTTTTCTGTTCGCTACGCACCGAATAATATCGTTCTTGCGTGCTGCGGCGATATTGATTTTGATAAGATATGTGCGGTGGCAGAAGATGGGTGCGGCGGATGGACGACAAGCGATGCAGAAAGAAAACTTAGCGGCTGGGGCGGCAGCGGCAAAAAAGAGAGGCACGCAAACGAGAGCCTGACGCACGAACATATCTGCCTTCTTAGTGAAGCGGTCTCTATGCAGGACAAAAGACGGTACGCTAACTCTCTGGCAGCAATGATAGTGGGTGATTATACCGGCTCACGGTTCTACTGGGCACTGGTGGATAACGCGCTTGCCGATACTGCAGCGATGCAGTACGAATCAATGGATGGGGCAGGGGCGGTGTATAGCTATATCCGGTGCAGCAGCGAAAATAAAGATAAGGTAATGGAGATTGTTGCGGAAATATTCGATGACATTCAGCGCAATGGGGTCAGCGAAAGTGAACTTCGCACAGCAAGGAACAAGGTTCTAAGCGCGGTTACGATTAAAAGCGAAACTCCTATGGGCCGACTGGTCAACCTTGGGTTTAACTGGGTATATCGAAATGAGTATCGCGACATCAACGAAGACATCGCCGCAATTAAGGCGGTGAAGACGGGCGACATAAATGCACTGATGAGGGAATTTAAGCTGAGCCGGTTTACTCAGCTATCCATCGGGCCGGAGTAGTATTGGCTGTTGACAAAACCGTAACTTCTTACTCTAACAGCGGTTACCTGTGGCAAAATGGCAAATTGCAATTCCGATAATATCCTGCATTAACAGCAAATTTTTAAAAAAAACCGCAAAATATTAAAATATGTGTTGAATTATGTCGAACATTATGATTGAATGTCGCCATAAGAAAGGGGGAATTCCTGTGTTTCCGGGGAATATCTTCCAGGTAAATTAAAGACGGAGACATTGTTAAACGGCCGACACACAGGTCAAGGAGAAGTAGTAGTATGAGTAATACAGGTACAGTAAAGTGGTTTAATGCAAGTAAGGGTTATGGATTCATCGCTCCAGACGGCGGTGGCGATGATTTGTTTGTCCATCACTCAGAAATCAAAACCGAAGGTTACGCAACGCTTGACGAGGGCCAAAAGGTTCTTTTCGAAGTTGGCGAGGGTAAAAAGGGCCCGTGTGCCACAAATGTAACACCGGGCTAGCACTAAAACTGCAATCCGGAAGGCCCCGTTTTATGCGGGGCCTTTTTCAATTCCCATACAAATATCGTTAGTTCAAGCCAACTTGAGGTTCAATTGATGTAGAAGTGTCGGTCTGACTATCAGGCTTTCGGCGATGGTGTTGTGTGTATCGCTGGGACATTGCAGTCATGAGTGCGATATGGACGGTATTTGTCGATGATGCGTGTTTCTAATTCGTCCCTTCTGCGGTTGATTTTTCGGGAAGCCCCACAACGGCGTTCTGTTTAAATCTAAGCAGTACCGGCCTCATTGAATCCGGAACATCAAAGGCAATTTTAATCTGCACCGTTCTGCCTTTTTCTATGAAATCAGCACGTTCAAATGTAATCAACTCTCCAAGTGACGTTTTGTCAGTATTACTTTTTTGTTTGGAGATGTATGTTACCGGATAAATGGCAGTGCCGCTTCCCGTAGTGTCTAACGGTTGGCTCTTTTCCTTGCAAACCAGGCTCACCTGAGAGAGAGTAAATGAGAGTCCGCCACTTTTGTCGGTTGCTCCGCCATCGGCAATTTGTTTTCCGCTGATGCCTACCTTTACGATGACTCGGTTATCTTCCCGCCACGTAAGGCCGGTTTTGCTGACATTGACCGCATCGGATGACGCTACGATAATCGGCCTTCCTGATTTAGACTTGCCGGGTGGGGGAGGGATGTAGTTCGTCTCGGGTTTGGCCTTATTTTTTTCCGGAGTGAGACGGTTGAGGTGTATCTGGTTGAGAAAGTCAGCGTGATATACCGCAAAACTCTTTTTAGAACTCATTGAACCCCTGCTTATCCAACTGAACAGACCTGAGACAAAGCCATCTGTATTCAGGAATGACTTATTTGCGATGCGAATATTGGAAACTATAGGTGGTCTGTTAACTTCAAATCTCGCATAGGGCCATTTTTGGGAAAATGGCATCATCGCGATTGTAATCACAAGTATGCCGGAAACAATCATCCCGGTGAGCAGGCCGCAGATGACCGCTGTTGAGCGGGTAATCAATACACCAAAATTTATATTGCTGCCAACAAGATTATCACATGCTACTCGCAATATGATGAAGGTAACAACGAACAGTAACGCAAAACAGCCCGGATGTGCCCATTGGCCACCGTAGCCGGTGCCTATCAGCATTTCCGCAACCATTTCATAGTAGCTAAACGATACTATCGCTGCCACCATCGATGAAATGAGCATAGCAAAAGATGCTATGATAGGGCTCTTGAGATAAAAATAAGCCGTGCTCAAAAGTAAAATCACTACTACAAAAAGCGTTATGACCATGTCGTTTTCACTATCCTAACCCGGATAAACCGGAAAATCCTAATATCCATCCGCCGATTGCGGACTAAACAATACCGAATACTGCCGCCCAGAGTGCAAGCTAAGGCGCAACCCGGGGCATAAATTACCAAAACTTCAAATCTCAATTATCCTGATGCATTCTCCGATAGTTGATGCGATTCATCGGTCACTACTTTGTTTTTTTTTCTTCTTTTCCTTTATCCGGCTTGCTGTCGCTAAACTCTCTGATTATTTCATTTATCGATGTTAAGCCGACTGCGACTCTTTTTACCGCCTGCTCCTGCATATAAATCAGTCCAGATCTCCTGAATTGGTCGGCAACCTCCTGCATGGATTTTGCCCGACGAAGTACCTCTTTTGATTTTTCATCCAGTACAAACGATTCGAAAACACCTGTCCTGCCCACAAATCCTGTTCCCTGGCATTCTTCGCAAAGTATTGGTTTGCCGTGTTTGTCATATTCTATCTCGCCCGATTTGTAGAAAAGCTTTACTTTGTCAGCAGGGATATTGAATTTGCGGAGAAGGTTCTGGTTTGGCTGATATGCCTGCTTGCAACTGCTGCATAGTTTCCTGATAAGCCGCTGATTTGTTATGGCAACAAGAACCTCTGCTGCAAGCTCTTTGTTCGGTACGAGTTTCAGCCACCTTCCTAATGCCTGAGTTATATTTGCCGCTTCAAGAGTAACATAAACCATTTTGCCGTCTTTGGCCGCGGCGCAGGCAAGCTGGGCAATCTGTCGGTCGTTGCAGTCTGCCACTCCCATGATGTCCGGCCCCATTCTCAATATAGACTGCAGCTTTTTTGCGTAAGTTGTATTGCCTGTGTCGCTGAGAGTATAGATGTTCTGCGTAACATTGGCCAGTTCGCCGGCAGGCTGTTTTTCAAGCGTGTGTATATTGTTCATGAATGGGTCGTGGTTTCGTATGAAAGCGTAAAACGATGAAGTTACCCCGCTCTTCTTAGGGCCTGAAATAATAATCAGACCGCTCTGAATTCCTTTAAGCACAGAAAGCTGTTCAACCTGATCGTTATCGAAACCGATGTCTTCTATTTTCGTAAGATTGTGTTCTTCGAGCCTGCGCAGCACCACCTGCTCGCCAGCGGTTGAACCTGCGGTAGTTGCCTGCCATTCAATCTTAGTTTCGTCTTTTACAAGCTTTAAAGTGCCGGTCTGCGGTTTGCGGCGTTCCTTGATATCAAGATCCGCCATCATTTTGAGGTATCGTATGAAATATTCTGTTTCTTCCCGACTTCTTGGCTCCTGTGCAACAATAACACCGTCAATTCTGTATGCGATGCTATGGAAGTCCTGTTTCGGCTGGAATATTATATCGCTTGCCCTCCGCCAGATAGCATCCCCGAAAAGTTCGCAGGCAAACTTAAAACCAAATGCCTCCGGCGATTTTGCCTCCGGAAGCGGTACTTCGTTATCGTTTGCCGTTATAAAAGCAAGGCCCTTGCTGGCAGCTTTCATCTTTTTGTCCTCGTTGACAAAAATGCTCTTGATGTGCCTGATGGTGAGAATCTTCTCAAATTCAGCGACTCTGCTGTTACGATGAATTGTATATGCAAGTAACGTTGCTCCAACCGCAACCAGATAAAGGAGCAAACCTACTAGAAAAAGCGGGACGAAAAGCCATATTAGAATCGTAGCTGCGCCACTGACGGCAATAAATCCTGTCCAGAAGTTTACTTTTGTCCCCACACTCTGAGCGTCGGTGTGAATCCAGTTGACCAGCGGCATCCACGCTAAAAACATGGCTGCAAAGACAGCCAGTTTAATCGGCGAAACATACCCGCCGTAGCCGGATACCTCTGATAATATGGATGGGATAATATGCATTAAAATTTTACAGGATTCCGCCTGCGCTTGTCCTGATACCTTTCAGTGTCATTTGCAATTCTTCAACATTAGGAGCGTATTGCAACGCTACTTTCAACTCTATCCATCTGCCCTCCACGAGTGAACGAAGGCTTTCTGTGAAGTCCTGCATACCCTCGTTCCGGCATGAACGAATCACATTCGACAAGCCCGAGTCCCTGCCATCTGAAAGAAGGTTTTTTACAATTGAATTTTGTATGAGTATTTCAACGGCTGGGACTCGTTTTGCTTTCTTTTTCAGTCCCGGCAGTAGTTGCTGACATACTATCGCCCTGATTGCAGACGCAAAAGTCTGCCTGGCCAGTTCCCTTTCTTCCTGAGGGAACAAATCAAGAACTCTCTGAATCGTCTGTACCGCATTAGTTGAGTGAAGGGTTCCAAAAACGAGATGTCCGGTTTCCGCAGCTCTCATAGCGGCTGTCAGTGTTTCGTGATCACGCATCTCGCCGACCAGAACCACATCGGGGTCCTGCCGCATCAATGACCGCAGGGCATCACCATAGTTGGCGACATCAATCCCAATCTCCCTTTGCGAAACTATTGCCTTCCTGTCGCGGTGCAGAAACTCGATTGGATCCTCGATAGTAATTATATGGCATGCCCTTGTCCGATTGATATGGTCTATCATAGATGCTATCGTCGTACTCTTTCCGCAGCCGGTCGGCCCGGTAACAAGTATTAAGCCATCGTGGGTTTTATCAGCAATAGTTTCGATCACAGGTGGAAGGTGCAGCGACTCAAACGGTGGAATGTCGCTGGTGATCCTCCTTGCGGCAAGGCTTACCATACCACGCTGGCGAAACGCACTGACACGAAAACGACCCATTTCGCCAACCTGATAGGCAAAGTCAAGTGATCCATTTTCAATGAAAAACTCCTTCTGAGCCTCGGTCATAATACCCAAAACGAGCTCCTCGGCCCGTTCGGGGGTTAGCTTATCGCCCGTGGTGTTCTTCAGTACACTGTTGATGCGCATCTTTGGTGGCTGACCGACCTTAATGTGCAGGTCGCTGGCTTCGGCTTTGATAGCGGCGCGAAACAGTTTGTTAAGCGCAGGTTTGACCTTCTTACTCATGCCACCATTTATTGGCTGGCCCTTTGTCATTTACACTCTCCGCTGAATCGGTTAGAAACCCGGCCCAGGCAGCTGCCGGCAGGGCCAATTCTATACCATTTTTATGAATACTCGGCTAAAACAATGTATGATAGCTAAATTCGATTGAATTGTCAATAGTATATTGCCGTTAATCCAAATCAAATATTTTGCCCGGATTTAGAACATTGTTCGGGTCAAATGCCCTTTTTATGGCCTTTAGCATATCAAGATAGTCATCACTAACGACATAACCCATATAATCCTTCCGTTTATGGCCTATACCGTGTTCGCCTGATATTCTTCCGCCGAGTTCGGCAGTTCGTTTGTAAAGCTGGCTCAGGATATCCGGCAGCATCTCCTCCCACTTATCCTCGCTCCAGCCTTTCCCCGGAAATATCCTGGCGTGAATATTGCCATCTCCGGCGTGGCCGTAACATGGTATGTGCAGGCCGTATTTTTCTTCTAATTCAGCTATTTTTTCGAGCATTGCGGGTATGGCGGCCGGTGGTACGACAAGATCCTCGTTACTTTGGATTTTGCTCACTAAATTATATGCCTCAGGTATATTCCTCCTGATGTTCCATATCCGCTCCGATGTGGTGGCGTTATCGGCGACATAAACCTCTATTCCGCCAGAATCCAGACACAACTGGCCAATAGATTCATACTCTCTTTCTACATGCTGTCTGTCAGAGCCATCAATGGTGATTATGAGCGTCGCCCCTGCCTGTTGGTAATCGAAAGTTTCATTCAGGTATTCGCATGATGCAGTGAATGAATTTTTGTCCATAAACTCGATGGTTGTTGGTACGGTACCGCATTGGGTCATGATTTTCGGTACCGCACTTATCGCATCTTCGGTGTTGGCAAACAAACATAACAGGTCAACTTTGTCGCTCGGCAGCGGCATAAGCCTTAAAATTATCTTTGTAAATATCCCGAGCGTACCTTCAGAGCCGGTCATAAGCTGTATCATATTATAGCCGGTAACATCCTTTATGAGTTTTCCGCCGAGCTGGACTATCTTTCCGACCGGCGTTACGACCTCAAGGCCGAGTACATACCGACTGGTAACGCCGTATTTGATGGCTTTTCCGCCGCCTGCGTTTTCGGCGACATTTCCGCCTATGTAACAGGTCTCCATACTCATCGGGTACCCGGCAAAGAACAAACTGAAAGGCTCAAGATATTCATTTATTTCGTTTGTTACAACGCCCGGCTCAACGACAATCATCATATTGGGCTCGTCAAGTTCGATGATACTGTTCATCCTGTCAACGACAAGCACAATCCCGCCATAAATCGGTACGGCTCCGCCGCTCAAGCCGGAACCGGCCCCGCGAGGGGTAACAGGAATCATTTCGGTATTGGCAAGCTTCATTATCTCCGATATTTCCTCGGCTGTTTTCGGGCGGACGACAACATCGGGCATGTGGGCGTATTTGGGGTCCGGCGTTTCATCGTGAGAAAACTCCTCAAGCCGGCTCCGGTCGCTGTGTATAACATACTTTGGGCCAACGATTGCCTCAAGCTTTTCGATTATTCCCGGTGTTACCGGATTATATTTGGTTTTACCGCTCATAGAGTCTTGCCGCCTTTAACCCGTTCTGTCATTAACGGAACCACTTCAAATAAATCACCTACGATACCAAAATCGGCAACCTTGAATATCTGCGCATCGCGGTCGCTGTTGACGGCGATGATGTTCTCGGCAGTCTGCATACCGGCAAGGTGCTGTATTGTGCCCGAAACACCAATGCATATATATAATTTCGGGCTGATGGTCTGGCCGCTGAGACCAACCTGATGCTGGTAGCTGAGCCAGCCCCTGTCAACTACGGCTCTCGATGCCGCTACCGCCGCGCCCAGAGCATCGGCAAGGTCGTATATAATCGAAAGGTTGTCGGCTTTTTTGATTCCCCTGCCGACAGCTACAACGGTATCGGCATCGGCTAACGATAAGGGATCTTCGTTTGCGATAAAATCTTCATACTGTATTGGGCCGGCGATAAGCTGTTTGTCTGCCTTCAATCGTATAATCTCGCCCTTGCGGTTTGGTAACTTTGGTGCTGGTTTCGTGGAGCGAGGTCTTACCGTGGCCATTTGCGGGCGGTGGCTGGGTGTCTTGATGGTTGCCATTATATTTCCGCCGATCGCAGGACGGGTTTGCAGGAGGTTACCGGTTGCCTCTTCGATATCCAGTTCGGTACAATCGGCGGTCAGGCCGGTGGTCGTCTTTACCGCAACATAGGGCATCAGGGTTCTGCCGGTACTTGTGGCACCTGCTATGATTATCTCCGGACGGTATTCTTCGATAACCTTTATCATACACGCAGCAAAAGGGGCCGGCATAAAGTGAGCCAGGTGCGGCGACTCAATGCAAACGACGCGGTCGGCTCCTCTTTCTATCAGTTCGCCTAATTCATCTTCGCTGATGCTGCTGGAGAATATCATCACCGAAAGTTCGCTTCCAGTTTTTTTGGAAAGCTTCAGACCGCGAGTGAGAAGCTCGAAGGAGATCCTCTGCAGCTTACCATTCTTTTGTTCCGCAAGTATCCAAACGCCGGAAGATTCCATTAAACCAGCTCCTTATCATCAAGGTATGACAGGAACTTATCCGCTGAATCGTTTGCGGTCTGGTCATCGATGGCGTGGACGAGCCGGCATTGTCTTGTCAGCTGGGGTTTGGATATTTTGATTACCCTGGTAGGCGAACCTTTCAGGCCGACCATATCCGGCTGGATGCCGAGGATTTTGCTGTCCCATACGGGAATATCTATTTGGCGAGACCTCAGCTTACCCCCTAAAGTTGGAAGCCTTGGGTCGCTTACTTCTTTTACAACGGTTAGCAGCAGCGGCATTGGGCAGCTTAAAACCTCGTAGCCGGCCTCAACCATCCTGTTTACCATACAGCGGTTATCTTCTATCTGCTCAAAAGAACTTACATAGGATATTACCGGCAGGTCGAGAAATGCCGCGATGCCCGGACCGACCTGGCCGGTATCGCCGTCGGTGGCTCTTTCGCCGCAAATTATCAAATCGTAACCGGCAATCTTCTTTATGGCCTCAGACAATACGAAACTGGTTGCCCATGTATCGCTGCCTGCAAGACACGCATCGCTTATCAGTATCGCCGAATCAATGCCCATCGCTATCGCTTCCTTCAAAGCCTCGACGGCTGCGGGCGGACCCATACTAACAGCGGTAATCTGACCGCCGTATTTTTCTTTGAGCCGGATGGCAAGCTCTATCGAATACAAATCGAGCGGATTGACTATCGATTCGGCGCCCTGGCGAATTACCGTCCCCGTTTCCTCGTCCATACGGACATTACCGGTCTCAGGAACCTGCTTTATTGGAACTACTATTCGCATGAAAAACAACTCCGATTGCAATCAACCGATGATTATCTAATTTATCAGCAATAATGTCAGTCCAAGATATATCGCTACGCTGACGGCATCGTTGGCTGTTGTTACCAGCGGGCCGGAACTTATCGCAGGGTCTATGCCAATCCTGCGGAACAAAAACGGCAAAAACAGGCCGAAGGTCGTAGCGACCATAATCGCGGAGAACATTCCGATCGTAAATGCTGAGACTATACGGATATGGTCGGCAAAAGCAAGGGCGGGTATCTGTATTTGACTGCCGCCGGCTAAAACTCCAGAGCAGAGGATATTCGGGAGAACCCCGCATATAAGACCGCCGACAACAGCACAACTCGCCGCCACCAATAACGCGATCTTTGCCTCCCTCGTGAAGACCTGGCTGACTCTTAATGCCGCAAGGTCGCCGGTGGCCAAACCGCAAACTACAATTGCGGATGTCTGCAAACCGGCATTTCCGCTGATGGCAGCGATCATCGGGCCAAACGCTACGGCGACAAGATAGACTGAAAGGTAATCGCTCTCAACGAAAACACCTCTAAATAATATATACACCACCGCTGTTACCGCGGTTCCCGCAAGGCACGGCAAAAGCCATGTCATCCTGACCCTTGCGGCGTGAATGGACGAAATTTTTTCCAGTTCCGCCGCATCGGTACCTGCCATTGCGTACATGTCCTCGGCGGCCTCTTCCTCGGCAACCTCAATAACGCGGTCGGCTGTAATTCTTCCGACGAGCCTGCTGTCAGGATCAAGAACCGGTACGACGATAAGGTCGTTCTTACTGAATATGTTTCGCACTTCCTCCTGGTCGGTATCGACATTTACGGAGATAGTATCGGCAGTTATCAATTGTTTTACCTGGGTGTTTTCCTGACTTGTAATGAGAGAACGGACGCGGACATCGCCAAGGAACTGGCCGCGCTTATTGACGACGAAGACACTGAAAAAATCCTCATCAATCTCGGCGGCTCTAATACCGCTGATAGCTTCTCCAACGGTAGCATCTTCGCTGACACTAACCACACTCGGGTCCATAATACCGCCAGCCGAATCCTCCGAGTAGTGCATCAAGTCCTTAATCTGCTCGGCATCATCCTGCGGCAATTGCTCAAGGACATCTTCGCTCTCTTCTTCCGGCAGTTCGGCAAGGACATCGGCGGCATCGTCGGGGTCAAGCTCGGAAATGAGCCCTCGCAGCTCCGCCTCGCCAAATATATCAAAAAGTGATGCACGAGTGGCCTCGTCAACCTTTTCAAGAACCTCTGCGGCTATATGTTTATCCAGAACATCGAAAACAACACGCCTCTGGTCGCTGTCGAGAAGCTCGACGACCTCGCTTATGTCGCTGCTGCGATTATCGGCCAGGAGTGATTGCAGCGCAGCACGATTTTCGGAGTCAAAAAGCTCCTGGATCTGCTCAAGAAATTGTTTCTGGTCTTCGGCCATTTTTCAGTATTACCCCTTTTTTCGTTTCCAATCGCCCGCATTAGAACCTAATTGGCCCTTTTAAGCAAGAGTTGGCAAAAAAAACTTTGTTACCCAGAAAATACTTTACTACAGAGCCATTTGTCGGTAGAATATGGGGAAAGTGAACCAATTAGGAAGGAACTCTGATGAAAACGTGTCTTTTTGCCATTGCAGTCGTTGCCGCTGTCGGCGGTGCTTACCTTAGTGCCTATCCTGAGCCAGCCATCGTGCCCGCTGATAGCGACTGGACTCTTGAGGTGCTCTTTAATCAGCCGGAGCAGATTACCGTAAAAATGTCCCGAAACGGCGAAAAAAAGCGGTTCTGGTATATCATACTAACACTGACAAATAACAGCTCGAAGGGTGAGGTACCGTTTTATCCGTCATGTAACCTTATGACAGATACCTTCCGCATTACACCGTCAGGTAAGACCGTAACCAAACAGGTCTTCGAGAAAATCAAGCTCCGCCATCAGGGCAAATATCCACTGCTTGAAAATCTTGAGAAAGTAAATAACAAAATCCTTCAGGGCAAAGATAATACCATGGACATCGCGATTATCTGGCCTGACTTCGATGCCGGGGCAAAAAATATAACTATGTTCATCGAAGGTCTGAGCAATGAAACCACAGCAATCGACCATCCGACGGAGGCGGGTACTAAGGTCTTCCTGCGAAAAACACTTGCCCTGAGCTATGCCATCGGCGGCGATCCGAGGCTCCGGTCAAAAGCGAAACTTGCATACAAGAGTAAACGATGGGTTATGCGGTAGCGGATGATGCTCAAGGCGGTTATATTCGATTTTGATGGGGTGGTTTCCGATTCCGAAATGCTGCACTACAAGGCACTTAACGAAATACTCGCTAAATATGGGGTCGATGTACCAAAAGAGGAACATTGGCAGAAGTACTTAGGCTATGGCGATATTGAGAACATAGAAGCAGTATCCGACGATTACGATATGGGCCTTACAGATGAACAGATAGTCGAAATTGCCCGCCAAAAGACCGAAGTTTTCAATGAACTCGTCAAGACCGAAATGACGATTATCGATGGGGTCGCAGAATTTGTTGGAATGCTGACAGAAAACGGCATATTTCTCGCGGTATATTCAGGTGCCATTGCCAGCGATATTAAACTTACGCTCGACGGCTGTGAGTTCGCAAATGCATTCAGGGCAATCGTAACCGCAGATGATGTCGGTAAGGGCAAACCTGATCCTGAAGGTTTTTTGCTCGCACTTGAAAAACTCAACGAGACAATCGACGGCGACCAGATTCTGCCGCAGGAGTGTGTTGTTATCGAGGATTCCGGATGGGGACTTGCAGCAGCAAAGACAGCAGGGATGCACACTGTAGCGGTAACCAATACATATCCCGCTGAGAAACTTGCCAACCTGGCCGACAAAATCGTCGGAAGACTCGATGAACTGGAAATGGATGATTTGGGCGAATTGTGCCGCCCGTAAATTTTTGTCTTATTTGACCAGGTGTCCTGTTTTCTCTAAAAACGGTTTTTCAGGCCTGAAAACTGCCTTTTTTGACCATTTGACTTGACTTTTGCCCAAATCGGGCTATACTTTAATGTCCACCCTTTCTAACTGGATGTTTTTTGGGGTTCGGGGCATGGTATTCAGCGTTTTTACAGCGGAACGTGGAGAAAATTTAGACCGTTGTTGACAGTGTCTTTTGTAACTTGTTGTTTGCAAAAAGGTTAGGTTGTTTTTAAGTCATAATCGGTCAATTCTGGCCTGTTATCATTGGTAATCCTTAGATATATGACATATTCGGAGCGGGTGTGCCGATAAAATTTGACAGCAGTATAATAAGTCGGGTTCAGCAAGCCACTGATATAGTGGAGATTATCGCCGAACACCTTAGCCTGACAAAAAAGGGCAAGGAGATGGTTGGTTTGTGTCCGTTTCATGCTGACCACAAGCCAAGTATGTACGTCAACCCTGTCAAGCAGATATTTAAGTGTTTCGCCTGCGGGGCCGGCGGAGATGCGATTAAATTTGTCCAGCTTCGTGAGAACCTGTCTTTCAGCCAGGCTATCGGCAGGCTGGCCGAACGGGCTGGCATTAAGCTGGAACCGACACGAACCAGTCGCGACAGCAGGCAAGATGAAGGGCCGGACCCGTCGCAATTGGTCAGAGTAAACGCCTGGGTACAAAAGTTCTGGACAGGCAATCTGAAGAACGAGCAAAAGGGCGGGATTGCCCGTGAGTATATCGAACAAAGAAAAATAACTGAAGAATCTGCCCAAAACTGGCAGCTTGGGTTTGCATCGGATAGCTGGGACGAGTTGACAAATGCCGCAAAGGCCGCTGGTATCAGCCGGAAACTGCTGATGGATGCAGGACTTGTCGTTGAGAAAAACGCCGGCTGTTATGATAAGTTTCGCAACCGTTTGATGTTTCCGATCGTCGATGTTACCGGAAGGGTGATAGCCTTTGGCGGTAGGACGCTGGGCGATGACCCTGCTAAATATATGAACTCGCCGGCGACGGTGCTGTTCGATAAGAGTAATTGCCTTTACGGCCTTGACAAGGCAAGGCACGAAATAGTCGCAACAGGTACCGCTGTGGTCGTAGAGGGTTATACTGATGTGATGATGGGCCATCAGTTCGGGTGCAGGAATATTGTGGCGGCACTTGGTACGAGTTTTACCGCGGGCCATGCAAGGATTTTGCACCGTTATGCCAAACGGATTGTGCTTGTCTTCGACAGCGACATCGCAGGTGCCGCGGCAGCTAACCGGGCACTTGAGGTGTGCCTGGCTGGGCAGATAGATATTAAGCTTACCTTTGCGCCGGACGGTAAAGATCCGTGCGACTTTATTCTGACAGAGGGCAAAGATGCATTCGATAAGCTTGTCGCCGGCAGTGTTGATGTGATGGAGTATAAGTGGAAAAGACTCACCGACGGACTTGAAGAAAGTGACAACATCACCGACAAGCGAGCCGCGATTCAGGAGTTTATCCAGAGCGTTGGAATGGCAATTAAGGCAGGACGGCTTGATGACCTTGCAACAGGTCTGATAGTTACCAAGCTTTCCGGAATAATCGGTGTAAGCAAAGAACATATTAATCGTCAACTGGCCCGGCGGACGGCTAATTTACATAGCAGTGTGGTTCTGTCCACTGGAGATCAGAAAGTGGTAAGCATTGATATTGGCGAGGGTTTCCTTGCCAGAGCCCAGCAGCAGATTCTTGAGATACTGCTGAATGAGCCGGAACTTTTCGGCAGGATTGACGGCGAAATTTCTGTTGAGCAGTTTGATATACCGCTTCTGCGGGAAATAGCGGTACCGCTCTTTGGATTTTTAGCCATCGGCCATCGTCCGGAGATTGCGGAGCTGCTTGGACAAATAGAATCAGTCGAGGCTGCCAAAGCGGTTACGGATTTAGCTGAGGCCGGCCGGCTAAAGAAAGAAAAAAGTGATTCGACAGAAACACTTAAAAAGGCGGTCAATGCATTACAGCTAAGTATAAGAGGTCAGGAAAAGGGCAGAATTATAGCTGAACTGACCGATGATGATACCGAAAGTCTTAAAAAAATTAATGAAATGCTGACCAGAAAAAATCAACGAAATCCGGGTATGCTTTAAGTGTAATTTATCAGCGGATATCCGGTAATATTTAATTTAGAACAGATAGTTATTATGAAAGCGAATTGATGACCGCAAAAAAAGCAAAAAGCAAAACAAAATCCAAAGCAACGCGGCCTGTGGCTAAAAAAACAAAAAGTAAAAAGACAAAGCCAGAAACTACTGCTGAAAAAAAAGTGACTGTTGCTAAAGTTGAAGTCGCACCGGTTGATGAAACCAAGGTCAAAACTGCCGCGGTTGATGAAACCAAGGTCGAAACTGAAGCGGTCGCTGAAATCATTCCTGAGACAGCGATTATCCGCGGAAAACTAAGGACTGCCGAGGAGATAATCAACGCTATCGTCGAAAAAGGCAAAAAGACCGGTTATCTTACCTACGAACAGATGAACAAAGAGCTGCCGGAAGAGGCGATTTCGCCAAATCGGCTCGACTCACTGTTGATGACTCTGGACGAACTGGGAATTCAAATACTTGACGAAGCCGATGCAGAAAAACTTGGCGAGGATGAGTTCGCCGAAGATGGTAAGGGCGGGCTGAAAGAAAAAGATGACAAGACCCTTGAGAAGGCACTCATCGAAGGTGACAACAGACGGATAGATGACCCTGTACGAATGTATCTTACCCAGATGGGCGAAATACCGCTTCTTTCGAGGGATGAAGAGATAAGGCTTGCCCGTAAAATCGAATTGGCCCGGCTTGCTTTCCGGAGGAAGGTCCTCGAAAGCGATTATTGCGCCCGCGGTGCCATCTCGATACTCCAGCAGGTTGATGACGGAACACTTCCGTTTGACAGAACTATGAAAATGAGTACCGCAGAAAATCTTGTAAGAACAGTAGTGAAAAGACGAATGCCGCAAAATATCGAGACCATTAATAAAATGCTCGACCGCAATATGCACCTGTTTGACAAAACATTGCAAAGCGACCGTATCGAATCGTCAGTTAAAAAGGACATTAAATGTATCCATCGCGGCAGAAGGAAGGTGGCGACATTACTTGAGGAGCTTAGTCTTCGCACGAGCAGAATCCAGCCAATGATGAAAAAACTTCAGGGTATCAGGCGAAAAATGCATCAGCTCGAAAAGACTATCGAGGTCGGTACCACCAGAGATTATACCGCAGATGACCTGGTGGCGATGAAACAGGAAATGGAGGGTTTGCAGGGTCTTGTCCTTGAAACACCAAAACAGCTTGATAAGAGACTTCGCGCAATTGAGGCGGTTTACATTCAGTACGAACAGGCTAAACGCGATCTGTCAGGCGGAAATCTTCGCCTGGTCGTCTCTATTGCCAAAAAGTATCGCAACCGCGGACTCAGCTTTCTTGACATCATCCAGGAAGGCAATACCGGCCTGATGAGGGCGGTCGATAAATATGAGTACAGACGAGGCTACAAGTTCAGTACATACGCAACATGGTGGATTCGCCAGGCGATTACCAGGGCTATCGCCGACCATGCGAGGACGATCCGAATACCTGTTCACATGATAGAGACTATGAGTAAGCTGCGAACCATCAGCAAGCAGCTGCTTCAGCAGCTTGGCAGAGAGCCGACGGTCGAAGAGATAGCAACTACCGCTGATATGAGCGTTTCGGAAACCAGGCGGGTAATGAAAATATCAAAACACCCTATCAGTCTAGACAGACCCATCGGTGAAAGCGACGACAGCTATTTCGGTGATTTCATTGAGGATGACAGCGTCGAATCTCCTGTGCAATCTGCTACACAGGAGATGCTGAAGGAGAGAATAGACCACATACTTAAAACGCTGACCTATCGTGAGAGGGAAATTATCAAACTGCGATACGGTATCGGCGATGGTTATACTTACACACTTGAAGAGGTGGGACGAATTTTTAAGGTAACACGAGAACGGGTTCGGCAGGTTGAGGCAAAAGCTATCCGCAAACTGCAGCACCCTGTGCGTTCGCGCAAACTGGAAGGGTTCCTCGACCATAAGACAGCTTAATTTAGTTGTCGGTCGCAGCCGCCCTAAACAAAAGTCAAAAACCAGAGGGTTTGCCCCTGCCTGACAAAAGTGTGCAGGCGTCCGTTTTTTCCATTTTGGACGGCTACCAAGAGCGATTATTAGAGCCACTCTAAAATTTTTCCCACAAATATTGCCTGTGAAATGTTCTTTCGATATGGCGTTACTCTTTGTCAGAACAAACATTACACAGCTGGCTAAAAACAACTCACAAACACTGCGGTTCTGGACGGAAAGTTTTTAACAATTTTCTGTTTGACACACAATATATAGGGGTTACCATAGCGAAAACTCTAAATATGGAGTAGATCATTTAACTTGAAGTGCTTTGCGGATTGACCGGTGAGATGCCCATTTTGTAAAGAAGACCGAGACAGAGTTGTTGATTCCCGCTCCAGCGAAGGTGGACGGGTTATCAGGAGGCGGCGGCAGTGTTTTGAATGCAAAAAGCGATTTACAACTTACGAAAAGATTGGTGAAAGCTTCAGGTTAAATGTAATAAAAAAAGACGGGTCGCGGCTACCGTATGACAGGGAAAAGGTTCTTGTCGGTTTGCAGAAGGCCTGCTACAAGAGAGAGGTATCCGCAGAACAAATTCAGGAGACCGCCGACAAGGTAGAGGAGGATGTCTTCAGGAATTACGATAAGGAGGTAGATTCAAAATTTATCGGCGAAAGCGTCATGAGACATCTTCGGGCGGTGGACAAGGTTGCTTATATTCGTTTCGCAAGTGTCTATCGCCAATTTACGGACGCTGGAGAACTAATTGAGGAAGTAACTCAGGCTATACTCCAGCCGGACCTGGAAGATCAGGGCGAGTTGTTTGACAAGTAGGAGCTTTTTCGCGATTCTGCAAATGGGTATACATGGAAGGCTGACCTGATGCAGCTTAAGGTAATTAAGAACGACGGTAGTATTGAAGAATATCTGCATACGAAGGTGATGGGGACTATCAGCAACTCCTTTGACCTGCTTGGGGACCCAAATCTCTTTGCTGCGGAACAGTTTGCTGAGGTAATTACATTTCATCTTTACCAAAAACAGGATGCTGTCGCAGTAACCAGTGACCAGATACATCTGATGATACAGGCGACTCTGACAGCGACCGGTTACGATATGGCGGCCCAGGCACTTAACGAACATCGGCTAAGCAGAAAACTGAAACGAAAACGGATTGAAATAATCGACGAGAGCGACCTCGAATCTGTTCGGCGATGGAATAAAGGAAAAATAGTCAACGGATTGATGAAAAAAAAAGGCTTCAGCAGGCACTTGGCAAGGGCTATCGCCTCTGCTGTAGAAGAAAAGGTGCTGAAACTGGAACTTACCAGAATCCGGCTGAGCCTCGTAAGGCAGCTTGTACTGGCCGATACTGATGCTATGGTAAAGGCACAGCAGCAACTGCAACTGGCAACAGGGTAATTGGAATCATTCCCATTCATACGAATGGGAAATACGGATGGCCGGCTCAGACAGTTGCGGAATGGATTCCGCTGCCCAGGGCAGAACACGGGATAGAAACCGAAGGAGAGGCGAAACTTTTCGCCCAGCCCGGCAAGCTGTCTGAGCTTCTTATATAAAATTCAGACAAATCAGAACGGCACGGTCAGGCTTTACCTGACCGTGCCGTCCAATTAACAATCGTCGCAGGTTGACTTTGGTTAATATCAGTCCCAGCTTATCTTTTCTGTTTTTCCGACAAGCTCCTCAATTCGCTGCTCAATAGTTTCGTTCTTTTTATCCTTAAGACTCTCAACCTCAGCCTGTTGTTTATTTACCTTTTTCTCAAGAGCCTGAAGTTTTTTCAGCATATCTTCATAGTGAAGCTGCTTCTTTCTGACGATGATATCGAACCGGCTGCTGACAATTTCTTTCAGTTCTTTCCTCAGTGCCTTGCTTTCTTTTTTGTCTGCCGATCGAAGCTCTTTAAGCAACTGGTCGCGCTGGCTCTGCAGCAGGATATCTTCTTTGAGTACTTTCGCAAGCTCTGGGTTACTCTTCTGAGCCCTCATTATAGGTGAGTATTTCTTTTGGCCGACCTGCATTAGTTTCATATATTTTTCAGGATATTTCTCCCGCAGGGCTTCCATCTTTTGGGCTTTTTCGGGAAATTCCTTTTTGAACCACTTGACATACTCATCGTGCCTTTCGGCCATACGACGACCAAAACCTCCGCCCCTACCTGGCGTACGCATACCTGGCATCCCTTCTTTTCCCTTTTCGCCCTTACTCTGGCCGCTGTGCTGGCCTCTTGTGCGATTGTCATCTCTGTTACCTCTGGCGCCGATTAACAGACGCATTTGCTCCCTGAATTCCTGCGGATTCTTCTCTCTGAGCTGGCGCAGATGTTCAGCCTTTTCTGGATTGTTTTCGGCTATGCGGCGCATAATGCCTTTAATTTGTTCTTCCGATATTCTGCGCTCGCCCTGCTTTTTGCCCTTCTTGTCGCCCCAGACATCTTCGTTGGCAGCTACCGCTTGTGAGCACATCCCTGCGATAAACATCACTGCACAAATTGCACATATCGCGGTCATCGGATTGTAAGTTTTTTTCTTCATTTTTCTACCTTCCAAAAGTTGCCATTAACATTATTTATTTCCGTTTTTCAGCCTTTTCAGGAAACTCTTTTTTTTGAACCATTCTACCAGCCATGATAATTCTGGCGACCTTGGCGGCCATGCATATTCTGCCTGCCACGACACCCTCGGCGTCCCTGCATTTTCTGCATGCCATAACGACCTCGGCGGCCATGCATTTTCTGCATGCCATGACGACCTTGGCGGCCCTGCATTTTCTGCATACCACGACGGCCCTGGCGACCATGCATATTCTGCCTGCCACGACATCCTCGGCGACCGTGCATATTCTGCATGCCACGACGGCCTCGGCGGCCCTGTATATTCTGCACGCCATGACGGCCTCGGCGGCCCTGTATATTCTGCATACCATGACGGCCTTGGCGACCCTGCATATTCTGCATGCCACGACGGCCTTGGCGACCCTGCATATTCTGCATACCATGGGGGCCCTGGCGACCCTGCATATTCTGCACGCCATGACGGCCTTGGCGGCACTGCATGTTCTGCATGCCGTGACGGCCTTGGCGGCACTGCATATCTATCTCATCTCTGTCTCTGGCTGGCCCGCGATTATTTCTCATACGATCCGGGCCATCACCCCAAAAGTCTTCGCCGACACCCATCGCCGAGACGCTGAGGCCCGCGATAAACAACACTGCACAAATTGCACATATCGCAGTTATTGGGTTGTAACTTTTTTTCTTCATTTTTCTACCCTTTCCAAAAGTTACCATTAATATTATTTATTTCCATTTCGATTTCTGTAAGGTCAAAACCGTCTCCGTTGCCATCAGCGCCCAACCTTATAATGGACATTTCTGTTTCGATATCGCCAATCTGCTCCGTAAGCGATGCGATCTGTTCATCTGTTCTATCCTGCCATATAGAAGCGGTGGCTGTAACAGGCTGGACCGGCCCATAGGTTTTGCTGATGAATACCGCTGAGACCGATGCAATTATTACTATGGCTGCGGCAGTTCTTTGCAGAACGATCTTCCTTGCTCTGCGCCGCGACAGTTGCGATCTAATATCCGATTTAAGATTTGCAATTGCACCACTATCCAGACCGGGCCCAGGATGACTGGCTAAAATCTCATCGCCTGTGCGGATGTCGCTGGCTGCCTGCTCGGCGTTGTCCGCATCGAGAAACGCAGAGAAAAGTTCATTTAGATTTTCATTATTTTTAGTCATTATTCTGTTCCATTTGTTCTTTCAGTTTTTTCAGTCCGCGATGCACCTTTGAAAGTGTTGTGCCTATCGGCTCAGAACGCATTTTGGCAAGCTCTCTGAAATTGAACCCGCCGTAGAACCGCATCATCAAAAGCTTCCTTGTCTCAGAATCAAGTTTCTCAAGCTCAATCTGCAAATCATCAATAATCCGTCTCTCGGAGCGACCCGGCGGCTGGTCCAAACGGTCCATTTCGACTTTGTTGTCAAGCAGTTTTGCCACCCGGTATTTTGACCGCAAATGGTCACGAAAGATGTTGCCGGCAAGTGTAAAGAGCCAACTTTCAAAAGAACAATTTTTCGATTTGAAAGAGCCAATTTTTTTCACGAGTTTCAGGAAAAGCTCACTCAGCAAATCCTCGCTTTGGGCGGAATTGCCCGTTAAGCGGTAAAAATAGCCGTAACAACGATTTGAGTACATATCAATGAGCTTATCAAAATCGCCTGGGAGTCCCTTCTTACAGCCGTTTATTATCGAATTTAAGCTAGTTTGCTTTGCCATACCACCCAGTTGACAATGTGTTAGACGGTCTGTAAAGTGATTTTATTGCATAAGAATTGGAAAATAACGAAAAATCAGGCAATTGTCGCAGCTTACCCAAAATTTTGGCGATTATGAGTTGATTTTGGTGGAAAATGATGGTAGTTTGGCAGTCCGTTGGACTGAAAATTACCATGGAAACAAATAAGGTCAATGTTATGTCTGATAAAAAACTGTTGCAGTTGCCAGGTACAATATGTGTCGGATTTGCGGTAATTATGCTTCTGGGCGGTTGTGTTGAACGAAAACTGACCGTCAATACCAAACCCTCGGGGGCACTGGTTTGGCTCAACGATGAGGAAATAGGTACCTCACCGGTTACTGTTGAATTTAACTGGTACGGCGATTATAAGGTCCGAATATCAAAAGACGACTATGAAACACTCAACACTCACAGGAAACTAAAATCGCCGCTGCATGACAAGTTTCCGTTTGATTTTATTGCGGAGGTCCTCTGGCCCGGACAAATCGTTGATGAATACGAATGGGAATTTTCATTGGCCCCTTATCAGCCACCGCTACGGGAAGAGCTGATAAAAAAAGCAGAGTTGCTAAAGCAGAGGGCAATTGGCAATGAAACACCATCTAAAGCGGATAATTAGCAGTTGATTCTGTATCCGGTTCCGTGAACGGTTTTAATGATGTTTTTAGCGGCGGCGAGTTTTTTTCGAAGTGCGGCGATATGAACATCAATAATCCTGTCCTTCTGCAAACCATCGTTCCTGCCAAGTGCGACTTTTAGCTCATCTCGTGAAAGAACTTTTCCGCTTGCCCGAACAAGTGCCGTAAGGATATTATACTCCCCACCAGTTAGTGCAATCTCAGTTCCGTTTAGAAGTACCCGCCGTGAATCGTAAATGATTTTCAGTGGACCGGCAGAGATAATATTACTTAAAGTACCTCTATCAGGATATGCCCTTTTAAGTACAGCTTCCATATGTGCAACCAAAACCTTTGTACTGAACGGTTTTGTAACATAGTCGTCCGCACCGACACCGTAACCGATGACAATATCTGCTTCACTGTCCTTTGCGGTAATCATAATAATCGGCATCCCTGCGGTATCGTTGGAATTTTTGAGTTTGCCGGCAAGCTTTATTCCGGAAATATCGTCCAGCATAATATCCAGCAGAAGAATGTCGGGTTTGTTTGCGCTGATGGTGGTAAGTGCCTCTGCACCGCTGGAGGCGGTACGGACGATGTATCCTTCGGCAATAAGGCTCATACTAAGAAGGTCAAGCAAATCGCCATCGTCATCAACAATAAGAACTGTAGCATTCATAACCGCAGATTATAGAACAACAGTGGGGATTGTCCATTAAAAAATTAACAAAAATCTAACGAAGTGTTAATCCGCCACCAGTTCCATATTTTCCTGCGGCTGGTCCTGTTTTGCCGATATGGGTATCGTAAAGTGGAACTGGCAGCCATTGCCGGGCGAAGTTTCGACCCAGATCTTTCCCCTGTGCAATTCGACCAGGTTCTGTGCGATTGTTAAACCAAGACCAGTACCGTGATAACCCTCCCCTTTAAATATCTCGCCCTGAACAAAACGGTCAAATATCTTGCGGCTTTCCTCAGCATTAAGTCCCGGGCCGTTATCGCAGACAGAAATGGTAACATTGTTATCTACAGCAGCACTCACTTTAATATCGATATTTCCACTTACAGGTATGAACTTAATGGCGTTTCCGACAAGGTTGGTAAGTATTTGTGCAATCTTATCCCTGTCGGCAAAAACGAGCAGTTGATCATCAGCTACGTGCGTTCCTATCGCAATTTTCTTGACTTCGGCTAAAGGCAATAATGATTTTGCCACTTCCTCAACAAAAGTTTGTATAGAAAACTCGCTTATATTGAGTCCCATTGTTCCGGACTCAATCTTTGAGATGTCCAGAAAATCGTTTGTGATTCTTGTAAGCCTTTCGATGCTCATATTAGCGATATGCAGGTTCTCATAAAGCTTTCTGCTAATTTTGCCCATAACTCCAGCCATTGCATTTGAGATAATATTTTTGAAAATGAACAGTGGTGTACGCAACTCGTGAGATACCGTCGATACAAATTCGCTTTTGAGCCGGTCATGTTCTACGAGTATCTGATTGGCCTTTATCAGTTCCATTTCTGCATTTTTGACCTTGGTAATATCACTGGCATAAAGATTGACATAATTGTACTCAGTGATAGGGGCAAAAATGATATTGAAAATAGTATCTCCGCAGGAGACTTCTACACTATCGTGCAGTCCGGAATCGATAACACTATGAACAATTTCGTAAACATTGTCCGGTATCCTATGGCCAATCCGGCTATCCCACAAATCCAATAATGTTTTACTGGCATTATTGGCGTAGATTATTGTTCCATCATTTGATACCCTCATAACCGGATTCGGGTTCTGGCCAGGGAATTTGGCACTTCGCCTTATGTCGTCCTCAATCTTTTTATTGTAAGTAACATCCAGCATCAACCCATCCCAGACTATACTGCCATCATCAAGCCTTTCAGGGCTGGCGATACTCTGGAACCATTTTGTCTGACCGGCAATTATAATCCTGCCGCACCAGCGATGCGTAACAAACTTTTCGGTCGAGATGGCTACCTGCTGATAGAATTCGGCTCTGTCTTCATGTTCAATTCGGGATATTAAAATACTGCTGTCGCGCATTATCCGCTCCGGTTCAATGCCGAACATATCCCTACAGCGGTCGCTCATAAAGAAAAACTCTATCGCCCCATCAGGCTGAAGGCCAAACTGATAAACAATCCCGGGAACATTGTCCACTATTTTCCGATAGCGAGAACGGCTGTACTGAAGTTTCTGGAGTAGTTCTTTGCGTTCGGTTATATCCTCGACGAAACCATCCAGCCGGCAGACCGCTCCATCCTGACCGCAATGAGGTATAATTGTATCACAAATCCATCGGATGGTTCCGTCGGCCCTGCGAATTTTAAACTCAATCGGTTTGGCCCGGCTGTCTGTTATTGCCTTTTGGTTTTCTTCCTTAATCAGTGTCCTGTATTCCGGAAGTGCCATCGAAATCCACAGTGAGCCGTCTTTGACAAAATCCTGCACCGAGTATCCTGTAACCGCCAGACACCCCTTGCTTCTCTGGGTCTGGACAATCTGGCCGGATTCGATATAACTGGTATAGGTATAGCTGGTAACAGTCATCAGTTTTTTGTGCTGCTCTATGGCATCCAGCAGTGTCTGCTTCAGCCGCTTCGGCGGACAGGGCTTTGTTAGAAAACGGAAGATGCGTCCATCATTAACGGCATCGACGGCAATGTTAACATCCGCAAAGCCCGTAAGCATAATAAATACACTGTCTGGACTGAACGAGTGTGCTCTGCGAAGAAGTTCAAGTCCGTCCATACCTTCCATTCGCAGGTCAAAGACAATGACGGCGAACGGTCCAGATTCTTCTATTATCCCAAGAGCCTCATCTGGACTGCATACCGTTTCTATCTCAAACTGCCTGCCAAGGTTGCGCTTAATGCTGTTCAGCACTTCAACTTCATCATCAACAAACAGGATTTTGCTAATATTATCCGACATATTCAAACTCACCTATTTCAATCGGAAGGTGCATTCTTTTCCATTGCAGCCATCTGTCGGCGATACCCAACTGTTCAAGGTATTCGTCATTAACATTTTCAAACCATCCATCTCCACGACCGCAACATAACTGGTGGTCGATAACATTTGCCGCATAAACCACTGAGACTGTGGAAAATTCGTTATCATTACAAAGCCACGGCTCATGATGAAAAGTCGCCGACTCAATTATCGTATTCGGAAGCCCCCACATATCCAGCAAACAGCCGCCAAGCTCGGCGTGTGTAACACCAATGATGTCTCTTTCAATTTCATAAACAGGTATCTGCCGGTCCCGTGAAGTTGCTATCGCCTGTTCATACTCATCTGGAAATTTTGTAATAAGAATCATTTTTCCGGCCTCGTGAAGAATACCGGCCATCGTGGCAGCCTCCAAGTGCTCCTTGGTCATTTCTTCTGATTGACAGATTGCCCTTGCAAGCATCCCGACCCTGATGCAATGCTCCTGAAGTGCAGAAACGAAAAATCTTTTTGCCGTTTTTTCCGGAAGCTTTGAAAATATGCCCTGTGTCAATACCAGTGCCTCAATCGTTTTCAAGCCGAGATATACCACAGCGTGAATTGGGTCAACAATATTGCTGCTTCGGCCATAAAATGCTGAATTTACGACCTGGAGTATCTTTGATGACATACCTATATCGCGAGCGATAATCTTTCCGACCTGGCGGGAACTACACTCGGAACCAAGGATCTCGATAATCTCCTGATAGATATCCGGCATAACCGGTAATGAACGGAGAGATGACACTATTTCGGTAACTTTTTTTGACTTGAGACGATCCCGCAGGACAACAGCACGAGATACCATATTTTTCAGGTGCTTTGCATTACATGGCTTTGAGATATATTGATGTACACATTTAGCGGCTCTTCCCTGCGTAGTCTGTTCGGCATAACCGCTAAGCATAAAACGAATGGTATCCGGATATTTTTCTCTCACTTTTTCGAGAAGATCGATGCCATCCATGCCTGGCATACGCAAATCCGAAACGATAACATCATAATGCGTATGCGCCATTACCTTCAGCGCATCGGAGGCAACCATCACAAACTCCATCTTCCACTTCCGGCGCATCGGGTAAAGCATCCTTCGCAAACCGTCAAGGACATTGCGGTCATCATCAACAAACAGTATTCGTTTTTTTTCTTCCGTCATGTTCTTTTCTCTCTACCGGCAAAGAAACAGTAAATGTCGTCCCTGTGCCATCCTCGGTCTCAAATTCGAGTGAGCCGGCGTGCCTGTCAACAATAATTGACTTCGCAATGGAAAGCCCCTGACCAGTACACATACCAGCAGATTTTGTGGTAAAAAACGCCTCGAAAATCCTGTCTCTTATCTCAGGAGCAATACCTCCTCCTGTATCGGATATGGATATTACCACATTACCGTCAACAAACTTGGTTGTTATTGTAATCACGCCGCGCTTGCCGTTCCGACCAGCGACAAACTCGGAAATACTTTGAGCCGCATTAATCAGAAGTATTAAAAAGACCTGGTTAATCTCATCAATGCAGCACATAGCCGCCGGTAAATCACCGCCGAGATCCATCTTAACATCAGCGACATACTTAACTTCGTTTCGCAGGATAACTATGGCGGTGCTCAGAGTCTTGTTCAAATCCGCCGGTGCCATACGCCTTTCATCGATGTGCGAGAAATCTCTCATCGCTTTAATCATCGTCGATACCCGATTTATTCCGTCAATTGTCTGTGCAATGGCATGTGGTATTTCGCTTACAATAAAATCCATATCCGTCTGTTCTTTGAAAGCTGCAATTTTTTCAATTTCAGCGGGAATTGATTCATCAGCATCCGGTTTGGATGTAACGATTTCATTAAAATTGCTGTATATTTTCAGCAGCTCGTTGATATGCTGAAAAGAGTTCGATAGAAAGTGAAGGTTGTCGCCGACAAACTGAATTGGAGTATTTATCTCATGTGCGATACCAGCTGTAAGTCTTCCAAGATTCTGGAGCATCTGTGTACGGTCAAGTTCCCTCTGAGCGCGTTTGCGAGAGGTTATTTCCATAATCATACCATCAATACCGCAGATGTGTCCATTGTCGTCAAAGACAGGCACTGCCCTGTCGAAGACATCGCAAATATTACCATCCTTTTTCACAATACGATATTCAAGCTCAAACCCCTTGCCGGTATGTTTACAATTTTCATAAGCCTCAAGCAATTCGGAACGGTCATCGGTATGTACAAGTTCCATCCAGTCAATCCTTCCTGTGCAGATTTGCTCGGCATCGAAACCTGTAATCGATTCGATTCTACTGTTGATAAACTCCATCTGAATCGGACCTTCCAATGATGCGGAATATAACACCTCCGCGACATTGTTCACCAAACGGCTGAACAGGCCGAAAGATTCCTGAATATGCTGCTGATTTCCCATCTACATTTCCTGAATTCACTCGCTTCCATTTAGATATACAGCCACACATTCGTTCTTTCGTCATTTTCCGGCGGCAAATTCAGCGTCTTTTATATTAGAGGCACTATATCGTCCAGAAGCACCTTCGGGGCAATACTTGGTTATGTATGTTCCGATAATACTGAAGGCGTTATTGCGTCCCATTTGGCGTAAGCATTATCTGGACTGAGCAAATTTAATCATTGCTGAGGCGATCTCTTCCAGAGGAACTATCTTCTCGGCAGCACCGACATCAATTGCCTCCTTCGGCATACTGCGGGGCCATCTTTAATGGAGACATAATAGTTCGCTCCGCTTATATGCCATTTCTTATCTCCTTCTCAAGCTACTCCGAAACGGGTTTGAGACTATTATAGTTTACAATGTCTTCTCTAATCCAACCGATCGAATGGTTACACTGCCATCGGCAACATTTAGATACATATTTCTCGGTGAGGTTCCGCCAATATCCTCTGCGTCGATAAACATGCCGTTTTTCCAGAGAAGTTTTCTTATAGAAAGATAATTCCTTTTGCCAATATCAACGCCCTTTGGCCCGGTACTCATAGATGCTCCGCCCGCAATCTTGACCTTCATTCGTTTTGCACCGGCCCCCATCGCAAGAAGTTTCTTAACCATAATCGCCATCCCGGTATCTGCAAACATAAACGGAAACTTTTGGGCCTTTGGCTTATCCAGGATCGAATCCGGCAACTGATAATGCAGCATCCCGGCGACATGAGCGACAGGGTCATACATGCAAACCCCAATACAGGAACCTAACGAATATGTCGTTAGCACCTCCTGAGGATTGCTCGATATCTTTGCGTCCGATATATCCACTACAATTCTCTTCTTCACTGTTATATCTCCTATGGCTTAGCGTAAATCGTAGGCTGAACATAACTGAATCTATGATTGTTACCTGATAATTTACTTTTATAATCGTTTACAATAGCGCGATATCTATATCGGTAAAACCACTTATTGAAAACATCGGTAAATACAGGTGGTGTGTTAAGCAGGAAATAGGTAAATCAGAAAAAAATAACGGTTTTACGCAATAATAACGCAAAAAACTGGTTCTGATAATAATCGATAAAATTCGTAGCGGCGTTTGGCAAATGCTGCGGATTAGGCCTTAGGGGGTTTAAGCGGTAATCGCTTTCCAACTCTGGTTGAGCTCCTCTAAAAGCGAAATAACTTCCTGAATCATTTGCGGCTGGCATTTAACACTCGCCTCTGTGAGATGAGAGCACATAAAGTTATAGAGTCCTCGCAAATTCTGTGCAACTTCACCGCCAGCGTCCATATCAAGAATGGTGTTCAATTCGTAGATAATATCGAGAGCCTTGCCGATATTGCGTCCTTTGCCCTCAAAATCCCCTGCTTCAATATCGGCGATTGCCTGCCTTGAAAACTTTATCGCTCCATCGTAAAGCATCACAATCAGCCGGCCTTTATTTTGGGTAGTTACCGCGGTTTCCTGATAAGCGTTGAGTCCGTTCATAATGACACCTCTATACCTTGTGAAAATACTGCTGTAAGATCAACCCGGAGCCAGCCGAGCCGATCGTTCTACTTCGGATGTGTCAGAAGATGGCCGCTGTTAAACGGCCATCTTCCGATTGTCACTATCCTAAGAAGTACACCCGGTTGGTTTACCTGAGAAGGCTTAAAGCCATCTGAGGCATCCCGTTGGCCTGGCCTAACATAGCTATGCCAGCCTGTGAGAGAACCTGGTTCCTGGTCATTTTTGCCATTTCAGTGGCAACATCGACATCAGAAATTCGAGATTCTGCTGCAAGGAGGTTCTCGGCCTGGATATTGAGCACAGCATTAGTACTCTGCAGCCTGTTCATCATATAACCAAGGCTTGCACGAGCGCTATCCTTTGTTTCAATAGCACTGTTGACCAGACCTAAGGCCAAACGAGCACGAGTACCATCTGTACCGTTGATAGCTGCGGTGTCACTGCCAGTCAGGGTCGCTGCCCTTACATCAACCGAGTTTACATCAATACTCGAACCAACACCGAAGTGAATGGTATTGGTACCAGATGCACTGTTGAGCATTGTCATACTGTTGAACTCGGTTTTGTTAGCGATACGGGTAATTTCGCTAATCATCTGCTGGAACTCGTTGTTCATAATATTCCGCTGGGTCTGGGAATACGAGTCCGTTGAAGCCTGCTCAGCAAGTTCCTTCATCCTGATCAGTGCTTCATCAATGGTGCCCATGGCACCTTCCATCGTCTGCAGCATGCTGATGCCGTCCGAGGCATTTCGAGCACCCTGTCGAATCACGGCGATGTCAGCCCGCATTAACTCGCGAACTGCCAGGCCGGCTGCATCGTCTTTTGCACTGTTAATGCGCAAACCGGACGACAGACGCTCAATCGATGTAGCTAAAGCATCATAGCTATTGCCGAGGTGTCTTGCGGCGTTTTCCGCCATCAAATTGTTCTTAATTGCTAACATGTTCCAAACTCCTTAATATAAAAATGAAAGAAATGCCCCTGTCAGGACCTCTTATTACTATCAAGTTTCTAAAGAACGCAGAGTGCCAACCTCTGAGAACCTTCTTCCAAAGGCACTTATCGGTAAATCGGGAGACCACTTGAGGAGTTTGTTATGGAGGAGGGGCAGGAAAGGTACTAAGACCGATAGTCTCAGTGCCGTGGGTATCCAAAACCCATCAAATACATGATAAAAAAACCTGAATAATAACTATTTTTCTCGCAATCTTTATAAATTATTCACAAATTCGGACTAAAACCTCAGGCAATAATCCTGTATTTGTTGAAATGCTCAGACAGAAATCGTCTTCCAGCCGCGATTGAGCTCTTCCAGAAGAGAGATAACTTCCCCGATCTCACTCGAATCGCATTTTACATTGGCCTGACCAAGCCGCTGCCACATAAAATTATAAAGCTTCCGCAGATTCTGTGATATTTCGCCGCCGGCTTCCATATCAAGAACGGTATTGAGTTCAAAAATTATATCCTTTGCCTTGTTTACATTTCGGCCTTTGGTTTCAAAGTCCCCGGTTTCAATGGCAGCAAGTGCCTGTTTGAGAAATTTTATCGCACCCTCATACATCATTACCACCAACCTGCCGTTGTTCTGAGTTGTTACGCTGGTCTCTTCATATACTTGAACAGGGTTCATTTCGTCGCTCCTTACTAAACTTGCGAAACTATATAACCTTTTATTTACAATGATATTATACCGAATTCCACCATCTCCGCCGGCCCTGCCAAAGCTTAAAAATCAAGGGTCGCTGCCGTTGTCTCAGGCAGCGACCCTCCTGCTATGGTAAGGAGTTTGGAACACTACTTATTAGCCTCTTAACAGCGTCAACGCCATTTGCGGCATCATATTAGCCTGAGATAACATAGCAATACCAGCCTGAGCCAATACCTGATTACGCGTCAAGGTCGCCATTTCAGTGGCAACATCAACATCGGAAATTCGTGATTCTGCTGAGAGAAGGTTCTCTGCCTGAATATCAAGCACCGATGCGGTACTCTCGATACGGTTCATTTTGTATCCGAAACTCGCTCTGGCACTGTCTTTTGTCTCAATTGCGCTGGTTACAATGCTAAGTGCCGCTATTGCCTGGGTTCCATCGGAACCCGCAATGCCGTTTGCAAGAAGACCGGCGCTTCCAAACAGTGATGCGGCCTGTATATCAACGGAATTGACCGTAATAGAGGAATTCTCTCCGAAATGAATCATATTTGTACCGGTAGCACTATCCAGCATAGTTACATTATTAAACGATGTTGTCGTAGCGATTCTTGAGATCTCGTTGATCATCTCAAGGAACTCAGCGTTCATAATGTTCCTCTGGGCCTCGGAATATGACCCCGTTGCCGCCTGTTCTGCCAACTCTTTCATACGAATAAGAGCCTCATCAACAGCAGCAAGTGCCCCTTCAAAGGTTTGCAGCATACTGATTGCATCACCTGCGTTACGAGAACCCTGCCTGATTACGGCTATATTGGCTCGCATCAACTCTCGAACCGCCAGGCCGGCGGCATCATCTTTTGCACTGTTGATTCGCAGACCGGACGAAAGTCTTTCCACTGATGTCGCCAATGCATCATAAGCTCTTCCAAGATGCCTTGCGGCATTTTCCGCCATTAAATTGTTCTTGATAGCTAACATAGTTTGAATCTCCTTGCCAAATCTTCTAAAAATTCAGTTGTTCTTACCGTTTTTAACGCCAATACCGAAACAATCCGATAAAAACCGCAATATTGTCCGGCTTCATTGGACATTATCGGAAGAGGAGACAAAGACTTGAGGACTTTATTAACGAGACAATTGCTCCACTATCTACGATTAATGAAAAAAGTGGGTTGTCGGACGAATAATTGGGTTTTAGGCCAAAGAATAGTCCGAAAAAATATTGAAAAAATCGCGGATTTCCTCGATTTTATCGGCTCGTTATTGTGCTATGTGCGCTGAGCTGGCCGCAACTATAGCGTAAATAAAAGGAACAAATGTCCTGTATGCGAGAAAACCGCCCGAATTTATGGCATGAAAGGGAGATAGTGGCTGTGCGGAACGGAACAACCTGGAGTACTCAAAAATCAGCGCAAGCAAAAGACTAATCCCATACGGGTTAGCCTTTCGCCTACCTCAAGAACAAGGATTATAGCCTGCCACGCTATAGTGTAACTACTTTATCTTAGTAGGGTTAACGCCATTTGAGGCATTGTATTGGCCTGTCCTAACATCGCGATACCAGCCTGTGAGAGTACCTGGTTCCTTGTCATTTTTGCCATTTCAGTGGCAACATCAACATCAGAAATTCGAGATTCCGCTGCAAGGAGGTTCTCGGCCTGAGTACCAAGCACCGCATTGGTACTCTGCAGCCTGTTCATCATATAACCAAGGCTTGCACGAGCACTGTCCTTTATCTCAATAGCACTGTTGACCATACCTAAGGCCAAACGAGCGCGAGTACCATCGCTGCCGCTGATAGCTGCGGTGTCACTGCCAGTCAGGGTCGCTGCCCTTACATCAACCGAGTTTACCGTAATGCTCGAACCAACACCAAAGTGGATGATATTGGTACCGGATGCACTGTTGAGCATTGTCATACTGTTGAACTCGGTCTTATTAGCGATACGGGTAATTTCGCTAATCATCTGCTGGAACTCGTTGTTCATAATATTCCGCTGTGTCTGGGAATACGAGTCCGTTGAGGCCTGCTCTGCAAGCTCCTTCATACGAATCAGGGCCTCATCGATGGTGCCCATCGCACCTTCCATAGTTTGTAACATACTGACACCATCCTGTGCGTTCCTTGCACCTTGTCGAATCACGGCGATGTCAGCCCGCATTAACTCACGAACTGCCAGGCCGGCTGCATCGTCCTTTGCACTGTTAATGCGCAAACCGGACGACAGACGCTCAACTGATGTAGCTAAAGCATCATAGCTGTTGCCCAAATGTCTTGCGGCGTTATCCGCCATTAGGTTGTTCTTGATTGCTAACATAATCCTTGTCTCCTTATTAAAGAAACGACCATACCCTTTCGGGTCCCATAAACCTTGTCAATTGATATTAACTTTTACCTGTATATTAGAGAGCCAATAATAATGTCCATCAATGTTGCTGACATTTTGTATTATCGGAGCCGGACCTAAACTCTTAAGCTTTTTATTTCCCCGCCAAATGCCCTTTCAGACCACAAATACCGTAATTATAGCCCCTTTTGGGAAAGTCCCATAAAAGATAAAAACGCCACCTCCAGCCCACTGACTTATCGGACAAAGACAACGGGAACACAAACCGGTCCGAAAAAAAAAATGAAAAAAATTATAGGTCGTTGCTGTTTCGAAAAACTGTAACATCAACCTCCCACAAACATAATAATAAACGATCAAACTTCTACCATTACAACGGCCGATAACATGTGTATGTAAAAGACAATGTACGGTTAAAATCAGATGGCAATATGATTGAAACGATTTATCGGACTGTTCTTTTCTGATTTCGTTTTTTAGCCCGTTCAATACAGGAGTATAATTGCGGCAGATATTAAAAAGATGTGTAAGAGTTGTGTGCATTACGATACCAAAGTCCAGGAATGTCATCGATATGCCCCCAAGCCGGTAGAGATTGACAAACAAAAGAAAATGCGGTGGCCGAGCGTTCCTCCAATCGGCTTCTGCGGAGAATTTGAGGCTCCACAATAAAGGATGGCTCAGCCGAAGGCAGGCTTGCGGCTGGAATACCATTACTACCTGGACGGCAAATGGTGGCCGGGTGGGATTGAATTCTGGACGATATGGGGCGGCTTTTTTCCTGTTTTTCTTGTTGACAACCATTCTGCAAGCGGTTAGCCTTGCCCGACAAGAACAAAAGGGAATGGAAGGCCAAAGCTGTTATTGAAGGAACAATTTGGATGGCTAAGCCAACAATATCATCATATATTCGGCAAAACCTTGATGATATCGGTAAGAAAAAAGAGCCCGGTCCTTATATCACCATATCGCGGCAATATGGCTGTGATGGTTATGAGTTGGGCGATAAACTTGCGGATCGGCTCAACCAGCGCGATGGGGGCAAATGGCGGGTCTTCAAGAAGGAACTGCTAAAGCAGTTAGCTGAAGATACTGGACTTACCGAAGAGGTCATCGAGAAAGAACGACTGGCAAAACCGAGCTTGTTGAAGGATTTTCTCCGTGGTATGCGGCGAAGCGGGATACCGGACGGATACGAAATTCGGAATAAAATTACCGTTATGGTACGAACCGCCGCTTTTGAGGGCCACGCGATAATAATTGGCCAGGGCGGTACCGCTGCGACAGCGGACCTGGATAACGGACTGAGTATTCGGATGGAAGCGTCAAAGGAATGGCGGATAGCAAGGGTCGGATGGCGAGAAAAACTCAGTAGGCAGGCAACAATAGCAAGGATAGAGATAATTGAGAAACAGCGAAAGATGCTTCGCAAGATATATGAGCAGAAGAATACGAAAGAGCCCGCATTCAATCTGATGATAGATAATTCGACATTCAACCTTGACCAGATTGTGGAACAAATAGTCTTTGCGATGGAACAGAAATCCTTAGTATAGTGGGAAAAATAACATGGAACTCATCAAAAAAATCAAAAATGCTGAATCTGAAGCTAAAGATATAATTGAAAATGCCCATATGGAAGCGACAACCCTGCTGGAAAATGCCAGTAAAAAGAGGGACGAACAACTAGACGCTGCCGCCGGTGAACGAAAGGAAGCGATAGCTCAGGCAGTTGATTCCGCCAGCCAGGAAGGTCAGGCCGAGGTTGGAAAACTAAAATCCGACGGTCAAACGCAAAGGCAGCAAATTGAAGACTCTGCCCGCAACAAAGTTGGCCAGGCAGTGGCAAAAGTTGTAGGCAAGATCGGCTCTTAGAGCATTGGCCGCAATGGATACCTGGGGCACAAGTTGACGGAAATTTTTGCTTGGGAACAACATAAATGGCTATAGTCCGTATGGACAAGATAATAATTGCCAGCTACCGCGACGAAGCGCCGCAGTTGCTTGACGCACTCCAGCGGGAGGGTATTGTCGAACTGCTGGATGCTGAGCGGGCGATGGCCAGCAAGGAATGGCCGGAACTTGAAACGGAGGCAAAACGCCCACGAGACCTTGAGGAGACGGTTGCCAGGCTGGAAAGAACGGTAAAATTCCTCAAAGCTCGTGCTGTTGATAAAGACGCGACAAGTCTGTTCAGCCCGCGGATAGAGGTTGACAAACAGAAATATACCGAGGTTGTCAGCGGTCAGGATGCCCTGAAACTGCTCGATGAGACGGAGGCTCTTGAAGCCGAGATTGATAAACTCAATAATGATTACGAAAATTGCAGCGGCAGGATTGATGCACTTTTGCCGTGGTGTTCATTGGAAACGCCTGTCGAAGAACTCAGCTCGCTGCAGACAGCGGCCTGCATAAGCGGACTTGTCCCCAGCAATCATTTTGCACAGTTAAGCGAAAGCCTTTCGGGGCTTGGTTCTATACAAGCCATTGGTTCAAGCGGCAATATGTCAGCCTGCCTAACGGTTTGCATGGCAGATAAAGCTCCGGATGTCCAGAAGACTCTGCGAGCGTTTGATTTCGAGGCGGTCAGCTTCGAGGGCCTCAGCGGAACAGCAAAAGAACTTCTGGACGCTTACCGCAAAGATCTCCAACAGATAGACAATGAACGTTCAAAAGCCGCCGAAAAAGCCGTCCAGTTAGCCCGCCAAAGGTTGAAACTGCAAATACTCTTTGACCATTCCCAAAATCTGCTCTCAAGAGAGCATGTCCGCTCCAATTCGGCAGCCACCGAGTACACTATATTATTAGAAGGATGGGTCGGTGCGAAGGATTATAAGAGGCTGGAGGAGATTATATCCGGTTTTGAGGCCTCCAGCGTAAGTAAGATGGATATTGCTGAAGGCGAAGAGGTTCCGGTAGAAATAGATAATGGCCCCGCGGTAAGGCCTTTTGAGACAGTAACAAGATTATACGGTATGCCAGCGGTAACGGATGTTGACCCGACGGTCTTTTTTGCCCCGTTTTTCGCTATATTTTTTGGCTTGTGTATGACAGATGCCGCTTACGGACTGGTAATGATCGCGTTCCTGTGGTGGCTGATTAAGAAGATAAAAGGTACCAAGAATTTTATGTGGATGATGATTGTCTGCTCGGTAGCAACCGTTATCGCAGGTGCCCTTACCGGCGGATGGTTCGGTGATGCAGTACAGCAATTCTTTGGGGAGGATTCCGGCCTGAACAAACTTCGAATGGCACTGATGTTGTTCGACCCGATGGAAAAACCGATGTACTTCTTCACTATCTCCCTTGCACTGGGTTATTTCCAGATAATATTCGGTATCGGCATCAATTTCGTTCACAAGCTGCGGCGGAAAGACTATTTGTCGGCCATATTTGACCATTTGTCATGGCTGGTATGGCTCAATAGTCTGTTAATCTTCGGGCTGGCAAAAGCTGGAATGCTGCCAGCGATACTTGGAAAAATATTCGTCGTCATCGCCATCATACCAGCGGTAGCGATACTGCTGTTCAGCGAAAGGGAGGGCAGTTGGGGTGGAAGAATCGGGATGGGTTTCTATAATGTGTTCAGTACCGTCTTCTATGTCGGCGATGTACTCAGTTATATCCGGCTGATGGCTCTCGGTATGGTTACAGGCGGCTTTGGAATGGCAGTCAATGAAATATGCAAATCGATATTAGCCGCTGAAATGCCGTTCGGAATAGGATATATCTTTGCCGGGCTGGTATTCGTCGGGATGCACACATTCAACATAGCAAACTCCGCACTCAGCTCGTTCGTCCATACGATGCGACTGCAGTTTGTCGAATTCTTCACAAAATTTATTGCGGGCGGCGGCAAAGACTTTAAGCCCCTGCGGGAAGAATACACTCATATAAGCGTAAATGAATAAGGGTTACAAAAAAAGGTAAGTTAATAAAAGAAAGGATGTCGAGATGGAAGCTGAGATGTTTGACTGGGACCAATTAGGAATAGGGATATCTTTGCTTGGTGCGGCAATGGCGGCTTTTATGGCTGGCATTGGTTCGGCTATGGGTATTGGTATTGCGGGCAGAAGTGCAACAGGGGTACTGAGCGAAAAGCCGGAAAGGTACGGGCAACTGTTCCTGCAAGTGGTACTGCCCGGTACGCAGGGATTCTACGGTTTTGTTATTGCGTTTTTCGCGATGGGCAGGATTAACTTTGAAAGCGAAACACTGATGCATGGCGTTGCAATCCTTGCCGCGTGTCTGCCAATCGCGTTCGCAGGTATGCTAAGCGCAATCCATCAGGGAAAGACCTGTGCAGCCGGTATCCTGATGACTGCCAAACGCCCGGAAATGGCTGTAAAGGCCGGCGTACTGTACGCGGCGATGGTTGAGGTTTACGCGGTGCTTGGTTTCCTTATTTCGCTGCTGTTGCTCCTTAAACTGTAAGGCTCCAACAGATAGCGACAGGTTAACATTACTAATTTAATGCAAGTTGCAATAAGGCAGGTTGTAATATGGAAGCAGAACAGGTAGTAGATAAGATATTGTCGCAGGCCCATGCCGAAGCTGAGAAGATACTCGCAGAAGCAAAGGCCAAAGCCGCCGAAAAAGAGAGCAAACTTAGCTCAGAGCTTGACGAGTATCGCCGGCAGACCAAAACGCTTGCAGAAACGGCAGCGGCTGACAGGAAGATGCGAATGCTGGCAGCGGCAAGGATGGATATACGCAAGGAGCTTACCGCCGCGAAGAACGCCGTGCTTGATGAGGTCTTCGTCAAGGCCGCTGAGCAGATAAAATCGCTCAGCGACCAGGAGTATCAGCAGCTTATCACATCGCTGATCACCAAAGCGGTAGAAACCGGCGATGAAGAAGTCGTTATCGGAAAAGACGAAACGCGAATCGACCACGCATTGATAAAGAACATCAACAGGAAGCTTGGCAGCGGCTTTAAGGGCAATCTCATGTTAGCGGATGACAGGGCTAATATCGACGGTGGATTTATCCTTCGCTGCGGAAATGTCAGGATAAATGCCAGCATTGGCGTACTGCTCGCTCAGGTAAAGGAGCAGATCGAAACTGAACTTGTCGCCGAACTCTTCAGCTAATAGAACCCTTTTTATAAAATAGTTCCGCCAAAGACGGTTCCTGTAGCTAAAGACTAAGAACTAAAAACTATCTAATGGATATATCTGAAGAAAAACCTGTTATGGATTTTTATCGTTATCCTCCGGTAGGTGAGGAAGACTGGCAGTACGGCTATGCCACCGCGGTTGTGCGAGTACTGCATATCCAGATGGTTGCCAGGGGTGTTTTCCTTGATATGGCAAACGCGCCCGGCTTTGCCGAGGCCGCTGAGTGTCTATCCGGCAGCGAATATGCTATTTCGGATAAGACTACCTCTCTAAAACAGATAGAGGCCATGCTGCTCGAAAAGCGCACTCAGTTGCGGAAGTTCTTCGCTGAGATGATACTTGATGACGATATGGTCGGTCTTCTGGCCGGGCGTGAGGACTTTGCCAATATGCGCCTTGCCATCCGCAGAGTGGTTACAGAAAAGCCAATCGGCACCGATTACAGCGAACAGGGCAGCGTAAACGCGGACGAATTTGAGGAGGTATTCGAAAATGAAAACTACAGCAGGTTCCCTGAATATCTCCATGAAGCTGTTGAAGCCGCTATACTTGGTTATTACCAGAACAAGGACATCCGCAGAATTGATTACGAAATAGACAAATCTCAGGCGGCCTACAAAATCAGAAGGGCCACCCAGCTGGGCAACTCGTTTCTGCTGTCGCTTTTCAGAACGCAAATCGACCTGCTGAATATAAGGACAATGCTCCGGCTCAAAGCCGCCGAAAGGGACGAAAAAGAATTCTTCCTTCCAGGCGGATTCGTCGATACCGACCGATTCATTCACGCTCTTGATGTAGGATACGAAGCGCTTGGCCCGTTGTTCTATGCGACCTGCTATCACGATGTGGTAGATGCGGGGGCAACCTATCTGGCAAACCAGCTGTCTTTCCTTCGGCTGGAGAAAGAGTGCGAGAGCCACTTGATGAGCTTTTTGAAGACTACTGACATAATAACAGCCGGGCCGCAACCGATAATTGCATACCTGTTGATGAAAGAAAACGAGATAAGAACCGTCAGAATGCTGATGACATGTAAAATGAATGGAATCGACGCAAAACTAATTTTAGACCGCCTGGCAGATTTTTAGAATTAATATGAGGATTTTATGGACGGTAAGGCAGCAGTATTGGGTGAAGCAGATTTCGTGATGCCTTTCTCTGCGCTCGGTCTTGAAACTTTTGCAGTAGAGCCGACCAAACAGGATGTGAGTGAAAAGGCAACAACGATACTGAAAGAAAAATACGCACTTGTCGTGGTAGCAGAAAACATCGCACCGCTGGCCGAAGAGGCTTTCGAGCCAAGCGAGAAAAAAGCGATGCCGTGTATAGTCGTTGTTCCATTTACTACCGAGTCGGAAGGTTACGCCACTAAGGCGCTCGGTAAGGTATTAAAGATGGCTACGGGAATAGACATTATAAACTAAAGTTTGTTTTTTGAGGTTTTAAGAAATGGCAGAATTAAAGAACGGCAAAATTGTTAAAGTCGCAGGGCCGGTGGTTACCGCAGAGGGTATGAGGGGAGCCAGAATGTACGATGTGGTTCGCGTAGGTACGGACAATCTGATTGGCGAGATAGTCGAGCTTCACGGCGACCGTGCCAATGTCCAGGTATATGAAGATACTGTCGGCATCGGTCCGGGGGAGGATGTTATCAATACCGGCGCACCGCTGAGTGTGGAGCTTGGCCCCGGCTTAATATCGAGCATCTACGACGGAATCCAGCGACCGTTGGACGAGTTGTACAAGATCCAGGGCAACCACATAAAGCGAGGCAGCACCGTCCCGGGCCTTAGACGTGATACAAAATGGCACTTCAAACCAACCGTTGATAACGGAACTGAAGTAACCGGCGGAGACATTATCGGAGAAGTTAAGGAAAGCTCGCTGGTCAACCATAAGATTATGGTTCCACAGGGTCTCAGCGGACAGGTGCAGGGTCTCAATGAAGGGGATTACACCGTCGAGGATACGATAGGCACCGTTGGCGGAGCCGACATTAAACTAATGCAGAAATGGCCCGTTAGAAAGGAACGAACCGTAAAGAACAGGCTTGCCCCGAACGAGATATTGATTACCGGCCAGCGTGTGGTAGATGCCTTCTTCCCGCTGGCAAAGGGCGGAACCGCATGCGTGCCCGGTCCGTTCGGAACAGGAAAAACCGTTGTCCAGCATCAGCTGGCAAAATGGATATCCGCAGATGTTATCGTTTATGTCGGATGCGGCGAACGCGGCAACGAAATGACGGATGTACTAATGGAGTTCCCGAAACTGAAGGACCCGCACTCCGGCGAGCCGCTGATGCAGCGGGTAGTTATGCTTGCAAACACTTCCGATATGCCGGTAGCTGCCCGTGAAGCGTCCGTTTATACAGGGGTAACGATAGCGGAATATTTCCGCGACATGGGCTATTCGGTCGCTTTGATGGCAGACAGTACCAGCCGATGGGCGGAGGCTATGCGTGAGATTTCAACTCGTCTTGAAGAGATGCCCGCCGAGGAAGGATACCCTGCATATTTAGGTGCAAGGATTGCATCGTTTTATGAGCGGGCAGGCAGGGTTAGTTGTGCAGGCTCACCAGAGCGAGAAGGTGCACTTTCTATAATCGGTGCAGTAAGCCCGCCCGGCGGCGACCTTTCCGATTCGGTCGTTCAGGCAACGCTGCATGTGGTAAAGGTCTTCTGGTCACTTATAGGCAGGCTCGCCCAGCAGAGGCACTTCCCCGCTATTGACTGGCTGACGAGTTATTCGTTCTATAAGCAATATCTGCCAGGTGCCTTTGAAGATGAAGACCAGGGCAAGGAGATGGCCGATATGATGCAGGAGGCGATGAACCTGCTCGAAGATGAGGCCGAGTTAATCGAGATTGTCCGGCTGGTCGGAGCAGAGGCAATATCGGCAAAGGACAGAATGACACTTGAAACAACCAAAAGTATTCGTGAAGATTTCCTTCACCAGAACGCCTTCCACAAAGTCGATACCCACACCTCCATTGAAAAGCAGTTCGAGCTGATGAAAACAATTCTCCATTTCCAACATCAAGGTATGGCCGCTATTAAAAAAGATATCGAAACCGCCGACATCTTCAAGCTGGCGGTACGGGAAGATATCGCAAGGGCAAAGTATCTACCTGAAAAAGAAATGGATAAAATCATCGCCATTCGCGATACGATAGATGAACAGATGAACAGTCTGTCAGCAGCGGCGGTTTAATTATCGCAGAATAAAATGAAAGTTTTTGGGAGTTTAAGATGCTTAAAGAATACAAGACGGTTACGGAGATATATGGGCCGCTGATGCTCGTGGAATCTGTGGACCAGGCTAAATTCGGACATATCGTCGATATCGAGATCGCCGATGGTTCAATACGGCACGGCCAGATATTGCAGGTCGAGGGAGACAAGGTTCTCGTCCAGATATTTGAGGGCACTGAGGGCATTGATATTGACAGCTCAACCGTCCGTTTCCTCGGTAAGCCGATGGAGTTTGGCCTTTGTCCGGAGATATTGGGCAGGGTCTTCAGCGGTATCGGCCAGCCGAGTGACGATGGCCCCGCGATTTTGGCCGAAAAGAAGATGAACATCAACGGAAGCCCCATCAATCCTTATGCCCGCGACTATCCGAACGAGTTTATCCAGACCGGGATCTCTACGATTGACGGATTGAACCCTCTCGTCCGCGGCCAGAAACTTCCGATATTTTCCGGTGCGGGCCTGCCTCACGATGACATCACCGCACAATTGGCCCGTCAGGCAACTACACTCGGCAAGGATGATGATTTCGCCGTAGTATTCGCCGCGATGGGTATAACATTCGAGGCCGCACAGTTCTTTATCAATGACCTTACGAATACCGGCACGATGGAGCGAGCCGTATTATTTATCAACCTCGCAAACGACCCCGCTATTGAACGAATCGCAACTCCGCGAGTGGCACTTACCGCCGCCGAGTACCTTGCCTTCGAGCTGGATATGCATGTGCTGGTTATCCTCAACGATATGACCAACTACTGCGAGGCACTTCGTGAGATCAGTGCCGCCCGTAAAGAGGTGCCCGGCAGAAGGGGTTACCCCGGTTATCTCTATACCGACCTTGCCACGATTTATGAACGCGCCGGAAGAATTAAGGAAAAGGCCGGTTCGATCACTATGGTCCCTGTGCTGACAATGCCTGAGGACGATAAGACTCACCCCGTCCCGGACCTTACAGGATATATTACCGAAGGGCAGATCATTATGAGCCGCCCGCTGCACAGAAAAGCGATCTCGCCGCCTGTTGATGTACTGCCTTCGCTTTCACGATTAAAAGATAAGGGTATCGGCGAGGGCAAAACCCGTGAGGACCACGCCGATCTTTACAACCAGCTTTACGCCGCCTATGCCCGCGGCAAAGAGGCTCAAGAACTTGCGACAATCCTTGGCGAGGCGGCACTTTCAGCTGAGGACCAGAACTATATGAACTTTGCAAACCAGTTTGAGAATAGATACATCTCGCAGGGTTATTACGACAACCGAACGATTGAACAGACCCTCGACCTCGGCTGGGAACTGCTAAGTATGTTTGAGAATTCCGAACTGAAACGAATCGACCAGGAACTTATAGACAAATATATGCCTCGGTTCAGAAAGTAACAAATAAAAGGTGTCAGGAACTTTTTTGCTTCTCATAAAATCGAAAATTAACTGACTATGCTCGAAAATGTAAGCGCAACACGAATGGAACTTCTTAGGCTTCGCCGCAGGGTTGGCCTGGCCAGCAGGGGCCACCGTCTGCTCAGTGAAAAGCGAGACGAAATATGTCGTCAGCTCATTAAAATATCTATGCAAATAAAGCCACTCCGCCAGCAGGTAGAAAAGGAACTGCTTGAGACCAGCCGACGATTTATGATGGCCAGGGCAACAATGGAGCCGGAGGACATCCGCGCGGCCATAGAGGTTCCGACGAAAAAATTCAACCTTGCCATAAGTTTCGCAAGCATTATGAGCGTAAAGGTTCCCCAGTTGGCAAAAGAGATAGAGGGCGATATAATCTGCTACGGTTTCGCAACCACCAGCGGAGAACTGGATGTCGCATTGCGTGCTTTGGAAAGAGCATTTGACAGTTTGATAGAACTGGCTGAGAAGGAAAAGCAAGCCCGCCTGCTCGCTACCGAACTGCAGATGACACGCAGAAGAGTAAATGTGCTTGAGCACGTGGTCATTCCGGAACTGCAGGAGACAATCAAATTTATTTACAGCAAGCTTGGCGAGGCCGAACGGGATAACATCAGCAGACTGATGAAAGTCGCCGATATTATACGGGCATAAATAAATCAGGCACAAAGGAGGAAGCCATCGGCAGGCAAACGCAGGTGGCTTTTCGATTATGACGAAAAAGGTGCAGGAAAAAACCAATGGGCCGACAAAGTCGTTTATGACAATAGGCCCAACGCTGCATTACAGCCACAGCAATGTGCGCCGATGCTGGATGCTCGCTGTGGTCATCTTCTGGTGCTGCTGCTTCTTCCTGGCAAGAACACTTACCGGGCCAGGCCCTGCAGTCGATATAAGGGGGCTGTTCGATTCAAGCCACTGGTCGCTCGGACAATTCATTGAAAGTCCACTGAGCATATACGAATACCCATGGCAGATAGTGGTACTGGGACTGTTGATGGGAATTATCGCGGTCGCGCCGGTACTCACATCACAACTGCTAAGTTTCCGCTACAGCATCGCAATGCTGTTTGGAGTAGTCTTCATCGCCCGCCTTCCGCTCTTCGGAGTCTTTCTTGCGGTAAGCTGTATCGCCGTAGCATGCAGGCCGCTTCGATTTCGCTCTCGGTTTATAGCGCTGGTTCTGTGCATGGCACCACAACTTGCTTACTGGACAATCTTCGGCGGCAGCGAAAGTGCCGACCCGATGAGATGGGGATTTTCATTCGCACCATGGATATGCGCATGGCTGACCGCCGCCGCAATTGCAGGCATCGTAATAGGCATCGGCCATTTCACGCGCTATCGACCAGGCCTGATCTGGATAGTAACACTGATCTTTCTTGCCGCGGCAACGATTATGTTCCTCTGGAAGATAGGCCTTGCCGAATTAGACTACCAGCTATACATCGCAGGAAACAACCCGGAAGATGTAAGCCAGTTTCACGACCGCAGTATGGAAGAGGCAATTAACAAAGCACTGGAAAATCCAGGTACAAGAAGTTTCCTTGCCGGCCTTTTCTATCCCACCGAACCGGCACTGCTGCGAGAGGCGGTAAAGCGAGAAGTACAGGAACAGCTTCGCTATAACAGATGGCCGACATGGTGGGGGCGGGTCCCTGACGAACTTAAATATGAGGCGAAACGGCAGTGGCTCCTGAGCAACTACGAACTGTTCATTGATGAACACCCCGCAAGCCTGCGGATGCCGACAGCACTTTACTATCAGGCAATGCTCAGCGAGTACCGGCCGGACATACGAATGTTCGGCGAAAAAGAGGTGCTGCGGTTTTACAGCGACTATCCCCATCGCGAGGTACTATCCATATGGTATTATCTTTATGAACAGTTCGGCCAGAGCCCGGAGGCACTGGAGGCACGATGGCGTATCGCAATGCACTGGTCAGGACAGGGAAAATTCGATAAGGCAGCAGAAATTTGCGATGTCGCGCTCGTACTGCTAAAGAAACGACTTGATTCGACGAAAGAGACTCAGGGCGCCGACGATACGATACTCACCGTATTTTCCCAACCAGCCGATACCATAATGAGCAGTTATAAACTCACATCACTTGCAATCAGGCTGGAAAAACTAACATCACTTATCGGAGGCAACAACCACACAGATAAGGAGAAATCGAAGCTGCACCTGGCAAGGTTCGTAATACTCAATCCGTATAGTATGGACTATTCAACGGAGTTGGACCAGCTTTTAGCGCAGGCTAAAGGTAAGTCTCCCCTGCGGGATAATATCCTGCTGGCAAAGGCAATGCTTACAGAAGATGATGCGGAAAGAGCCAAACAGCTTCGGGAGATTATTAAAAAATTCGCCGACTCCGATGGTGCCATGCTTGCACTTTACGAGCTTGCCGTGCTGAACATTCACCTCGCTAAGGATCATTCTGCTAGTGATGATGAAAAGAAAACATATCTCGCAGAAGCTAAAACCGCCTTGCAGCAATTCTGCAAAGCAAAAGGGAAAAGCTTCCTGGCAAACGAAGCAAAAAAACTACTCGGCAGACTGCCAAAAGAATAACCCCGCCGCCGCCATCACCGAGTGGGCTGCCCCTGAATTTAGTACCAGTTTGGATGAAAGTATTTTCCAATATTTTCAGACAATATATTGTGAATGCCAAAAATAGCCGTAACTTTTTATTTAATAAGCTATTACGGAAATGTGCGGCTTTGTGGACACAGCCAAAACAGACCCAATTTACTGAATGCCAAATACCAAAAGGCTGTCAAATCTCCTTGCAATTATGCTCCTTTGAGAGTATATTACCCGTCCGGCTCAAAACAGATACTGGCGGCGGCTGTAAGCCGAAGAGCACAGGAAGGGCCGATCTGTTTTACGGCAGGCTTTTGGCGGCGTAGCCAAGTGGACTAAGGCGACGGTTTGCAAAACCGTTATTCATGGGTTCGAATCCCATCGCCGCCTGTGTTGAATGAGTAGCACCTAAAATCAATGTGTCAAAACCGCAAACCATAATCCCCTTGAACACCGAACTTCCGGGACTTTTTCATTTTAGTGCAGCAATAGAATTAGGTTTTTGGGCAGGCAGACACCAAAGCAGCTGCCTTTATAAACACCTAATTTGAAAATTTATTTACCAAAATGGCCATTTTCTCAGCTGCTGAGCGTAAGCGCTAAATTCCAATGCCTGAGTTTCCTCCTGTCAACCGTGTATGCTGGAACAACGATGTTACCGCTTGTTATCGCCGCATCTTCCCCAATATTTTATTTATTCAATACCTGCCATCCAGCGTTCAGAGAATATTACAAAGTCCAGCAGATTTACTCGGCCATCATGGTTCAAGTCACCGGCTGGATAAACTCTCAAATATGGATACGTCTGATTTTCGCCAATACCCCAAATTTCTACAAAATCCCAGCCTGTAAATGTACTTTCTTTCTGCATATTAGCAGTTGTTTCACTGATCACATTAGGATCGCTGCCATTTCCTATACCTGTAAGATTGGGGTTATTGTCGCTGTTCCAAAAACAAGCAGAATAGACAGTACTAGAATTAAAATCCTCTCCAACAAGACCACCAACATCAATTGTACCACTAACCACACCCGTAGCATACGAATTAGAAACAATACAATCATAACTATTTCCGATTAATCCACCAACTGAATAATCGCCTGTTACCGAACTAGTCGTGTAACAATTAACAATATCTCCAAACATGTTCTCTCCCACAAGGCCACCGATTTCATATCCAGTAGCTGTTACCGTCCCTGTTGAATAACTATTCATGATATTACTAAAACTAGAATGACCGCCTATGAGTCCACCGCACTGACGATGGCCCGTTACAGTACCCGTTGCAAAACAATTAGCAACTAATTCTGTATTATAGCCAACTAATCCTCCCCCATGCCCGATAGGAACTGTGACCGCTCCTGTAGCGTAACATCCATCGATAGGGCCGTAGCTTTCACCTACCAAGCCGCCCGCAAAACCATATCCAACAGCCTCGACATCACTTGTAGCATAACAATTAATCAGTGCACCTTCATAATTCATTCCTACAAGACCGCCTACTGTATCTTCCCCATACACCGATACCATCGAAGTACTGTTAATAATTGTCGAATCGTAGTTGTAACCAACCAACCCGCCAACGGCAAGTGAAAGTCCGTTTACCATACCATTGATACTGCAAAAACTGATTGTGCCGTAATTACTATATCCAACTAAACCGCCAACATTTTCTACCCCGCTAACGTTAACATTTTCGACTGATAAATCAAAAATTCTGCTACCGGTATCGATATATCCAAAAATTCCAACATAACTTTCATCAATTGAGTAAAAAGTGAAATTTGATATAACATGCCCGTTTCCATCAAAAACACCTGTAAAATGTGTTGTGCTGTTTCCGATGATATTGAACTGCGTACCCGTGTAGCCAGCCAAGTCGACACCATTTGTGAGTTTAAAATGAGCACCCCAATAATTTGGGTCGGCTCCTATAGCCTGCATATCGTTAGCATCTTCAATCAGATAGGGTTCAACTTCCGTCCCGCTTCCCAGCCAGAGTTGCCCCTGAACAAGCAAGCATATTCTAAGTGCCAAAATCATCCCTACAAGAAATGACCTTTTCATCCTTATATCCTCTAAATTAAGATTTCCCACCTATTTGGAGTATAAGATACCACATTTCCACGATTTTGTCAAGAGGAAAATATAAAAAAGGGTTGTGGAGGTTGGGTAAAGCGATAACGGTAAAAACAAGCTTTATAGGTCTTAGTGCGGTTTTTGCAGCTTACGGGCAACTTTATCATAGACATTGTTCCCAAAGCCCATCATGCCGCAGAATATAAGACGAGTTTCGTCCACATTGCAAAACCGTTATTCATGGGTTCGAATCCCATCGCCGCCTGTTGTCACCTCATATTATCTTTTTGCCGCGATGGCAACCCTGAAAACCGCGCCTGTTGGTTTTACCGAGAGAATTTCGACGAAACCGTTGTGGGCCTCGGCGAATTTTTTTACCAGTGCCAGTCCAAGCCCTGTTCCAGCGGCCTCCCGTGTGGACTCATCGCCCAGCCGGTAAAATTCATCAAAGACCTTCTTCCTCTGCAAGTGCGGTACACCCGGGCCGTGGTCCTGAACCTCTATCAAGACAAATCGGCCCGTGGTTCGTGTTCTTATTGTAACGGTTTTATCAGCGGCGTCCTTTGCGTATTTTATCGCGTTGTCAATAAGATTTATCGCAATCTGCATTATCGCGTCACTATCAAAAACCGTCTGCTCGATCTTGGAAAAATCCTTTTCGAGTATGAAACCTGTCTGATGTGCATATGGTGCCATCATATCAACAACCTCGCTGAGGCAGGAATTAATTTCGCCGAGTTTGAAAGCATATCTTTTTCGTCCCCGCTGTATCCGCGAAAAGTCCAGCACATTTTCGACGAGCCGGCTGAGCCGCTCACTTTCCTGACGCATGCCCGTGTAATATTCCCTCCGTTTTGTTTCGGTGCTGACCCAGTCTTTTTCCAGCATTTCGGTGTACATCCTTATTGTTGTTAGCGGCGTGCGCAGTTCGTGTGAAACCGCTGAAATGAAATCATCCTTTCTGTGAGCAAGCTTTATTTGTGCGGCTATATTGCGCCGCAGGCTCGCCAGAGCTGTCATCGAGGCAAGGAGTACGACCGAAACTATCGCTAAATACCAGTTTCTTAATGTGGAAATCTGCCTGTTGATCCAGCCCGGCTCAAGCTCAAGCAGATTCATTACTATCTGGCCAAAGCGAAAATCCAGCACGGCTGCGTGCGCCGCCTCGTTGGATACCTCTCGTGAAAAATCAAAACCCATGCCATCACGCAAAAGCCTTGAAGCTGAATCGGCAACCATTGCGGCCAATCTGTCTGTGTCCAGCTTAAAGCCCTGCAGGAAATGCCGCTGCTCAATTTGTATATGACGAATCAAAAATACAGTGCTGTCGAAAATCTCTCCACCATCGCTGCCAGGCAAAACCACAGACGTAAAAGGCTCTATGCGAACCTGTACCATATCGGACTGATCCAAGCCAAATTGAGTCTGGGTGTTCTGTTTATCTTCTTCGTACAGAAACCGGCCAGATTGGTCCCGGAAATTTTGACCAGTATCAGCTCGCTGATCGATCAACTTAGAGGATGGGGCAGGTGAAGCAGTTGTCTGGGTATCACTGCCTGTCTGTTCTGCTTCAGGTTTGCCAGCCGAATCGGTTCGAGTTTTCATATCTCCGGCTATACCTCCCGATATTCCCGACATCATAGCCGGCATTTCCGTTGCCGGCTTTTTGGCCTGAGACAAGGCTTGCCGAAATCGCCCCATTCGCACCGATTGTTCATCCCGCTGAGCCATCTCCTGGGCGGGAGCGAATGTATTTGCAATGTTATCATCAACATTGCCTCGCGGCTGGGCAACGACCTGGAGCTGCTGCTGTTCTTTCGAGGGTTCTATCTGGTAGTTTGCCTGTCGTATTTGACGGCCGCTGGATCTTTTGCTTTTGCTTTTGGCTATGCTCTTTGAAAAAAGAAGTTTTTCGGATAACTTCTTATCCTCATATTTATCTTCCTTTGGCTTTGCTGTAAGCGAGATTTTTTTCACATAAATGCCGCCGCTGGCCGAAGCATCACCGTTCAACATTGTCGGCAGATTGGTTTTAATCTGGGCTATATATGCTTCTGCTTTGCGGTTGGGTGTTTGGGATTCGTTGGGGTTGTAAAACGGCGTAATTATCGTTCCATCCGGCTCTATCTGGAAATGGCCGTACGCCAGACCGTGCTCGAGTTTGCCTGCCAAAGGACTTCGCACGATCGCTCGCTGGTCATTCGATGCCTGCGGGACATAATAATATTGGTAATCAGTATATGGTCTTTTCTGTTCGAGTTTAATAAATTCGTTATACTTGAGCTGGATATCAAGCCTTATTTGTTCTGCTACATCGGCAAAATCCGCATATCGTTTTGCCTGCAGGCCTTCGGCGTGCAGTCCAATTGAATGAAAACCAAGCGCAGCCAGTACGCAAACCGCACCAATTACTATCCCTGAAATTATCCACAATCGTTTATACATGTCAGTCACGTTTCATAAATATATCCTGCTCCACGGACTGTTTTTATTATTTTAGGATCCGCGTGGTCGGTTTCAATTTTGCCTCTTAGCTTGGCGATGTGCATATCAACCGTTCGCGTTTCGATTTCGGTCATTGAATCGCCCCATACCTTCTCATAAAGTTCGTCCCTGCTGATTATCCTGTTCGGATTGGCGGCGAAGTACTGGATGATTTGTGCCTCTCTACCGCTTATCTCGATTTCATTTCCGTTCGCCTTAACTTTTAGGGCCGCTATATCAACTTCGATTTCCGCGAACATGAACTTTTGTCCGACGGCTCTTTGTGGATCGGTCCTGCGAAAGATCGCCTGTATCCGAGCTAATAATTCTTCCAGTGAAAATGGTTTTGTTACATAGTCATCGGCTCCCAGGTTCAGGCCGGAGATTTTTTCTTTTTCCTGACCCTTGGCTGTCAGCATTATGATCGGGGTAGTTAAGCCCCTCTGCCGCCATTTTGTGCAAAGCTGTTCCCCGCTGATTTTCGGCACCATTAAATCGAGCAGTATAAGGTCGAAACGCCTGCCTGCAGCAATTCTCTCGGCCTCAAGACCGTCAAGAGCCTCTGTAACGGCAAATTGGTGGAACTCCAGAAAATCCTTAAGCCCTGCCCGGATCTTCGGTTCATCCTCAACTATCAATATCGATTTGACTGTTTCTACATCCATAAATGACCCTGATCTTAAATAGTTAATCTATCCTCTATATTATAGGCCAAATCGCCGGGTTGTGTATGTAAATTTATTGTAAAAACCGGCGGATGTTATTTTACGCACCTTTTACTTCTGAATCAACCATTCATGTCGTAGTATTTATATGTGGACGCAAAGGTAATGTTAACCCAAATTTGAAAGGAACGAAAAATGAAGAATGCAAACCGAATTACAAGAGCGGCGATGCTGGCGATCGTATTCGCCATTCTTGCTGCCAACGTATGGGCAAGGCCTTACAAGACCAGCCAGCTGTCGTTGGATGCGGCGATGGCTAAGCCTGTTATGCTGGCAGGCGAGAAACAGACCGCATATTTAAGGGTCGCCTTGCAGGGCTTTTCGCTTGAAGAGCCAGGGTGCCGGCCGCCTGTAAATATCGCCATCGTCATCGACAAGTCCGGCTCGATGAGTGGTGACAAAATCAGGAATGCCAGGAAGGCGGCCATGATGGCAATTGAAAGACTCGGGCCCGAGGACATTATCTCCATCGTTACTTATGATACCGGTGTTAATGTTGTCGTCCCTGCTACAAAGGTCCGCGACAAACAAGCCATCTTCTGTGCAATCAGAAGAATCGAAGCTGGTGGAAGTACCGCTCTTTACGCGGGTGTACAAAAAGGTGCCCGGGAAATGAGAAAATTTCTCTGCGGCAATCGGGTCAGCCGGCTCGTACTCCTCTCTGACGGTTTGGCTAATGTCGGTCCGCGATCACCGTGCGAACTCGGCAAACTTGGAACATCTCTTATCAAAGACGGTATCTCGGTAACAACGATCGGGCTGGGACTTGGGTATAACGAAGACCTTATGACGCAACTGGCCTATAAAAGCGATGGCAGCCATTATTTCGCCGAAAACGCATCGGAATTGGCAGGTGTTTTTGACAGCGAATTCGGCAGGGCACTGTCGGTCGTGGCACAAGAAGTTCAAATCGATATTAGATGCGCAAAGGGCGTGCGTCCTGTTCGTCTGCTCGGCAGAGAGGGGAAAATCAACGGCAGAGATGTCTCCGTTTTTATCAACCACTTCTATAGTGAACATAAGAAGTATTTCATCCTTGAGGTCGAAGTGCCGAAAAGCAGTGAGCATCAAACCAGGAAAATAGCAACTGTAAATGTATGCTACGATAATATGAAAACCGGCACAAGCGATGAACTCAGCAACTCGCCGCAGGTCAAGTTTACAAACTCGCTGGCCACGGTTGAAAACAGCATTAACCGCGATGTAATGGTTGATGTTATCGAACAACTCGCCACCGAACGAAACGAACTTGCCACTGCCCTCAGGGATAAGGGCAAAACCAAAGAAGCTCAACAGATGCTTATCGATAATGCAACTTATCTGAAATCAAACGCGGATCGTTACAACTCGGTGAAACTGGAAAGATACGGCAAATTAAATTACGAAGACTCCAGAAATCTTGATAAAGGCAGCTGGATCAGGCAGCGCAAATCCATGCGTCAATCACAAAGCGAGAACAAATACCAAAGGTAAAATGTTATTAACCCAAATTTTGAAAGGAACGAAAAATGAAGAAAACAATGTTAATTGCTGTGGTGTTGATCGTAATCATTGGTGCCGGTTCGGTCTTTGCCAGGCCCGTTGAACAGGCAGGTGATATCTCCAGTGTTATCGTCTATCGAGGGCAGGCACTTATAACACGAACGATCAGCGCGGAACTGCCAAAAGGCTTAAGCGAACTGATCGTAGGGAGCCTGCCGGAAAAAATCGTACCCGAAAGCCTGTACTGCCAGGGGTCCGGCGATATTAAAATCCTTAGTGTGCGCTATCGCGAAAAGGCCATCAGGGAAGATACAAGAGAGGAGGTTAAAAAACTCGATGAACAAATCGAAGAAGTAAACAGAAGATTAAGGCACGCAGAGACTAACAATAAACACTACCACAACCAGTGGAATCGATACGACTCATACTGGAACCTTACTCTAAAGACCGCCAACAGTGACCACGACAGAGGACTGCTCCAATTTGAGCCAATTCAACAGTTAACCGGCTATCTTGAAGAAAAATCTAACAGCATATACGAAAAAACAATGGTGCTGTCAGATGAAATTGAGGACACTAAAAAAGAACTGGAACTGCTCAACCGCAAGCGGGCAAAACTTGCCGCAGGCCATAGCCGCACTCAGCGCGAAGCGGTGATCTTTCTAAACAAGACCGGCGGCAAAGATACCCTTATCGAACTAAACTATCTTGTCAACGGTGCCAACTGGAGCCCACAATATAATCTTCGCTCAAAACCGGATAAATCAACTGTAACCATCGAATACAACGCCATCGTCCACCAGTCCAGTGGTGAGGATTGGAATAATGCCGCTCTTGCACTGTCAACAGCCCAGCCGAGCCTTGTGGCCTCTTCTCCATTACTCGAGGCGATGGAGATTGACCTGACAGAAACATCTACCAGATATTCACGCAGAGCCCGCCAAACGGACATGTCCGGAATAGCTGGAAAAAGTCCAGTTTCACAAACTGAGCAGGTTCAATACATAGACCGCAGCGACGATTTCAAGCAACTTGTCCAACGCCGAAAATCGAATATCCAGCAGGGCAAAATGGCCCAAATGGTACTCAACAGTATTGCGTTTGATAACCAGATGCTCGAATTTGAGGCTGACAAAAAGGAACAAAAGCAAATGACGAGCCAGATGCGTCGTATAGCCCGTACAGAAGGTGTCAGCGTTATGTATAAGGTACCCGGCAGGCTCTCTCTGCCCAGCCGAAGCGACCAGCAGCTCCTTACCATCGCAACAATCACCGCCGGCGCTGAGTTCACACTGCTTGCAACTCCGCTGCTGACCGATTATGTCTATCTGCAGGCGAAAATCCTCAACGACAGTAACACAATTTTGCTGCCTGGTTCGGCAAGTATGTATCGCAACGGAGAGTTCGTCGGCAAGGGCAGGGTCAATCTCGTAACTATCGGACAGGATTTCACCGCCGGGTTTGGCATTGATTCACAGGTACAGGTTGCCCGCGAGTTTAAGGACAAAAAGATCGAGACGCTCTGGGGCAATCGCATCGATGACCATAAGTACGAAATCCGAATAGATAATTACAAAAATACCGCGGTCAAACTCCGCCTGCTGGAGAGACTGCCCTACACCGAGAATCCCAATATTGAGATCACACTGTCGCAGCCTTCACGCAAGCTCAGCACTGCAAGGGAATATCTGCAAACAGAACGAAAGAAAGGGATCCTCCGGTGGGATTTGACCCTAAAACCCAACAGTACCGGCTCAAAAGCGACCGTTCTTTCGTATGGATTTACAATGAAGTACGACAACGATATGCACATAACCACTGCTAAAAAAGCCCGGTAAAACATCACCCTCAGCCGCCGCGGTTCGTTCCACGGCGGCCTTTTTTACTGATTCACTTCTAAATAGAATCCCTAAACAAACTGCGATGGTGAGTTTTGTCCGCAAAAGGCGGTTTTTTGGTGTTTTTTCATCATTGGCTTAATCCTCTTGACGGCCGGTCATCTTCTCCTATAATGACGGGTTAAGAGTGTATGGAATTCGGCAAAAAAGAGGACTTTTTCAAAAAAGGCATTACATATGAATCCAATCAAGTGGCTTCGCAAAAATGAACGCAAGGTAATGACTGTGGTTGTCATCCTGATTATGATTGCCTTTATAGGCGGAACCGCCCTGCAGCAACTGATGTCTCGTGTCGACCCCAACAAAAAGACCGTGGCCTTTTACGGTCAAAAAAGCAAGATTACTCCAATGGATTTTCGTGCCGCTCAGTCTGAGCTTGATGTGTTAAAGGTACTCGGAATGCCAAGACTGCTTGTCGGTATGAATGATGTCTCCGCAGAACTTCTTGGTCAGATTCTGTTCGGTTCCGATTTGCAGATGTCAGTCTATGTAAGCGATATGGTGAAACAAAGGATTATGCAGGGCCAGTTGTCAGCCAAAATATCGGATGTAGATAAGTTTTTCCTGCAGGCTGGCGGGCAAAGCGAACTTTACTGGCTGCTGCTCAAGGCCGAGGCAAGATCCGCAGGATGTGTAATACCGCCGGAACGAGCCAGAAGTACACTTAAAGTGATAATTCCACAGCTTATGCAGGGCAGCGATGCAGGTCAGTTGGTTGATGCTATCGTTGCAAGACATCGGGTAACAGAAGAAGATATAATGCGCACGGTTGCCAATCTTCTCGGAATACTTTCTTATTCCAAAATGGTAACCGGCAATGAGGAACTGACGATTGCCCAGATTCGTTCGACAATAGGACGAGGAGGAGAAAAGATTGACGCAGAATTTATCAAAATCGATGCGATAAATTTTATCGACCAGGTAGCTGCTCGAAGTGATAAAAAACTCGCAGAACAGTTCAATCTGTATAAAACAACAACCAGTGGCCTCTATAGTGATGATAACCCCTTCGGATTCGGGTATAAACTTCCCGCGATGGCGGCACTTGAGTATATCCTTGTTAAACTCGAGGATGTAAAGGCACTCGTCGAAGATGCTGCTCAGGAGGAGATGGAGGATTTTTACAGACAAAATCGCGACAACCCGGACTATTCTCGAATATTCCAGTACACCTTCAGAAAAGACCCTAACGACCCTGCTTCTGAATTGACTCAGGTTCGGACATATTCGCAGGCACAGGGATTGATAAAGGCACATCTTAAAGAGCAGCGAACATCAAGCACGGCTGATATGATCTTCAACCGTGCCGGCGAACTGACGGACGCTGGTTTTGATGGCGAAGATACCGCTGGCTTCGATTCCGACAAGCTCAAATCGTTAGCAGTGGATTATGCGGACGCGGTGGCCAAACTCAAATCCGAATTTAATCTGGAAATTTATACCGGCAAAACCGGAATGCTTTCGATTGAGGATTTTTCCAAAACACAGTATTTATCAGGTATGGCCGTGAGAGGGCAGAGCAATATGCCGACGCCTCTTTCCAGGCTGGTTTTTTCAGTTGATGAAATTGGCTTAACCACACTCGGCCGTTTCGATGCGTCCCGTCCGAGAATGTGGTCAAATATCGGTCCTATGAAAGATAGATTCGGCTCGATAATGGCGATGGTTCGGATAATCTCAGCTCAAAAGTCCGTTGAGCCGGAAAATATCGATCTAAGTTTCAGTAAAAATGGAATTAAGCTGGATGAAACGGACAGCGAACCGGAAGCTTATTCGCTAAAAGAAGCGGTTGAAAGAGATTGCAAGCTTATTGAGGCGATGCCAATCGCAAAAACCCATGCAGATGAGTTGGCTGGAACAGTCGGTGAGAACGGCTGGGACGAAGGAGTTAAAAAGTTTAACGAAAAATACTTTTCCGATGAGTCAAAGAAGTTAAATGCCTTAACGATTGAGAAGATAACTGGACAGAACAGGATTTCGCTTGCTGATACGGAGATGACAAAGACATTGGAAAGTGACTTTCCTGATATTGCGGACAATATGCGTGAGGCTCTCAATAGCGGACGACTTGCCAGTCAGCTTTATTCGCTGCTGCCTGCCGGGGAAACAAAGGGTGTGAATCTTCGCACAATTATCGAATTTGCCCCGAACCAATGCTGCTATCTGGTTAAGGATGTTTCGCGAGTTGAGATAAATGAGCTGGAATATTTCGGTGCCAAAAAAATGCTGGCTTACCAGGCAGATATCTCACGGTCTGGAGCCCTTTCGTTAGTACATTTTATGCCGGAAAATATACGGACGCGAATGGAATTTCGCTATGTCGAAACTGATGAGGAAACTTCGCAAGAAAACAGTGTCAAAACTGAGGACTCAAATTAATGGCTAAAGACTCCAAAATAGACCATGGACTCTGGTTAGTAATAGTTGGTTTGCTTGCCTGGGCCGTTCCCGGAGCAGGACACCTTCTAATCAAGGAAAGACAACGAGCGATTATTATCTTCGTAACCATTACGGCCACTTTCCTTGCTGGTATTTATATCGGGTCGATTGGCGTTATAGATTCGGTCGGGGCCAAGCCGTGGTATGCGGCCCAGATTATGACCAGCCCGGCTGTTGCAATTATCTCCCGGATAACCAGTAGCGGACAGTACCCAAGCTATGGAAAGCCGTTCGACATCGGTCAGATTTATACCACCGTTGCTGGAATGCTGAACCTTCTTTGTATTCTTAGTGCGGTTTATATGGCCCACTGCGGCCGAGGTGAGATAATCGGGGAGGAAGAGGAATGACGGAATTGTTTGGTTTCATAACGGCTGCATTTACCGCACCGGAAAGTCTTGGCACTGACCCGAAGTCTATAATGCTGATGTTTCCTCTGCTGGCTTCGATTACGGTAATCTACAAAGCTACGAAAACACGGATTATCTTTCCATTGAAATTTACCAAAGATGTTTTAAGCCTGTTTGTTACGATTTGTGTTGTCATGATTTTTGCGGCAGTTGCGCTTCAGGTGATGACATGGCTGTTGACGGGGTAAATGGTTTTGAATTTTGAATAAGCAGCAGAAAACGACACCAGCGGCAACGGGTATTTTATGAGCTGAGTTTCAGGGCGGGCTTTGGGGTTTCTTTGTAGGTCTTCAGAAAGTCGAGCCAGGTTGACCATCCCTTGCGATATGCCTGTCCGCTATAAAGAAATCCATCGTTGTGAGTTCCGAATATCTCCACGAACTCTTTTGGTTCGTGTGCGGCATCGTAAAGCCTCAAACCGAACTCGAACGGAATGATCTCGTCGTTTCTGCTATGGATTATCATGATCGGGCAGTTTATCTTCTTTACATAGTCGATGGTTCTGTAGCTGAATGCGGCAAACCATCTGACGGGCATATACGGATAAAATTTCTTTCCCATATCGACATATGATGTAAAGCTGCTCTCGATGATGAGCCCCTTTACCCTGACACTTCCCGCAAGTTGTGCGGCTATACTACCGCCCAGCGACCTGCCGAAAAAGATAATGTTTTCCGGTAAGGTATGCTTCTGCTTCGTGAGCCAGTCGTAAGCGGCCTGCGCGTCGATATAAGTTCCCTGCTCCGATGGTTTGCCTTCGCTTCCGCCGTAACCGCGGTAGTCAAAGATGAAACAGTTCAGACCAAGCTCGTTGAGGATGTTTATCGTATCGAGACGATGAGTCATGTTTCCGCCATTGCCGTGGAAGAACAGTACGGTCAGTTCGGCATTGTCAGCAGGAATGAACCAGCCGGTAAGCTTATGGTTGTCATCTGTTCTGAATACTACTTTGTCATAACTAAGGTCAATATCACCTGGTGTGTATGGGACGGCGCGGACAGGGCTGTAGAGAAACTTCGGCTGCATGAAGTAGAGGGTCCATGCAAGTATCGAATAGGCTATAACTATAACCAGTATGACCGAGAACCAAATCGACATTATCCGTTCCCTTCGAGATCTCTGCGGCAAAGAGCGAAAAACCGATGAAACCATCTGTATCGAAATCCATGCCATTTGGCGTATTTTAATTTGCTATCAACTATAATACAAGATAGAATTTGGGATAGAATGATAAAAAGACGAAAAACAAGGGTTGTCGCGATAAAATCGGTGCGAATTGGGGGCAATTTCCCCATCGCTATCCAGACTATGACCAAAGTAGCCACCAGAGACGCCGGCCGGTGCCTGCGACAGGTCAAAAAACTCGCAAATGCCGGTGCTGCCCTTATCCGTATTGCTGTGCCGACAAAAGCCGATACCGCCGCCCTTGCGAAAATTATCGAAAAAGCACCTGTTCCCATTATTGCCGATGTCCATTTTTCGCCAGCCAGGGCGATTGAAGCCATCGAGGCCGGTGCGGCCAAGATCCGGCTCAACCCCGGCAACATCAAAAAACGCTCCGATATATTACGGATAATCGACTGTGCCCATGCCAACGGCACCGCTATCCGGGCAGGGGTAAACGAAGCCAGTATCAGGGATTTGAGGGGCAAAGATATTCTTCCGCAAAAACGGGTTCGGCTGATGCTGGTGGAAATGAAAAAATATGTGCGATTATTTGAGAAGAAAAACTTTACAAATCTCGTCCTCAGCGCAAAGAGTGCAGATACCGTTCGCACGATAGAGATTAACCGGCTGCTGGCGAAAGAGTTCGATTATCCGCTGCATCTTGGGCTAACGCACGCCGGGCTGGCTGAAGATGCGAAAATACCGTCGGCGGTGGCGATTGGGGGACTGCTGGCAGAAGGCATCGGCGATACGATAAGGGTCAGCGTCGCGGGAGACCCAGCAGAAGAGATCCTCCTTGGAAAAGAAATACTGAATTCGCTTGGTCTGTATGAAAGTCATCAGCCGGAACTGATAGTCTGCCCGACCTGCGGCAGATGCGAGATTGATGTGGTCAAACTGGCAAAGCAGGTCAAACGACTGCTCAAGGGAATCGATAAACCGTTGAGGGTTGCTGTGATGGGCTGTGTGGTCAACGGACCCGGCGAGGCCGCCGATGCCGACATTGCCGTATGCGCGGCAAAGGGCAAGGGGTTCATCTACCGCAACGGCCGAAAAAAAACCGTCGTGCCGGAATCCAAACTCATCGGCGCACTGACCGCCGAAATTGCCAAATCACCATAATTTGCTAAAAATAGTACCTCCGTTTCTATTCAATCTGAATAACCATCCACTCAGCGTAACGACCCCTCCTTCCAATCAGAAGGAGCACCTTATTATTCACGGTTTTTTCGAGGGCCGCGTTAAATGTTTTTAACGAATCGACATATATTTTGTTTGCATTCAATATGACCATTCCAACTTCAATACCCTTTCTGCCGGCTGGGCTGCCTCTCTTGACGCTGGAGACTATTACACCCTCACCAACTTCAAAGTCAAACTGTCGCGCAAGGGCCTTTGTAATATTCTGGACCTGAATGCCAAGCTTTTTACTTATATCGGAAGAGTTTTCCGCTAACTCATCATCCGGCCGGGATTCTATTTTGGCCTTTATCGTCTTCTTTTTGCCATCTCGATAGACAAGCAGTTTAACCGTCTTGCCAGGCTCGATAAATGCGATATAGTTACGCAAAGTAAGCGGGCCATCTATTTTTTTGTTGTCTATCTTGAGGATAATATCGGCTACTTTTAGTTTTACCTTTTCAGCGGGCGAATCTTCGATTATCTCGGTAATAATAACACCGCCGGTTTCATCAAGCCCGAAGAACTCGGCTTTTTCGGCATCGAGCGGGTCCATATAAATACCGAGATAGCCCCGCGTGATCCGGCCCGACTCAATCAGTTGATCTTTTATCATCTTTGCCATATTGATCGGAATTGCAAAACCTATACCCATATATCCGCCACTCTGGCTGAATATGAAGGTGTTGATACCGATAACCTTTCCATCAATATTGAGCAAGGGCCCGCCGGAGTTGCCCGGATTGATCGCGGCATCGGTTTGAATGAAATCTTCGTAGCCGATCTCACCTGTGGCAGGATTCTGCGTAATGCCGAAACCACTCCTTCCCTTTGCGCTTACCACGCCAACGGTAACGGTCTCCGCAAGACCGAATGGATTTCCAACAGCGATAACCCATTCGCCAATCTGTAGAGAATCTGAATCGCCCAGTTCGATAACGGGCAGATCTTTGCTGTCAATTTTAATCACCGCAACATCGGTCCTTGGATCTGCGCCGATAATTTCGGCATCAAATTCCCTGCCGTCTTTGAGCGCAACCTTTATTTCGTCCGCATCGCCGACAACATGATTATTGGTCATAATATATCCATCCGGACTGACGATAAAGCCTGAGCCCAGGCGGAGCCGCTCCTGCTCTTTTTGACTGTGCTGGCGGAACCGTCGCCCGAAGAAAAACTCAAAAAACTCTTCCTCCATTGGCGAACCATGCGGCGAACCTGTTTTGACATATTTTTTGACCTTTACCGATACGACCGCGTCTGTTGCCTTGCTAGCCACCTGTGTAAAAGCCTTAGCGGTCTGGCGCAAAGAGGCAACAGTGTCATCGCCCAAAGCCGGGCCGACAAAGACGCCGCTGACCGCAATGGACATAAGTAAGACTTTTAATAAATTGTTCCTGTTCATTTTATATCTCCTCAAACTCAGTTACTATACTCTTGTTTCTATTATACTGTTCGCCCAACTAAAACACAAATGTCGTGTCGCATCTGGGGTATAAACTATCGTGTTGCTCGCGCTCCACGCATCTAAGTTTTTGCGTGTATTCTGCCAAGCTACGAAATTTAAACCTTTTTATGCAAAACAAACCCAATTTGCCGGAGGCCTAAATGATCGCAACGCTATTTATAACAAGGTATTATGAAAAATCCGAGATTGATTAATGGTGCAAAACAAACCCAATTGTTACATTAGTATTTGGTATTTAGTGTAGCAACCCCACACCAAGCTTGTTGATGCGGGAAGGATATGCCTTGAGCATAAATTTTTATATGTAAAAGAGCGTATTTTGTTAGATGTATATTATACCACAAAATATGTTAGATGTAAAGTGAAAAAAGAAAAAAATTTACTCAAAGGGCTGGAGCAATATAGCTGCAACCAAAAAAAAGATGGAACGCGCGGTATTATAGCAGATGCCTTTTTTGCCCCCAAAAGGGGTTTAACCTGGTTGTCTCTCGCTAAAACTAAAGAAAGTTAAAATAAACTTTAAAAATCTTAAAAAAACTCTTGCTTCAATAAAGTTAAAGTGTATATTAAGAAAATAAAGGTTTTTAGTCGGAGTTTATAGCGATGGAAGATTCGATCCCAGAATGGATTAAAGGGCTAACCGAGGAAGACTGGCAGTTTGTAAAGCGTCTTATCCTGGCCTCGGGTTCTCTGAAAGATGTGGCAAATCAATACGGTATCTCTTATCCGACGGTAAGGATCCGGCTGAACCGGCTTATTAAGAAAGTCCATACCCTTGATTCGGCCAAGCCGAAAACAGCGTTCCATCGTAAGGTTCAGATGTTGGTTACAGATGGGATGCTCAATATCTCTGTCGCGAAATCGCTGATACGAGAGTTTGAAAAAACAGTAAATAAAGGGAACGAAAATGGAACAATGGCTTGAACCTCAAACAGCAAGAGAACTTGGAAGTATTATAGGTGTATTAGGGGCGATGATAGGGTGTTTTTGTCCACTTTGTATCCGTAAAGGCTGGAGAAAACTTCTCAATAATATTTTTATTTTGGTAATCGCTATAAGTGCCGGTTTGCTCGTTACAGGCATAGCAGCACTTTGTGTTAAACAGCCACACCATGTATGGTTTTCATTCCTGTTTTTCGGAGGTCTTGGTACTATTCTTTTTTCGGGTCTTTTTCCGGTGATGCGCAAAATATTTACCAACCGCGAAATGATGAAAATGCAGGCCGAAGATCTATAACCAGATTAATTGAAATTTAAGGAGATATGACTATGAGATTTTTTAATTGGGCACAAAGTTTTAAAGAAACACCGACATGCGAGGATATTCTTAAAAAAGTCCGCAAGACTGAAATAACATATTGGATTTTCCAGATATTATGCGTAATTATTACGCTTGCTGGATTCAATATACTCTCAGAAACACCTGAAAGTGATTTGAAGCAACGCGCTATAGGATTATTATTGTTACTGATAGGGGTTACTCATATTGCAGTAATGAAACTTTGGGCACATATACGGCTGACTATGTACTTTATCATCTGGGATCGCAATAACAAAATCGAGGCGGAGATCAATAAGCTGGAGGCACAGGACCTGTAACTAAAACTGACCGGTGGTCAGTTTGAGAATTTTGAATTCTTAGTTTTTAGTTTTGAGTTGTGGATTCGGCCTATCAGCCGAGGCTGATTTTTACAAAATAATTAGTCTTGCGAGGATTCGTCCCGTGATTCGTGGTTTTCTTCCTGACCGTTGGCGGCGGTTTCTTCGTCGGTTTGGTCGCCCTTGTCGCTGTTTTCACCGTTGCGTTTCTGCTCGGCGGCTAACAGGTCCGATACCGTTGGCTTATCCAGCCGGCCGCCGCTGAGAATTACCTTTACATCCTCATCGCCCAGCGTTTCATACTTGATCAGTGCCGCTGCAAGAGCCTCGATCTTATCCCTGTTGGCTCCGAGCAGTTTTTCAGCCTCCGCATAGGCCTTATCGATAAGGGCCTTGACTTCCTTATCTATCAGCTGGGCGGTCTTTTCCGAATAGTCCGTAGTCATCTTCGGATAGTACATCTCCTGGCCAGTTCCCGGGCCGTAATTTATTGGGCCAAGCTCGGCACCCATCCCCCATGTCAGCACCATTTCCCTTGCCATTGCGGTTGCCTGCTGGATATCCCCTTGTGCACCGCTTGTTATATCCTTACAGAACATCTCCTCTGAGATTCGTCCGCCGAAACAGACCTGCAGCTGGGCCATGCAGTAGTTCTTCGAATAGAACATTCTGTCCTTTTCGGGCAGGGCAAAAGTCGCCCCTCCCATCGGCCCGCGGGGAATAATACTTACCTTGTGAAGCGGGTCGGCCTCTTCGAGAACCGACTGGACGAAAGCGTGGCCGGCCTCGTGATAGGCAGTGAGTTTTTTGTCATACTCATCGATAACCCTGCTCTTTTTGGCCCTTCCCCACCGAACCTTATCGCGGGCCTCTTCGAGGTCTGCCATCTCGATATTGTCTTTATTGGCCATGCTCGCACTAATCGCCGCCTCGTTGATCAGTGCCTCAAGTTCGGCACCGCTGAACATCGATGTTCCGCGAGCGAGCCGTTCGAAATCAACATCCGGTCCTATCTGGACTTTCTTTGCGTGAATCTTCAGTATTTCCATTCTGCCCTTAAGGTCCGGCAGAGGCACTACGACCTGCCTGTCGAATCGGCCCGGCCTGGTCAGTGCATGGTCGAGAATGTCCGAACGGTTGGTCGCCGCTATCACTATCACCTGGTCGTCGGTATCAAAACCGTCCATTTCAACGAGTATTGCATTGAGGGTTTGCTCCCGCTCATCATGGCCGCCGCTGACAAATCCAGGCCCACGCTTCCTTCCGATAGCATCTATCTCGTCAAGGAAGATTATACAGGGCGAGTTCTCTTTTGACTGTTTGAACAAATCACGGACCCTGCTGGCCCCGACACCTACAAACATTTCAACAAAATCGCTGCCCGATATACTAAAAAACGGCACATCCGATTCGCCGGCGATCGCCTTTGCCAGCAGCGTTTTGCCGCATCCGGGCGGACCTATAAGCAGTACGCCCCTTGGAAGCCTGCCGCCAATCTTTTTGAATTTTTTCGGGTTCTTCAAAAATTCAATTGTTTCGGCGACCTCTTCCTTGGCCTCTTCAATTCCTGCTACATCATCAAATGTGATTTTCTGCTGGTCCTTGCTGCGAAGTTTGTGCTTACTCCTGCCGAAATTCATAAGCATACCGCCGGCGCCACGGGCATTGCGGATGAAAATAAAGTATATCAAACCACCAAGCAGCAGCAGAGGCAGCAGTTGCCATAAGATCGGCATCCAATAATCCTGCTCAGCTAAGCGGGCCTCTATACCCTTCTCACGAAGCTGATTGACAAAATCTTTTGGAAGCATTTCCGGGTCATAGTTGACCTGAAAAGCGGTAGCGTCTTCGAGTGCATTTTTGCCCTGCTCTGTGAACCTGCCGCTTATGACTCTCTTGGCCGGGTTAAACTCCACGCTCTTGACATATCCCTGTTCGATGTAGTCAAGAAATTCCGGCGTGAAACTTATCTTATTCGGCCACTGCATTCGCCCCATCATCATAAGCACGCTCAATGCGATAAGTCCGAACAGCAGCCAACTGAACGGACCACGATTGTACTTCGACGAAACCTTCTTACCGCCGCCGCCCTTTGGACGAAAATTTTGTTTTGGATTTGATTTATCGCTCATGAAAAACTACCAGCCTATTTCCATCAGTTCTACCGCCTTCTCGGCAGCTCGGTTCAGGGCAACTTTGGATGCCTCATTTATGTCCTGGTCAAGTTTCGGCGCATACGATGCCGAGGCAATAACCTTTTCCCTGTCAACCAGGATGTCCCCCGTTTTGAGGTTCTTCCATGTTATCACCGCTTCGGCATAAGTTTCATATTCCAGGGGCCTGCCCTCGTATCTGTCAGTGGCAAGAACACCCAGTTGAATCTGAACAGTGCCGCTTATCAGCGTGTCCGCACGGTTCCTGTCTGAAACTATCTTATACGGTGTTTCCGATTCAATGCGTTTACATAAGGCATCTGTAAAGTCATATTCGTGACCGCGACGGAACCCGCCGGTATCAAACATTTCGACATACACAGTCGATACATCATCAGGATACAGCCAACGGTTTGTATAATCGCCTTCGCCGCCTGATAAGCACCCGCCACATAAAAGAACACTCAATCCAAGCGTCATCAGCAACAATATTGCACCGGTTCTAATCATTGGTTGATCCATCTGCGGCCTCCTTTTTTTGGTAATTAGGTTTCAAGCCGAACCAACTGTCCAGAACGATATTACCGGTATTAAACAGCCTTTTGCCAAGACCGGAACTCTTTGCGGTGCCTGTGGTATCCTGCGAACCGCCGGCAATTTGCGATGCGGCCATCTTTGCCGCAGCACTGTCCGGCCATTTGTCCATAACTATCTGATAATACATCTGCGCCGCCGCAGGGCTGTCCGTCCGACTGTAATACTGACCGATAGAAAATTTCTTATACGCCAACTGCTCGTCAATCATCGCTATCTTGCCGGCAATGTCTTCTTCGACTGCCTGGTCGGGATAACGAAGGCGGAAGTTTTCATAATAACTTCTGGCACTTTCAAGCACCGCGGAATCGTACTTTGGTCCGGTATAGGCCGAGTGCAGGCTCCTGCCCATCCCAAACAATGCAATGCGTCCCATCAGCCCTGTGCCCCAGCGGGACGAAATATCCGCCCATGTCTCGTAAGCGTCAAGGCATTTACCTCTTTCTTCCTGGCCAACAGCAAGCGATTCAAGAGACCGTTTTGCAATCGGTCGATCGCCGGCGCGATCCGCGATACCGGTCATTATTTTAACAGCTTCGTCATAGGCCGAGAGTTTCAGTATCTTCAATACCCGTCGCTTCTGTCCGGCTAAAAATGCGACCGCCACCGAATACTGTCTCTCCATCGCCGATTCGTACAACCCACTGTTCGGCCAATTGTTCAGGAACTCGTCATATTTCCTCACCGCTTTGACCCACATGCCCTGAGCGTAAAGTTCCTCGGCTGCCATAAATGCATCAAGATCAGCGCCGGCGATCTGTGGAAAATCCTTTTTCAACTGACTGACCGCCTTTTTTGCCTCGTCTAACTGGCCGGTATTTATCAATTTTTTCACATTTGTTACGGCCATAATGTACCCGCCGTGCGGATTATCAGCAATATTTTCCCAGTTTTGATTGTCACCGAGCACCCATATCTCAGCCGCCGATACCATACAAACCGAGACTGCCAAATGCACAATAACTGCCGAAAATCGCCAAATAAAGCTCTTTGTAGCCATAATTCACCTCTTATAACTGTCTTTGACCGGCCATTATAGCCAATCCCAGTGCTATTGCAAACTATCTTTGATATCAAATTCTGGATTTTCAGAGCTAAAAAAGTCAAATTGATGCTTGACAAGACCTGAAAACAGGGTAGAATTGGCGGGGATAGGTTTGAAAAGTCGTGTGCGTTGCTGTTGCTTTTCGGCACGCGCGGTGGTATGTATATGGGGACGATAGAAGTTATGGCATTGGCAGAGAGAAAACCTTCGGGGCGGGAACAGGACCAGGCGCAAATAGATCGGCTTGCCCGACTCCGGTATAAGCTGCACGGCAAGGATTTATCCAAAGCACGCAGGGCGGCATACAAGCTTTCGTGGCAGCAGGAAGATGGACTGGAAATTCTTGAAGAGGCCATGCTGAGCAATACCGGCAAAATGACCAAAGTTGCCGCTGGTTACGGACTGCGAAAAATGAACGGCAGAATGCGTAAAATGGCAATGGACGTAATCACCAAGGGTCTTAACAGCAGCAGCGAAATCACCAAACAGATTTGTAAACAAACACTCATCCTCTTTCTGTTGGGACCGAAAGGCAAGGGGGCATCATCTGCTGATATCAGCGCACAACTTGCAGGACTGAGAATTGAAGAGATTGCCGTCGGAGGCAATGCCAGGAAAAAGAAAACCACTCACAAGCCTGCGAAAATTTCGGGCAATAGAAAATATTAACCCCAAAAACCCCCAACAAAATCAAAAAAAAATACGACACTATTCCCGAAAAATCTTATGTGGAATTCTTCTTTTTTTAGGTGGCCCAAGAGCATGGAACGGGCGGTGTTATTTTTGTTGGTATCTGGCAGGGGCAGATTAACATGCTTATTTTACCTAAGATTGTAACGGGTATATTTAATGTATTAATCCCAAATCCACATCTACTAATG
>SDBT01000289.1_pt1 | contig 76576 bp, 108 predicted proteins | sample 2277101 | NCBI WGS metagenome assembly SDBT01 (sample SAMN10404973, study PRJNA504765) | marine sediment metagenome | isolation source: marine sediment core GS10_PC15, 103 cmbsf | place: Arctic Ocean: Southern Knipovich Ridge | collected 2010
ACCTTGGTATGGGTGACGACATGGGTATGGGACTAGATCTCGGCCATGATCATGGCGATGGTGATGGTGATAGCGATAGCGATGGTGGTGACGAAGCACTTGATGTTGGTGATGTAACAGATGAAACCGTCGAGGATTCTGATGACGGAATTCCGGGTCTTTCAGACGATTCTGGCGATGATTTATTCAAAGAAGGACCAGATGGTGATGACGATGACAAAAATATGGAAAGCAAATCTGTAGAAGCCAAACCAATGTTAGATAAGCCAGTCGGCAATAAAATGAGAGCAGAATTAATTCCTGCCAAAACTAAAACCGAACCTAAAGTAGCTGCAAGTGAAGGTATGGTGAAAGAAGCCAGTGTTCAAACTGAGGAGGCAGAGGACCTTGATGGATTACTGCTAAGCTTCAAGCCTAAAGCAATAAAAACTCAGGCTGCTGCTCTTGACGGTATTCTAGATGGTCTTTTACGACAAGCAAAGCTCGCTGCAAAGACTACTGTAAAGACTGCTAAGACAAGTGGTGATATTAAAAAACTTGAGTATAAGGGAGCCAATGAAGGTACAAAGATCAAAGCAACTCCTGCTCAAGATACCAAGGGAATCGGCAAAGTAAAAGATGGTGGAAAGATTGGTGGTGAGGATAACTTCGCCTCCGATGTAAAGACAAAACCGGATATACCCAGAGCAGAAGCAACAATTGGTGACGAAGATGCTTCAAACACGATAAGTGAATCCGCTGATCTCCCAACCGTCCCCGTTGGATCTCCAGCTATGGATGGTGAAGGTCATTATCGACCCGAAAAAGGTACTCAAGTAGATGGAAACCAGGGTGGTGGCCAGACTACTTCTGCTAAATCAGAAAAAAAGACAAAAGTCGCGGTAAATAAATCAGCAGGATGTGGATGCACCGGCAAGAAAAACTGTGGATGCAAGGGTTGCGGTGCTAAGTCTTGCCCATGCGCTTCCAGTAATGTTAACTCAAAGGAGTCCTCTATGTCCAAAACTTACACGGTTGCATCAGATCATAAGTATTATGATGCATTCATAAAGCAACTAAATACCGGAACAGTTAAACTCGAAGATGGTAACACCTATTCAATAACACTCGATCAAAATAAACAAATCGTACTTGTTGCACAAGATGTTGCCGAAATAAAGAAGGAATCACAAACTGTTTCTCCGAAGAAAGTTAAGAACCTTGAGGATGACCCTGATATCAACCAGACCAGTGGAGCAGGCGAGGGCAAAACCCACGCAGATGAAACACACAGTTTGGCAGTAGATGAGAAGAAGCCAACAGAAGGAATGGACGACCCAGATGTACCTGAAGCTCCTAATGATGGCAGATTAGCACGAGAACATACTGTTGATCGACCAAAAGACGGACCTGAAATTCCTGCTGGCGGTGGATCAAATCCTGAGTATGACCAAAATGAGAAGAACGATCCAGAAAAAATGGATCAGATGTTAGGAAAAGAACAGCTCTATGCTGAGACGAAAGAAAAGGCAGTTAAAATTGCCGGACGAATGCTAAAAGCAGATATGATTTCTATTGACGAACTACCAAGTAAAGTAGCAGAACTGACGAAACTTACACCAGAAGCATTAAAAGATTACGAAACACTGTTACGTACTGCTAATGCAAAGGGTATGAAGAAAGAAGCTGCAAAGGATACCGTCGAAACGGCATTCTTGCAAAAGACTGCACAGCCAACTGACGAACAGTCTTTAACTGATCAAGTCCAAACGCTATTCAGTCTGGACGCTCGAAATAAAGATTTCGAGAGGCATAGCACAGATCTCGGTGATCTAAGGCTATACAGATAATTTAAAGGAGAAGAAACAATGGCTCTTATTGAAGTTTTTCACGTTATTGCATCTGAATTCTCAATCGATGCCACAAACACTACCGATATCCCACAAGGACGATTAGTAGGTTTGTCTGCCGCAGGACAGATCGGTCTATCTGACGATGACGCGACACCTGCCCTTGAAGTAATTGGCCTCGCTGCCGATTCCAGATCGCAAGGAACAACGAGTTATACCGCTGAGTCTGGCTCTGCTCTTTCCCGAAACCCAGGTACTTCGCTAACAGGCGCTCTCGTAGTTGGTGCTCTCGGAGCAGGACAACGATTCACACAAAACCGAGTAGCCGATAACTTCAACGAAGTTCTCGCTTCCGGTAAAATGACAGTTTATCATTCAGGTGGTGAGTTCTGGACCTCAGAATTCGAACTTACTCACTCTAATGGTACGACCGTTGCAACATATGTCCCAGGTGATGCACTATATCCCTCTGGCAGCAGCGAAACCGCAGGTACTGACGCTGGTGAATTTGTCGCCGTAGGTGGCCGATTTACCGACGAAGGAGCAACAAACCTCACGACTGTAGTCGCACGAGTTTTGACAGCACCAACACAGTATCCTAGTGGTGTCCCAGGCGTAGATACAGGATTCAACAGCCTGCCTGAAGGTGGTAACTCAATTACCTTTGGTAGCTTCCTGCACATCAAACTGCTTGTATAAGTAAAGTTTAAGTAATCAATCAATATATCCCCACAGATTCTTGATTGTATACAAAGGAGAATTTTAAATGTTTGATAAAAACAGCTTAACAAATGAACAGAAGGAAGCCATCATTGCTCAAGCCCTCAACTCCGACGAAGGTCGAGTTGCACTTGCTCAGGCAATGGTTGAGCCCATCCGAAGAAGCCTTGAATATCAGGCAGTAGGACGAAAACTACTCTTGGTCGATGAGCTTCCACAAGGCGCTCTCGCCCGCTATGAGCGAGACGTTTCAGCTATCGCACATATCGTCTCTCGACGTGGTGCTGTACCTGATCAAATCCAAGAAGGTGAAGAGATTCTTGTCCCAACTTTCGAAATTGCCGCGAACCCACAAGTTCGCTTGTCCGAGATTAAGGCTCGCCGGTTCTACATTGTAGACCGTGCCCAGATTAAGGCAAAAGAAGCAATCCAGAAGGAAGAGGACGCCAACATTTTTAACGCTCTTATCGCTGCCGCTGACAATAGGGCCGATCAGATCGTAACCAACGTTGGTTCGCTTTCTCCAGCCTCCCTTAATACTGCTTTCCGATTCATTGAGCAGCATGACTTGGTTGCTACAAAGATCATTGTTCATGCACAGCAGTATGCTTCCATTCGTGTGTTCGGTAAGGACTTTTACGATGAGGCAACAACCCGTGAAATTCTAACAAGTGGTCTGTTTGGTCACTTGTGGACTGCTGACATTCATGTTAGCTCCAAGATGGATACGGATGTTGTGCTTGTTGTAGCTTCCCCGGACACTGTAGGAGCATTTCCGATTAGACAAGACATTACTGTTTTGCCTGCTGATGATCCTAAGAAACTCCGTTTGGGTTGGGTCATCTACGAGGAGGTTGGTATCGTGATTATTAATGATTACGCTATCAGCAAGATAGAAGTAACGGCAGGAACATAAACCCCTTATAACATAAGGACTTATGTCATCCTGACAATGAGAAGTAAAGAGGGTGAGACTCGAAAGGGTCTCACCCTTTCTTTTTGTTCACATTATTCTAATTTCAGGTGCGTTTTGGGGTTAAACATGGTATAATAGAAACAAGGAGTCATACTATGTTGAACATTTGTGAACAATGCGGGACAGAGTTTCATGTGTACCGGAAGCAAAAATATTGTAACTCGGAATGTTTCGGGTTAGCTACTAGAGTAGATAAGCGGAAAAACTGTAAGCAGTGTGGTACAGAGTTCATATCTGAACCTAACAAGAAACGAATATATTGCACCAAAGAATGCGCTGGATTAAGCCGTCGCAAAAAGAAAATAAAGAAAATCTGTCCGAACTGTAATGAAGAGTTTTTTCATAGGGCCTGTGTGCCTAATACTGTTTATTGCTCAACATCCTGTGGAGCAGTTCACAAACGAGTCCGAGAAACCCTCAAATGTAAGCACTGTCAGGCAGAATTCTACCCCAAGAAGAAAACCAGCGTATATTGCTCTGATAAATGCAAATATGAGAGATTTCCTCGTACTGGGTATAAAGAGGTTTATTTCAATTCCATATCATCTGAAGAACAAGAGTTGTTTGCCCCCATGTTTAATAAAAAACATCGGGTCCACGAGCATCGTCTTGTGATGGCACGTTATCTTAACCGCCCACTCATCGGCACTGAAATGGTTCATCATTTGAATGGTATGAAGCGTGATAATCGCATTGAGAATTTAGAACTTCTTGAGAGCAAAAAGCAGCATCACACTGGATATGGCGATGTTTATTACCAAAAAATGCAAGAAGCTGAGGCACGAGCAAAGAAATTAGAAGATCGCTTGAAATCGTTGGGAGTAGAGGTATAATTTAGGACTACATGAAAGGGTGTAACTGTGAAAGAAAATCGCATGTTCGATGATGAGCAAAAAGAAGAACGCACGGGGACACCCCAAGGCGGCCCAGGTGAGTTACCAATGAATCTGGAGGAATTATTTTCTCCAGAAGACATGACTAGAGATGCACAGGAGACGTTACATGTGTTAGACATTGATAGGCCAAAAATACAAATACAGGGACCAGTATATGCTCTTCGCATTCTATTTGACCCCGCGAATTTAAAGAAGTGTTCATGTGGTAACTGTAAGTCGTGTGCCTTTCATATTCTAGAAAATATAATTGATGAGTATGCAACAATGCTGGATGATCGTGGCGGCCAGACGAAAGGATAAATGAAATGGAAGATTTTGAATTAGTTCAGGTTCATGAAGGTAATGGACATGCTGAGATAGTTGTAAGAGACAAGAATAGTCGTAAAGTCTATGCGGGTAATCTAACATTGGTAGATAATCCGGCAGCATACTATCCGCCTGATTATCCTAAGCCCGTTCTTGGCAGCCAGACGAAAGGATAAAAATGACAGCACAAGAAATTATTGACAAACTAAAAACTATTCCTCCCGAGACTATTGTTTATTGGCAAGACTCCATCGAAGGCAATGACTGTCTGGTGGATGGCATCTACATGTTCGAAAAAGATGCATATATTAGTCCGAACCTTGATCATTTAAGACCGAACGATTATTTTGAGATTCTGTAGTTCTGGCGGCCAGACGAAAGGAAAAATGATGTCAGTTTTTCAGAGATTTTCCGAGACACGTCAGCACTTTCGTATTTTGCAGGATTGGGTTTTCACAGATGGTAATAACCCCCAATATTTTGCCTCTATCAATGTTCATCCATCCGAATCGAAGGTGGTTATTTATCCTTACGGGGATGGTGAACCGGATGATTATGTGTTACATGAGTTGCTTCATATTTGTATACTTGCTTTGCATCGCATTAAAAAGAACGAATCTCATGCAACATATCGGGAGTCGGAGGAACAGTTTGTACAAGATGTCTGTCAATTGTATAGTAATCGTCCTGGCGGCCAGATGAAGGGTTCAGAATGTTTGAAAATACTTGGCGGGCAGACGGAAGGAAAAAACAATGAATACGGTAACTGAAGTTCATTTAACGGATGAAGAAATATTTACATTTGTGGGAGATTTTGGAATTCAAGTATCTGAGAAGAATTTAACTGTGAGTGAGTTTGGTTCTGGAAACAGGCACAATTTTCCCAGGAAATTTGTTGATAAAGTAAAGATGTTTCAAGATGATTATGATGAAGAAAAGATAAAGTCAGAGCCCGTGGCGGTATGGGACTTATCTGGCGGCCAGGCGGAAGAACAGAAATGATGGATAATTTCGACAAAGTTTTGGCTCTAGCTTTTGATCAGGACAAACACGGGGATTTAGCTTTTTCGATTATTCGGGAGAAATGTGATGCAGCTCATTTTGATGTTGATGCAGCTAAGCTAATGTTAGAACCATTTGATTATGGTTGTGAATGTGAATATGGAGATCCTACCTTAAGTAAAAAAACTTGGAAATTACTTAGTGAATTCTATTGTTCTTTTTTGACAGACATTATGAACAGCCAGGCGAAAGAAAAATAATGGCCGACGACAAACTGCCTGTTGAATTGAGAGACGCCTTAGAGGTTCTCGTTAACCACAACACAAGCTTTGTAGAAATCCTGCATTTAGGGATGGAGCGTCGTGTCACGATTTATTACGGCGACGAACAAGATGCCCGGTTGACATTCTTTGCATCTGGCGGCCAGGCGGAAGGATCAAAATGATAATTGACTTTGATAAAACAAGATCTGATAGAGGGCCAGGGAAGTTGGTAGTTAAAACAGACGGCAAGAGACGCACTCACAATTATTACGGCCCTTGGTTAAACAAAGACAAAAATGGAGAATGGCAAATAATCGGCCAGGCGAAAGGATAAAATAATCATGGCTTGCAAAACGTGTGATCATACAATGCAGAAGGTTAATGATGGGGATAATCCCCGTGTTTTCTGGTGTCCTAACTGTGGTACGATCAAGAGTGAGGGTCACATGCCAGAGTTCGCTCAACCCAGAATTGCAAAAAACCAGTATCCAGCGAAGCCAAAGTCTGGCGGCCAGGCGAAAGGATAAATGAAATGAATAAGTTTCACATGTTTTGGGGTGGACCTTTTTCGCAATGGTATCCTTCGATATTTGAAGTTGAAGGTATCACATACAATTGTACTGAGCAGTACATGATGGCAATGAAGGCAGCACTTTTTGGTGACAAAGAAGCACTATCAAAGATTATGTCATCTACTGATCCCAGAGAGCAGAAGCGTATTGGGAGAACTGTAAAAGGATTTGTGATAGAGCAATGGGATACTATTTCCAGAGATATAGTTTTCAGGGGTAACATGGCGAAGTTTACTCAGAACCCAGAGCTTCTGGCATATATGATGGGCACTGGTAATCAGGAAATCGTAGAATCTAGTCCAGAGGATACTGTTTGGGGGATAGGTTTATCTGCTGACAATCCGGATGCTCATGATAAAACAAAATGGAAAGGGAGTAACTGGCTTGGTGAAGTTTTGATGAGTGTTCGAGATACGCAGATGCGTAGGGTAGGAATAGATCGCGGCCAGACGAAAACATGATAATTGACTTTGATAAGCAAAGAAGATCTACTTTGGACTATAAGGATATGTGTCCAAAGTGTCATGCGTGGCATGGTGTTTCTCCTTTGGAGCACTTGAAGCCAGGTGAGGATTGCGGGCATAATCCCAATGCGCTTTGTATGCTTTGTGGCAAGCCGGTCGGTCCTTTGAGCATGGGTGGGCCACGTATTTGTTCTTGGTGTGATTGTGGCAGAAAGAGAGATGAAGATGGAAGATTTTGAATTAGTTCAGGTTCATGAAGGCAATGGGCGTGCTGAGATAGTTGTAAGAGATAAGAATAGTCGTAAAGTCTATGCTGGCAATCTAACATTAGTAGATAATCCAGCAGTATATTATCCGCCTGGTTATCCTAAAGTCGCTTCTGTCGGCCAGACGAAAAAGGAGATTAGAAATGGTCAAATTGAAAGCTAAAAAGGTTGATGGTAATGTTGTAATTTCTGAGGGCAGTTTTGAACACTTGCTGAATTGTCTAGACAACCAGAAATTTGTAGATAGTGCTCCGTGCTGTGGTGATGAGATAGACATGGCTATTAATGATCCGGTGGGCTACAAGCAGGTGAAAGTAGATATGCAAAGTGCTATTGATGATTTTGGTAGACAATGCAGGAAGGTTTTGCATGAAACATCATAAGATGATGCCCTCATTGCCATGTTAGGATTCTAATGACATATCCTGAAAAATTTTTGCCACTCAAGATTCTGTATGAGTATATACCCCAAACAACAGGGTGTGAACGGTGTGAAGAAGTTAATGGAGATCGTATTCATTGGTGTTGTAGAGAATTTCCCCCTGATGTCACTCCATTTGAATTTGATCATATTTGGTTTCGTATTTCTACATGGGATAAAGATAAGATCAACAAGGTTATAGATAACGCTATTCGCTCATTCCTAATGTCTCATAACACTTCTGTTGGCTGTCCTTTCTATGATAATGGTTGTCCTATTTATGAATGGCGTCCATCGAGTTGTAGAGAGTTTGGTTTATTAGATCAGGCATCTCTTGATGATGCAAAGGAAGAGTGTCGGGAGAGATATGGGGAAGATTATGAATATATGGATGATTGTGATCTTGTAGTAGGTACGAAGATCTCCTTAGATCAGCGGAAGAAGCGTTATCAGTATCTTGCGAAGCGTATGTATGATCGGGGATACAGTCTGGATCCTAGTTGTGTGCTTGGTCCTATGCATATTTTGGTTCTTGAGAAAGTCAGTAATAACATAGACGATATTATGTCGCTTCAGAACAGGGTCATAAACAATTATATTGATTTAGAGTCAGCGGTGGATCGATTTTGGGATAGTTTAGTAAAGACAGATTTCTTAGTTCGAGTAGAGTCATTATGACTATTTGTCGTTATCTATTATTTCCTTGTGCTTTCGTTCTTTTCATTTTTATAGCTTTGTTGGTTGGTATTCTTCGTGCCTTATATGACATTGTGGTGACAACGATTGCTGGCACTATTGAGATGTCTTATGATTTCATTGGTAAACCAAGACCAGAATGGACAAATCGTTGGCTAATTCGTGTCAATCTTGGTAACTATTAGGAGAATGTGTAATGATTATTTCTTTTCCGCGAGATACTTCTGTTCCTGTTGAAAAACTGGGTGGATTCAAAGGCATATGCCGAGTGGCGGCGCTACGGCAGGCGTGGGATAGCTTGAACCCTAAACTTGAGATTCGTGGTTGTTTGCTTGCCGTTCGAGGCACGGGTCCTGGTCGTGGGGACTGCGACCATTTCGTTGGTTTACCGGCAGTTGAGGATGAAACGACAACTGATGAATATGGTCGTCCTCATGGATGGTGCCAGATTTGTTGGCAAGGTGAACAGATTAGGCGATTACAGTCCGAAAGACGTGAATTGCGAAAGAGATTGTTCTATTGTGGCGTCCTATGATTATTGACCTGATGAGACGTAGAGCACCTAAACTATCGGGAGATATTGTATCTCAATATATTTGCAGGCACCGGGAGATTGATGGACTTATCATGACAACCGAGGAACTAGAAGAACAGGCTATTGATATAGAACTTAGCAAATTAGGCTGGAAGGCAGCGAATCCAAGTACAGTCCGAACGAACTGAATTGCGAAAGAGATTATTTTATTGGTCGGGTCGATGCCCATGATTATTAATCTGATAGATAGACGTAGATGAAAGATTTTCTTAGAATTGTTCCTTTTGTATGACCTAATGGTCTCATTTTATTGCACGATACTTATCCTGAAAAATTTCTGCCACTCAAATAAAAAGTCTGAGCGCAGCCTTCCAGTAACCCCTCAATTTTCATAAACTGCATTGTGTCCACTGGGATTCTCTTGCGGAAAAACAGGACAAGAATCGAGCAAAATGGAAATAAACATATGGCAAAGCGACCTAAAACTTATTACGATATTGGTCCTATACGTGAAGAAGTTCTTTTATGGCAATATTCTAAAACGGATAAATATCAGGAGGCTAAGGGGAAACGTCATAGATTTTCGTTTTCGGAAGAAAGTGGAGATGTAGAAGAGTTTCTGGCAGGAGGCAGAATACATGAAGGACGTGCTTCAATTGTATTCAACACTAGTGATATAAGAATCCAGCGTATTATATACACAGAAGTACGGCAGCGTCATCCAGATGTTGAGATTTGGCTTTCGCATGGTTATGGATTACTTAAAACACCAGCAGAATTTTTCGGAGAAGATGCATGAATGATTTTGACACCTTAGTATCTCATGCATCAGAGATTCGTAAAATAGCAACATATCAACGGATAGAAGGTAAGAGAAGGGGCATTTTCGGTCAAACTATTCCGCTTATTCCTTGGTTTTCTGATTGTAATCTAGTTTTAGATTTGGGGTGTTGTAATGGAGTACATAGTATCGTCGCTGCTAAGCATGTTCCGAAAGTTATAGGGGTGGAAAACGATATAGATTATCCTAGTTGTTCAATATTGAGACAATACTTTCGTGACCACGTTTCAGGATATGATGATAATGGTCGATTATCATTTCTTAATTGCAGTATAAAGGATATGCCTGACTCTGCAAAACAGGCCGATGGAATCTTAGCTTTCAACGTGCTATATCATCTTGATAAAGCAAATTTGCAGGTCGTTCGTGATATGATGTCTACGGTGAAAAAAATTATTGTTCAGTGTAGAATGAAGGTAAACAATCCCGCAAATAATCTTCATCTCCCCGATAAAGTAATCCCCTTTTTACAGGGTTTTGGTTTTGAAATTAAAACACGATATGGCAAGACTTCTCGGCCTGTAATTTTAGGTTGGAAATAGAATGAATAAAATAGCTGCTTTGCAGGCCACAAAACACAGTTATAAAACTGTGCCAATATTCCTAAAGCAAGCAGAAAAGACAGGTCTGTTCGATAAGTATTATATCTGCACCGATATTAATGACCCATATGGACTTAATGATAAGTGCATTATCCATCGTGTCAACGACATGGGATATTCCTCTAATATACTTAGTCTTATTGAGATTATAAATGAAGAATTAATATTTCTAATGTTAGAAGATTTTGTTCTAGAAGATAACATAGATACCAAAAGAGCAGAACAGTGTTTCCAGTTTGCACTTCAAAATACCCAAATCGGGTTTTTACGGATGAGAGTAGGAAGGGAGCAATACAGGAAAAAGCTGTTTGCAAAATCGCCAAAACAACTATGCCGTCCAGTAAGAAAAGATCATAAACACTATATATGCCTGCAACCAGGACTCTGGCGTAAAGAGTTTATAAAGTATTGTTTCAAGGAAAATGAAAACGCATGGGAGTGTGAACTAAACGGAAGGGATAGAGGAAAGAAGCACAAGTTTTTTGATTCCTACTGTACAACAAGATCAATTCTAGCCAGTGCCAACTTCATTATTAAGGGACATCCCACACCACCATATATCGTCTATCTGATTCAAAACCGAATTCCCTTTAAACATCTTGGTGATAATCCTCAAGTATTGGATAAATACAAGAAAGTTTGCATGCCCCTAGTGAAATACCTGGAGAAATATAAGATCAGGGGAGACTGGAGATCTTTATTATGATAGCTCTGATTACCGGAATCACAGGACAGGATGGATCTTACATGGCAGACTTATTACTGTCTCATGGATATGAAGTTCATGGTATTATTAGACGATCCAGTACCGATTCTACTCAAAGAATATCTCATATACTGGATAAGATTACATTGCATTTCGGTGACATGACAGATGGAACTCGAATTTGTGGTCTAGTGCGACAGATCAAGCCTGACGAAATCTATAACTTTGCTGCTCAGTCTGATGTCAAAATTAGTTTTTCTGTGCCCTATGAAACAATGAATTCCATTATTCAAGGCTCCGTAAATATACTGGATACAGTGCGATATTTTGATCCATCCATCAAAGTATACCAAGCATGTTCTTCTGAGATGTACGGCTCAAGCTCTCCTCCTCAAAATGAAACGACTGCATTCCGGCCTGTTAATCCTTATGCTTGTGCTAAATTGTGTATATATAATCTTGGACATTGCTATAGATATTCGTATAATATGTTCGTAACCAATGGCATTCTTTTTAATCATGAGAGTCCTCGCCGTGGAGATCATTTTGTGACTAAAAAGGTTGCACTCGCCATAGCTAGGATTACGAAGGGATTGCAAGATAATCTTGAACTGGGAAATTTGTATTCTACCCGCGATTGGGGTTATGCTCCTGAATATTGCGATGCAGTTTACAGAATGATGCAACTTGATAATCCAGATGATTTCGTTCTTTCTACTGGAGAAACACACTCCGTTGAAGAATATGTTGAGAAATCATTTGATGCTGCTGGACTGAAGTGGAAAGACTATGTAACTATTAATAAATCTCTGTTCAGGGATCAAGAAGTGGATTCTTTGTGTGGTGATGCTTCAAAAGCAAAAGAAAAACTAGGATGGTCTCCTGTGGTGAAATTTGATGAGCTATGCAAAATCATGGTAGATGATGCTATAGAAAAATTGTCATGATTCTTGTTACTGGCGGCAATGGCATGGTGGGGCATGCTCTTAAAAAAGTCATGCCTGATGCTATCTATTTAGGACGCAAGGATTTTGATTTATCTAATATGCGACAATGTGTCCAATGCTTTCAGAGATATGAGCCTGATACTGTGATTCATTTGGCTGCTAAAGTTGGCGGTATAGTAGACAACAGCAGTAAACAATATGATTACTTTTATGATAATGTAACCATTAACACTAACGTCGTTCACTGCTGTAATACGTTTAAGGTTTATAGACTAATAGCAATGTCAAGCACTTGCTCCTATCCAAGGCATGCTGATACATATCCTATGCAAGAAAATTATGTTCATAATGGATTGCCTGAAGCCACTAATCTTTCATATGCATATGCGAAACGCATGTTGCAAATTCAAGTTGATGCTGCACGAAAACAGTTCGGATATAAGTGGGTTACTATATATTCGGGCAATTTATATGGTCCGCATGATTCTTTTGAGATGCCTCGTTGTCATGTGATACCTTCACTTATCAACAAGATATATTCTGCTAAGAAAAGTTCTGATAAATCAATAGAGTTATTAGGTAGCGGTAAAGAGTTAAGACAGTTCACATATGTATCAGACTTAGCAAAAGTGACATCTGATTTTACTAGAAATCAGATTGTTGGGGATTTTAACTTCTCTTATCCTGATAACGTAAGTATCGACTGGTTGTCTGCTACTATTGCGGATATTATTGGATTTGATGGTAAGATTGTATTTACTGGGAAATTATCTGGTGTGGATCGTAAAGATGTAGATGTCTCTTTGCTGAGATCGGTTATGTCATTACCTGTATTTACTAACATTAGAGATGGTATTAAGAAAACCTACGAGTGGTATTTGAGGAGTTTAAAATGTGGAATCTGATGAATGATACAATCTCTCTATCTGATAAAAAAGCCATGTGCGATTTTATAATGGAAACAGACAGGTTTACTAGCGGTCAGAAAGTCCGATCTTTTGAAACTGCCTGGAATGACTGGCAGGGCTGCAAGCATTCAGTTTTTGTTAATTCAGGTTCATCAGCTAACTTGATATTAGTAGCTGCTGTTAAACATTTATATGGCGGCGGTACTTCTATTGCACAGTCTGTAACTTGGTCAACAAACGTGGCTCCTCTTATGCAGCTTGGATATCAATTACAGCTTTGTGATGTAGACTTGACAAATTTGGGACCAGATGTCGAAAGTGTTAGGACGATACTAGAATCCAAATCATGTAAAATAATGTTTTTGACTCATGTTCTGGGCTTCAATGCTTTATCGGATGAATTGCTTAGTCTACTTAATGAGCATAATGTCATTCTGTTAGAGGACTGCTGCGAAGCTGTGGGAGGAACATTTAGGGACAATAAAGTAGGGAATTTTGGCATTGGGTCTACATTCTCTTTCTACTTTGGACACCATATGACTACAGTAGAAGGCGGCATGGTGTGTACTAACGATGATGACTTATATGATATTCTAAGAATGATGCGGTCTCATGGATTGTTAAGAGAAAGTGCAAATCCATCTCGTTTTGACGACGTAAATCAAGAGTTTACGTTTATGGTTACAGGATTCAATGTTCGTAATACAGAGATATATGCAGAATTAGGATTGAGAAAATTGGCTACTTTAGATCAAACAGTTGAACATCGTAATAGAAACCTACGTACTCTATTATGGTGTTTAAATGCGAACAAGTTTATGGTATCCTTTAATGCTAAAGGGGCCAGCAATTATGCCTTGCCCATTGTGTGTTTACAGGGATACGAAGAAACATTAAAACGTTTCGATAAGATGGGAATAGAGCATAGACCAATTATAACAGGTTCTCTGTATCGGCAACCTTTCATGCAGGAGGTTAATCAGGCACGGTATGAAACCAATGCTGAGATTATACACTCATCTGGATTGTATATTGGTAATCACGAAGGGGTTTCGGAAACCATGATACGAGACATGTGTAAGGAAATAAATAGATGATTAAACTGATTATATTCGATTTAGACGGAGTTCTTGTTGATGCAAGACAATTGCATTATGATTCTCTAAATGCTGCTTTATGTTCTATAAATAAAGACTATGTGATCTCTCTTGATGAGCATTTAGCTGTTTATGATGGGTTATCTACGAAGAAAAAATTGGAGATGTTATCAGAGAATAAGGGTGTTCCTCAAGAGTGTCATCAAGTCATATGGGAAGCGAAGCAGAAGAAAACCATGGAGATTATAGATGGCTTTGTGCCAGACACGAGAATGGTAGGAGTATTGCGACACTTTAAGTCTGAGGGATATCAGATTGCTTGTGCTACAAATTCCATTAGAGATTCAGCTAAGCTTCAACTGATTAGGCGTGGGTTCTTTGAGTATATCGACTTTTTATATTCCAACCAGGATGTCAGAAATCCTAAACCGCATACAGAAATGTATCTCCGTTGCATGCTTAGGGCTGGTGTCAACCCTACTGAAACACTGATTATCGAAGATTCACATATAGGCAGAAAAGCTGCTTCTAGCAGTGGTGCTCATTTGTGTGGAGTTGAAAATAGTACGGATGTTACATGTCAAAAAATCCAATCATCTATTGACATTGCGAACGTGAAGGGAAAAATCAGACCTAAATGGCAAGGAGGCAAAATGAATGTTTTAATACCTATGGCTGGAGCAGGTTCTAGATTCGAAAAGGCAGGATACTCATTCCCTAAACCTTTAATCGATATAAACGGCAAACCAATGATACAGTTAATTGTAGATAATCTGAACATAGATGCCAAACATATATTTTTAGTTCAAAAATTACATTATGATAAATATGGTCTTCAGTATCTGCTTCCTTTAATCACGAATAATAACTGTGAGATTATCCAGGTAGATGGGGTTACTGAAGGAGCTGCATGTACTACTTTATTGGCGAAAAAATTCATCGATAATAATGAGCCGTTAATCATGGCTAACTCTGATCAATTTATTGAATGGGAATCGAATGAATTCATGTGGGCTATGTCGGGGGACAATGTTGATGGTGGCATTCTAACCTTCAAATCTACACACCCGAAATGGTCTTTTGTTAAGCTTAGTGATAACGGTTTTGTTTCTGAGGTAGCTGAGAAGAAACCCATCTCAGATATTGCAACAGTGGGTATATACTATTGGCGCAAAGGTTGTGATTATGTCAAATATGCCCAGCAAATGATTGAGAAAGATATACGCACCAATAATGAATTTTATGTATGTCCTGTCTTCAATGAAGCTATCGCTGATGGTAAGAAAATTAAAATTCACAGCATCTCCAAAATGTGGGGATTAGGCACTCCTGAAGACGTGGAGAAATACCTAAGTAATTTTCATATCTCATAGAGTTTTGTGCAGGAATATGTCCTGGTTTTGTCAAAAAGCATAAGAGGACTTACGATGATAAAATTAACGAAAAGATACTTTGAATGTTTTTCCAATCAAGACATTGATGCTCTGTCCGATATGTTCTCAGATAATATCACTCTCAAGGACTGGAATACTTTTGTCTCGGGAAAGAGACATGTTCTTGACGTAATCAAGGGCATATATGAAGCAGTAACCGAGATTTCAGTTGTGCCTACACTTATAGTAAGTAGTGGTAATACGGTTATATCGGAGATTTCGATTAACGTGAATTCCGAGATCATTGAGGCAGTAGATGTGATTGAATACAGCGATGGTAAAATCATGGCTATACGGGCTTATAAGAACTAATATGAAATTCCTAATGTTATATCCGAACAAGGTCATGGTAACAAGAGCACCTCTTGGTATTGGGTATATTGCATCACATCTTAAACGTGCCGGTCATAAATTCAGGCTTTTTGACACTACATTCATCAGGTGTGGCGACTGCCCTGGTGATGATGCACTGAGGGAAAAGAACCTACAGGTAGTCAATCCTGATTTCGATGAACTTGGTTTGGTCGAAAAAGAAGTCGATGTTTTTGCGGAATTTCTGAAAGAGATCGCAGATTTCAAACCAGATATCATCGGCATGTCCACTGTTGATCCTAATCACAATTTCGGCATGGAGATGCTTAATTACTGTAAAAAACACTATCCAGACATACCAGTTATTGTTGGTGGGCCTGTAACCACACTGGTCCCAGAGGAAGTGTATCCCGAAGAGAGCATAGACATCATTGGTCGAGGAGAATGTGAAGAAGCGATTGTTGAATTGTGTAATCGTCTCGACAATGGATCATGGGAAGACATTTATGACATTCCTAATCTGGACGTGAAAGACAAAGATTATAAGACAAATGGAATAATCCACAAGAACCCGTGTACTTTACCCAACGTTGAATTCGGTTTAGCTCCTGACTTGGAAATCTATGATCCTCGACACTTCCTGAGACCCCTTGGCGGCAAAATGTATAGCATGGCAACTGTCATTTGGACTAGAGGGTGTATATTTAGATGTAGTTACTGTGCTAATGAGACGTTTTATAAGGCTGCCAATGCCACTCCTAAAGAATACTACAGAATGAAGAACCCCAAGATGTTAGTTGAGGAACTTGCGGCATTCAAAGAAAAGTTCAATCTGAATTTCTTTATGTTTGTGGATGACATTTGGCCTCTTCATCGACCAGATATAACGTCTGAGTTCTGTGAACTCTACAAAAAACTTGTTAATGTGCCATTCTCTATTAATCTACAGTGTCAGCTAGTCAAGGAGGAGTGTTTTGCGATGGCTGTTGATGCTGGTCTGCGTAATATATGTCTTGGAGTAGAATCAGGTAGTTATAGGGTGCGTAAGGAAGTCCTGAAGCGAATATATAAGGATGAGGATGTTTTAAGGGTTCTTAGGTTTGCCAAGAAATATAAGATTAGACACTCAACATTCAATATCATTGGTTTACCGTTTGAGAACAGAGAAGACATCATGCAGACTATTTCTCTGAACCGCAGAGCAAACCCATCTAGTGCTACAGTTACATTTTTCCATCCTTATCGAGGGGCTCCAATGCGAAAGCAGTGTATTGAATTAGGTTATATTGATGAAAATGAGCAAAAACACGAGGATGTTTATCGTTCTGAGTCTCAGATTAGGTTGCCTCAGATCACCCAGAAAGAACTTAGTGGATTGATGGCATCATTTCAGCTATATATGAAACTTCCAGAGAAGTATTTTAAGCTTATCGAAATGCAAGAAGATCAATCAACGTTTGAGGCTCAGTTAATCCGTGAAAAAATTCTTGTTCCTGAGTTCAAAAAGATCATGGCTGATGACCCACAATGGGATTTCACACATCCTACTAAATGGTGGTCAGTGACAAGAGAAGGGGATGTGTCTGTATCTCAAGAGTTGTATCCTGGGTATAATGCAGATGACATCACAACTGAAACCGGCAGGTTATTGCCTGGTACGCAACCTGGAGACGCAGGATTCTTCCCAATGACTAAGGATAAAAAACTAGCGAAACAACAGGGAGAAGCCATGATTGAAGATGTTCTTATTGAGCTTTATAAGGACAAAAGCGGAAGTGAAGTTGGTGGTTGCGGAAGTGCTTGTAATTCCACTCCTCCTGAAGAGGATGCTGAACGTAGTGATGGTGTTGGTCTTAAGGTATTGAGATGAAGGTTGCTTTTTGTCTGCATGGCATAGTAGGGGGAGCTTTAGGAAAAGGAGGGGAAGGCCCTGGAGATAAGATTCTTCGATTAGGGCACGAATATAATCAAAATCGCATCTTTCGTCATAATACTGATGTTGATGTCTTCATTCATACCTGGAGTGTTGACATGCAAGATCAGATTAGAAAATACTACAAGCCGGTTGCCATGCATGCTCAGGAACAGTTATATTTTGATACTTCTAAATTATTGAAAGTTGATAAAAGAGAACCGAATAGAATCAATAATCATTACAGTAAGTGGTATAGTACACAACAGGTCCTAAAACTTCGACAGGATTATGAGCGTAAGACTGGGACAAAATATGATTGTGTGATGTTATCCCGTTTTGATATTGCTTGGCAAAAAGACATATTGTTCGATAATCATAACATGAAATTTTTGTATTTTCCTCACCTTTGCATGTACAAACATAATAAGACTAAGAAAAGGATAGGTCATCCAGTTAAGTATTGGGAGAACAGGGAATCAATTAATCTTGCGGATTACAGTCATTATCATGTAGGGTGGCCGCATAGAGTTGGTTCTTGGGGTTTCTGGGATTGTTGGTTCTTTTCGAAGCCTTCCATAATGGATCAGTTTGGTCAAATGTTTGATAATCTAGATACCTATGTGGCAGAAAATAAACAATTGAGACGAGGGATATCTCATCATTCATTGATAGAAATACACCTTGCAAAGATTGAATTGCTAAAAAGAGTTCGTTTTTTTATGCACTTTATGACTGATTGCCCTGTCATTCGCGGTTGGCATGCGAAGGATTTGATGTGTCCAAAGATCTAAAAAGTTCTTCATCTAAAAGTTCTCCATCCACTTATCATAATCTCATAAGAGAGATTGCATATGGTTTTGATTGGGGAAAACACAAAATCAGACCAAATCGTTATGTTGAATTGGGCATCTATAAAGCCCAAACATTCAATTTAGTTGCTCCAATTTTCAAGATAGCTCATGCTGTTGATAGTAATCCAAGATCAGAGTCACATATTACAGCACCAAATGCTGTATGGCATAATAGAACTACTGATTCATTTATATCAACTCTCGACAAACAATTTGTGATTGACATGGTGTTTATTGATGCACTTCATACACATGATCAGAGCTTGAAGGATTTTTTAGGCATCATTCCATTCGTGCGACCCAACGGACTCATCTTGCTGCACGATACATACCCCTATAAAAAACAACTCATAATCCATGAAAAGTGCGGAGACGTGTATAAAACGGCTTGGACAATACGAAACACTATGAAAGAAGAGTTCGAAATCGTAACTTTGCCGTTCTATTTTGGTTTATCTGTTATTCGCAAAGCGGATAAACAACTGATGTGGAAAAAGTAGCCTTTAGTATCCTCAAGCAGTCTCGTACTCGTGCTCAGCCACTTGGCATCAAGGCACGAAAAGCTAAGGACCAGGAGAAGAAGGATCTTGAACAACAGATTACCAAGATTTTTGTTAAGTCTTTGATTCCGCGATTAAATGGTATTCTTACCACTCCTCAGAATCTCAGTGACATATCAAAGCAAGTGGACAAGATGTTAAAACCATGAGTATAATACCAAGGAGGAATATAAAATGCGAGTGTTTGTTAAAAGTAATAATGGTAGAATACACTTTGCGGAATCTAAAACACACACTACAGTAAATGAACCACAAGAACATCCTGGTTTTGTGTGCAAACTCTGTGATGGGCAATGGGTATCAGAAGAACGGTATCGAGTAGAGGCAACTGAACCAACATGCAAAACATGCATTAAGAAAGGCGGATCGTGATGTTTCCGACGTTCCCTTTGCCTGCCGGTAGTGAGTTTACAGGATTCTTTTTAGCTCTCTTTTTTGTTCTGGCATTCTTCTTTCCATGGCTATTATTTTTTACTTGACATTTCTCCTTATTGCGGATATGATTAGGCAATAAGGAGTGTGAGCAATGGACGTTGATCTGCCAGACCATTACCTTGAACGGGAGTCACCTTATAGGGCTTTGGATTGGTTTGCATTTTGTGTATGCAATTGCTGCTCATTACCGTTGGCTCTTTGCGGTGAAGAATCATGTAGCAAAGATGAATTCCCGCACCGGCCCGTTCGCCCGTTCGCCGGTACTAAAATAGCCCAAATGGATAAGTTCGGGGCTTCTTTGCTTTTCATGTCTCGATTCCTGTTCGGTTTAGAAGCAAAAATTGTAGAATTAGTGATCTATTTGCCGATAATGTTAATCAACACAGTCTTCTTTTTCTCTGCCTCCCGACCTTGGAAACTGGGTTTTGACGTATTTAGTGCTAATCCGTATGGGGATCACTGGACTCGGATAACCTACTGACAAGGTTTTCCAATAAATTGTGTATAATCTAATGATATGCAACCTTTTACATACCTCGGAGCAGTCTTTAGATCAGTCTTTAGAAGACGTAAATCCCCACCATCAATAAAGCAATATAAATTTCCTGATGGTGATAAATCGGAGGATTTCACTTGGGATGATCTATTGGTCAAATGGGAAGACTATCTTGACAGGGATGTGTTATCCTGTGAGGATGAGGCTTTTTGCCGAGGCCCATTGATGTATATGGCTGGGAAAGGCCGAACTCTCGTAATCAGGCTAAAATGGCTGGCATATTCTCGACATGGTAAGGTGTGGTTCTTAAGAAATAGACCACGATTCTTTTCGGTGGATATGAAATTGTGTTCTATTGTAAAATACAAAGATATGGTTATATTCCATGTTCCTTATTTAGGAACTATAAGTATTTTACCGGAAGGTGACCATTTAACACCTGATGACTGTATTTTATTAGATGACGTTGTGTGAATGGTTAGGTTAGGAATGGGTGCAGTCGCATGGATTGTTACACAGTAGATGGCACAAGATATGTCTGTGTTTTGAACAGACTTGGCATAGAATGTCTAGAACCATCTGATGAGTTTATTGATACATTCAATAATACGATTGTCATTTCTATCACAGGCTGTAATTCGCCAGACGCTAATCTGAAAGTTCAATTTAAAGATGTATTGTTCCTTAAGTTTGATGATATAGAAAAATCTACAAAAGGTTGGTTGCGTAAGTACAAGCCAATATCACAAGAACAGGCCGATCAAATTATAGATTTTGTTCTAAATAATGATGCTCGGTTCATTTTTTGTCATTGCGATGCTGGGATCAGTAGAAGTCCAGCAGTTGCGGCTGCAATAATGAAAGCACTTGGTGGGGATGATAGATTGATATTTGACAGTAATAAATATGTCATTAATCAATATGTTCACCAGGAAGTTCTGATGGCTTTTGAAAGAGCTGGTCTTCTGGAAACGGTAGATGCGGGTTAATAATATCATATTCGGTGATTGGTTTGTCTAGCCACTTTGCACCCTCAGAAGTGTTGCATTCTACTCGAAATTCATTAGGCCACAAAAACCACATTAATCCACTATTAGCCCTCATTACTTCAACTTGTTCTTGAGCGAGATTCCATCCATCATCGAGACAGGTTTTAGAATGTTTCCATCCCATAGTATGTGCTGATTCGTGAGCAATCACATTCGCAAAACAATGAATCCATTCTTCCAATGTAGGATATTTTTTGTTTCCTTGAAGTATACTATCACCTAAAATAATAGCTACATCGGTTGTTAATTGATTTCCTGGATCCAGAACTGAAATTCCCAAAGCTGTACTTGCTCTTTCATACCTGCCTTGAACTACGTATACTTTAGTTGCATCTGGATAATCCTCTGCTTCCCCTGTTATAAATCTTGTATCTTGTGGTGTCGTATTTCTAAATATATGAACCACTCGTTGTCTAACTTTCTCTTTGAACAATGATAGATCAATTACTTCTGGTAGTCGTTTTGGTGGATCAGATTCAAAGACGCAGAATAGATTTAGATCAATTCCAGGAGCTGGTCTCAGGACATCTAGTAAGAACTTTTCTTTTGTTTTGGAAACATCGGCATTTCTACCAGTCCAGTCTATGACAATTGTTTTTGTTCTTTTGTCGGTTGTAGTAGAGGTGTTGACAGTGGTCGTAAGACTTTGCGTGCAAAAGCAGAATATCATTAGTTGTGTGAGATACCACTTCATATCACTATTATACGATATGCTTGTATAATGTCAACGAAGGAGATTCTTTATGAAACTTGTTGATAACAAAGTGTTGGTCAAGGAGATTACGGAGGATAAAACACCTGGTGGTATTGTTCTCCCGCAACAACATCAAAGAGCCAATAAAGGCACTGTGACCCTGGTAGGGCCAGGCGTCTTTTTATTGAATGGTGAACGTGCAACAATGGTCGTCAAAAATGGAGACAAGGTGTTTTATATCCCCAATACTGGATATGAGGTAGAAATCGATAAAAAGAAATACAGAGTTATTGTGGAAAGCGATATTTTAGTTATTCTATAATGGCTTCTACAGCAGAGATAACTGCAAAGTCTTTATTAGAAGGTATAGGCTTTAAAGTGAAGAGGCACAGGGATGCCTCTATCGATGACCTGGCGGATGTAATTTACGCTGAATACCCATTGCCGGGGATACGAATTGACTTTGCACTACCTCATGCGAGAATTGCGATAGAAATTGAGGGTGATTATTGGCACAATACCAACAGTGATCAGAAACTTTACAGACACCAAATAGAGAGACAAATAGGAGACAGGCGTAAGTCTACTATTCTAAAAGAACATAACTGGAAACTAATTCGTGTTTTTGAAAAAGACCTTGGATATGAGCGTGGTATGAAACACCTATATCTGTCCATTTTAAGATTATTGGATATATGAATATAGAATATTCAAAGCCCAAGACTATTTTTGGTGATGGCAGTAGCTACGTGTCTTTCCCTGATATAGTCAGAACTAAAGATGGGTATTTATTACTTTACCGCCAATCTGATGTTCATCATCCTAATTCATCCGACATCTTTCTAACAACATCGACCGATGCGGAAGAATGGACAGAACCACGATTGTTTGCAAACGCAGCCTTGGATAAACAGGGTTTAGTATTCAACTGTCCGAGATTGAGTCGTGTTGGTAACAAAATAGCATTGGTTGTAGACACCAAAAATAGTCAAATAGAGAAATTTGCTCAATGGCGTACTTTCATTTGGTGGTCTGAAGACGAAGGTGAAACATGGTCTGCTCCGGATGACATGCTTATTGATAGGGGATTGGTTCCTGATAAGATTATAGAATGGAATGGTAATCTTATAATGGGATATCATATCCATGAATTATACGACAATCCCAAACCTAGACTTATTCAGATGGTGGCTACCTCTTTCGATGGTGGTAAGAATTGGCGAGACAAATCAACTATCGCGGAACATGTGGATTATGATTTCTGTGAAGGAAGTATTGTTCCTTTTGGTCTCTCGCCGCCTGGTGGGCCAGGTAGACTACTTTGTTATTTACGGAACAATAGAGGGTCGTTAGCGGCAAGTCATTTATCTACCAAATATTCAGCGGCTCATTTGATTTGGGAAAGGGAGCCATTAGATATAAGAGGGCACCGTATTGTTGCAGCAGTTCCCGAATTTTGGGATGATAAAATAATTGGGACATATAGGGATTGTAAAGCGCGTGCAATTGGATTGTTTGTGCATAGTAATATAGATGCTGGGATAGAGAAATTTAACACATTTGAGTTAGAGAAAGAGACAAACAAGGATTGTTTGTTTGATTATGGTTATACGACCTGGGCTGAAACGGGAGAAAATGAAATTGTTCTTCTTTATTATATGAGGGGAGAATTAGCGAAGCCAGTGATTCGTTCTACGAAGGTTAAATTTATCGATTAGTCTGCGTTCTTTTTGGGTTGTTCTTCTTTTATTTCCGTAAGAATTTTAAGGATTTCGTCGCCATTGGCAAACCATCTTGCCATCTTTCTTTGGTTTGTGACATCGGTAATTCTGAGAATCTCTGCAAAGGCGACTGATATTCCAAATCCTAGAATACGTTTAAACATTGCTAAAGAAATGAAGAGTGCTGTCCAAAAAATGATTTGCGAGAGGAGTCCAACAACGATACTGGGATCGGTATTCATTACGCTGCCCTTAGTTCTGCCAAGATCTCCGGTAATGGACGATCATCAAATTGCCTGGTTCGTACCTTGCGCTGAGTAACCGTATGTGCAATCGCAAGTTTGCGGAATGCTTGCTCGTCATTCAGAATCATCAGATATCGCATGATGACAGAATCAGTTGGAGGGAAATTACCTGACAACACTATACACAGTTTATCGACCATCTTGCCCTTATCAAAGACAGCCGTCATCCCATGCCCAGGATATACTTGATAAAGCAATCCGCTCTTAGCTCTGACAGTAATGAACCCGTTCTTCAGGAATTGTCGGAATTGGATTTCTCCAAGGACGCATCGCAAGGTTGCCCTGGCTCTATCTTCCCGAACATCGTTAGGCAACCGCAGAGGCTGTCTTGAACTATCGCGTGGTACATGAATCATCGGTGTTTGTCGAGTCCTCAATATCTCTCGCATACGCTCAAGTGGTGTTTGAGGGGCAAGGACACCGGCCGTCCATTCGTCAGAAATATAATCACCATAGCTGATTGTTCCTGTAGTCCAAGAGTCAGTATATATCGAATAGTTAAGCGAGTGGTAGTCATCTGATGTAGTATCATTAAGCTTGTTATACGTGTTCCAGATTGGCGGTGAGTACATTTTGTTTATTTTGGTTTCTTCCTTCCACTTGGAACCAATTATGCTATAATCTGCACTGAGAGTATCTAAAGACAGGCTGCTACAAGTAGCAGTATATTTGTCGCCGTATTTTTTTATTTCGATATTTATCATTGGATTACCCACCTACAACAGCCATGATTGGCATGAAGATGACTTCTTGGGCGTAAGGATCAAACTCTGTCATCACTTCTGAGGTAGCTCTTCCATCAGTTCCGACCTTGTAGGGAACTAAACCTTCAGCAATCAACTTGTCGAACATTATTTTGGCATCATTGATTTCCTGAATCCGTCGCCGGTTCCAGACAACTCGTTTATCCCCATCTTTCTGGGAAAGTATCCGGAAAACGCAATCCCCCGGTTCAGGATCACCAAGTCGCAGCGACTCTGGGATCTCAATAATCTCATGGGTGAAGGTTTCGATAGTTCTTTCTTCTACGAGTGTTGTCACCATGTTACTCCATGAATTTCGGCCCATCGTTCTTTTGCAAAATCCTGGGCAGCAGTCACGATTCGTCCATCGCGTTCATTTTTACCCTGAACGGGTTTAGTACGTTGCTTTTTGCTCCAAGCAGCCATGGGAGGATGTATTGTCTGTGTTGGCTTGTTGTGGAATCGACCATCTTCCTTTATCTCGCCATCAACGACACTACGTTGGTGTGCGTGTTTGCATTTAGGACAAATAAATTCCATAGTGCCATTTAAATTCTTGTTGATTTGAGCCATTACATATCCACCGCATCCACCACCAGAACTGGTGCAGTAGAATTCTTGGAAGATGAATTCATTATCGGGCATTATCGAGCACTCACAAACTTATGAAGATCCCTGTAAGGCCGACTTTCATCATCCCAGAGTATTGGGACTATTCTCAATGATAGGCATGGTTTAACGGGGGTCGGCCCGGCCGCAGCCGTCGCCGGGCCGTGTCTAAGAGACATTGCTAAGAATAAAACTGTGCCATTATCTAAATCCATAAAAACGGTATCATGGGACTCGGCCGGGTAGTTGGGCTGTAATAGCCGCCATTTTTGCCAGAAATCTGCGGCTGGCACAGCAACTTTCAGTTTGTTGTCATCATCGTGGAAATGAACTTCGCCACCACTTTCATGCACTCTGATTTTTCCAACAGTGGCGATGTCGATGGTGCCGCTTGTTTTTGCTCTTGGCTTTGTTTCTAATAGGGTTTCGCGTTGACCGCCCATATGCTGGTCTCCTTAGTTGTTGGAATGATACCATGCCATCATTTCAATGTCAATACCAAATTCTGATTTTCGGGATGTATAATATTCCATGAAGAAACATGCTATTGGAGTGCTAATAAAAGATCGCTGGGATTTTACGTTCCGTACTCTGAAATCGATTAATGATTGTGAACAATCTAGTGATTCATTTGACCTATTCGTATTAGATAACGGTTCGACCAATGACAACATTGTGAACCTGGAAGACTATCTGCGTGCTTCACATCTACATTGGATGCGACTTGATCTCTTACAAGATCTACCTATATCGATTGCCTGGAATAAGTTCCTATATATGGCAAAAGATTATGAATATAAGACCAAGATAGATAATGATATTGTAGTTCCAAATGTAAAGTTCTTGGATATTATGGCAGAGTACTCCCGGCAGGCTAATGTAGATTTAGTGTCTGCTATACCAGTCAATCCCGGGTTACCACCCCACTATGCACAAATAGGTGTTTCTAGGGCTGTATATAATAATATGCCGTATCTTTATGGCGCATGTATGATGCTGACCAAAAAGTGTTTTGAAACGCTAGGATATTTTGATGAGCGTTTAGAACGACAAGTGGATGTAGAATATTCTCAGCGAGCTATTCTGAACAACCTGAATATAGGATATCCCACAGATTTTTATGTTGATCATTTAGGTTTGCGTGGTTCTACCACAATGAGCAAAGAAGAATCGCAGCGAAAATATAAGGAGGCTTCGCACATCCTGAAAGATGAGGGCAGAATGGTGTATGCTCCGACATTATGGGAAAATCAGGAGATGCCTATCGAGAATAGTGGTTCCTTATGATGGTAGCACGAAATTAAGCTTAGCTCGTCAATGGTCCATCCATAGATATCGTCACTGGTCCATTTATAGACATCATTGCTCTGTTGTGTATTCTTGTATAGTTTTGGGTTCTGTAACGGTCCCCAAAACGACCAATTGGCAATCACGGTCATATCGCCTACTTTCTTTATACTACCTATCTTGACAAGTCTGCATTTCAAGGCTCTCATTTCATCGTTCATTTTAAGTCTCCTCAGAATCATTATACACCTATCACAGAATTCGATCTTGACATTATCATCGGTATCGGTTATATTGATGGTGATTGAGCAGCCCGAACTAGGAGCAGGATGTGATCATTGATGCGAAATTGGATTTCTGGATCAAGCATGGCTTTAACGTCCTGTTTGTAGGGAAGCATGGCGTTGGTAAGACTGCCATAATCAAAGCAGCCTTTGACCGGGCTGGACTGAGATGGCGTTATTTTAGTGCCAGCACGATGGACCCGTGGGTAGACTTCATCGGAGTTCCACGGGTAGCAAAAAGGCAGGATGGATCTGAGTATTTGGAGTTGGTACGCCCCAAAGAGTTTCAAGATGATGAAATAGAAGCTCTAGTTTTCGATGAATTCAACAGGTCACACAAAAAAATCCGTAATGCTGTGATGGAACTGATACAATTCAGAAGCATTAACGGTAAAAGGTTCAAGAATTTGCGTTTGGTCTGGGCTGCAATCAATCCAGATGATGATGAACGCTATGACGTAGAATCTCTCGATCCTGCTCAAGAAGACAGATTTCACATCAAGGTCGTTGTTCCATACAAATGCAACAAGGTTTATTTCACTGAGCACTATGGGAGAGACAATGCCTCAGCTGCGATTGGTTGGTGGAATGAATTGCCGCCAGAACAGAAGCAATTAGTGTCACCACGCCGACTGGATTATGCACTGATGGTCCATGAAGCAAATGGTGATATTGTCGATGTCTTGCCTGCATCAAGCAATGTTGGCAAATTAAAGACTGCTCTTAGGGTTGGTCCCATTAGTGGTGTCCTGAGAGAGTATGAGAAGAATTCCGATAGGAGTATGGCATCGCGTTTTCTGCGATCAGAGAACAACTATGCTGCGGCGATCACTTACATTTTAAAGTCCTCAAAGTATATGGATTTCTTCTTGCCTCTGCTAGAGAAGGAGAAGATATCATCGCTCGTGGCGGAAGACGAGAAAGTACTCCATCATGTAACAAGGCACTGTGGCGATCACAATATCTTTGCTGAAATCGTCCGCAGTCTTCTAAATGTGTCCCGCAATAAGAAATTGATCAAGACAATCACGACTGATCTAGAAAACGTACCTCAAGACAAGTTGCCGGCTGATCTCCGTGATATGTCCAACACGGGATCTGGTTTTGCTAAGCCACTATATGGGACCTTCGCCACATCCTCCGCTGGTACTTGGTCTAATGTGCTTAACAGGCTTAGTAAAGCTAAACAGGATCAGCAATATTACAGACATCGGATATTTAAGGAGATCACTGATAGCATTCCACCTACGCTTTCATATGATGATGCCATTGCAACTCTGAAGGTATTGAATGAGTTGTGCAAGAGATCGTATCCAGACACGCTTCGCCAATGGAAACGATTACCCAATGTCGTAAATCATTGTATTGCGCAACTTAGGGTGAATCTGTCTGACAAAGGGATTACTACGGCTAGTTCTCAGGATAGTCAATTACGTGGCACCGCAGCCAACGTATATGGTGATATCAAGGCTAAACTCGATAAGATTGGCAAGGGAAATAGGGTGGATCTGCCTTGAATCTTACCAATGAAGAATTCTTGGAATTGAGCCGCAAGCTCGATGCTCATCATGCTGTCTTCTATAAACTCTGGGAGCTAGGGAAGCCTGTATTCACAGATGAAATCCCTACAGCCGCTATCATGTTTGATAAGACTGATGGTGAAGCAGTAGCTTTCTGTTTCAATCCTAAGCATTGGAAAGAAAGTTCAGAATACGAGCGGCTCTTTACAATTTGCCATGAGTGTTTGCATGTGATCCTCAATCACGGACGTAGGATTCAGGGTTTTCCTAGTCTTAACATGCCTGCTGCAAACATAGCCCTTGATGTTGTCGTCAACCATATGCTTGTTGATAAGTTTGGCTTTGAACGAGACAAGCTAGACAAGCCGGACAATCTGTGTTGGATTGATACTGTTTTCAAAGGTCGTGATGACATTAAGCGTCATGAGACATTCGAATATTACTTCAAGGAATTGGTAAAAAATGCAATTCCAGTGAATGTATGTCTATGTGATGTACATGGACTCGAAGACACCGGCGATATCATAGATGAGTTGGATGAACTTCTTTCCGATGAAGATAAGGAACTACTGCGCGATTCAATTGAAAAGCATGGCGAAAGCAAGAAAGCCGGTACAGGCACTGGTGGTCAATGGTGCTTTGCCAAGGTAGGCAAAGTAGCACAGAAGAAAAAATGGGAAACCGTAATCAAGAAATGGTCTCTCCAGTTCACGGTTGATATTCGTGAAATAGAACAATGGGCACGTCTCCATAGAAGGCGAGCTATGTTGCCAGAAGATTTCATGTTGCCCAGCGAGATGGAAGATGATGACAGGGAAGATCCTGGCAAGATACTCGTATGGTTTTTTCAGGATACCTCTGGATCATGCTCTGGTTTTAGGGATCGTTTCTTCAAGGCTGCAATGAGCCTACCCACATGGCGATTCGATATCAAGCTCCATTGTTTTGATACCAAAGTTTTTGAAACGACCTTGGAAGGCAAGAAGCTGTATGGGTTCGGCGGAACAAGTTTTAGTTGCATTGAACGGTATATACAGGAATACATCAAAGAGCATGAGGAAGAATATCCAAGAGCTTGTTTTATTGTCACTGATGGTTATGGAGACAAGGTGTCACCACAATATCCTGACAGATGGCATTGGTTCTTGAGTAATTCATACAAGGTTTATGTCCCGCCCAAATCACCATGTTATCAGTTGAGTGACTATGAGTAAATTAATGTTCGTGCAAGTCAGGCCAATCGCTTAGTGGCAAGTCTACTTTTCGCTCCAATTGATGAATTTGGTGCCTAGCCCAGCCATGGAGTTTCCAGTGCTTCGTTATGGAGGTATCTTGCCTGATATCGGTTTCAGTATCTGAACGTACTCGTTCGAACTCTTTTGTTATTTGATCGAATTTCAAGTCTAGGGAAGTGAGAGTATTTTGTGCGGTTCATATCCATACAAACAAAGCGATAATCGCGGCAGATAAAAGGCTTATGACTATTTTTATATACTGATCTTTATTTTGGTTCTCTGTAGGCATTGCTCCCCTTATAGATTATTTACAATGGCTCCAAACTCCGTTGCTATAACTCCATCCCTAGCCGGATTAAGCCCTGGCCTCTTGTGATCCTTACTACGGGTCGTTCCCTCTTTAAATTCACTCCAATTGCCCCATTGTTTATCTGATGCCTGAAATCTAACCCTGAACTTAATTCTTGTTCTGTTTAATGGCACATCAATATTCAATGTGGTCAAATCGCCACAACAGGCATTCTCATATGACTCTACGGGACCACTAGCATTGGTTTGGATCTGTAAAGGCATATTGCTGGCGATAACAGGCACAGAAAATGCTGCCCATGTTATTTCCCATTGAGTACGGCGATGGGAAAGATTCAATGGATGAGTGTAACCTGTTGCTGTGAATGTAGTCGCACTCCCTAGATATCTGACAGCATCATCTGCAAAATCAGGTATGGCAAACGAGGTGCTTAATTTAGAAACTAATGGGGTATCAGGAATCATACCCTAACATTCAGAATAATATAGTTCTATACCTCGTTATAAAAACGTCGGATTATTAAAGAGTCCACGTAACAGTTCTAAATCGTCTGCTTTCAGCTTGTTCATTGCCTTGAGTACTTTTTCTCTTGTTTCTTTCCAATGCTCTTTTTCCTTCTTCCACTTGTCAATCGTCTCTCTATGCAGTTTTTGCACGTCTTTTCTTGGACCACTACCAGTGCCCTTGCATCCCTTACACTTATAAAGCGGGGCCAGTTTGTATCCCTCTACTGGATCACAATCATTTGGATCACGATACCCTCCCCGACCTGCACAGTGAATACAGGGCCATTCTACTGAATTCTTATGCTTGAGTCTAAAGTATATGAAAGAATCCCTATACGCCTCCAAAGATTGGAATCGCTTTTTGGGTGCTGGATATTGCTTCTTGAGGAATTTAACCCATTCTTGAGAAATCATTTGTTTTCTCCTTGAATTCTGCTGTCGGCTGGTAACCGATCTCGTTTAACACTTTAGATAATTTCTGGCGGGTGTCATTGTGGAAATCCATCTTAAGATAATGGCTTTCAAACCATGACCAGTTTTTCATGTCTGCCCATTTGTCTTCATATGCCCGACCAGCCCCGAGCCAATCAGCAACCATCTCTCTAATAGCCCAATCTGGCATAGGCATTGGTTTATTTGCTTTATATTTTTCGATCCTACACGCATAGTGAATGCTCCTGGGAATCCAATATTCCCAATGATGGGGATTATAGTTTTGATGATGCAAATTTGCAACCATGAATTGATTGATCCTGGACGTGTCTAAGTTTCCCTTTTTGTAAAAAAGCCGGGCATAGTGTGGTAATTCGGAGGGTAACAATTTGCTCCAATCGTGAATTATTAGTCTCCAGATCGGTGCTTTAGTGCGGAATCCGGCCAGAAAAACAAACCATTTATGTCGTATTGTGAGTAAACCATATCTAAGCATAGGTAAATGAACTTCCATCTTCTTTATAAAATACTTCTTGCCAATGTCGTGTCATGCATATATTCCAGTCAGGTTCAACTTCTTCAATGTCTCTACCCATTGCCATTTGTACTGCAAGTTTTGGCAAATTAACCCCAGCAGCAGCACAATGGACAATTGTGCCTGAAACTCTTGGATTGATTTCAAGCAACCTGGGATTCCCTTCCTTGTCTTTTTTAAACTGCAAGTTAATACAGTAACTTAATCCAAGTGATGACACAATGCGTTTGCTTACATCAATTAACCTTTGATCGTGTAGAGTTACACCTTTGGTACAAATTCCTTGTGTTATTTTGTCTCTACGTCTAGGGATGGCAACGATGGATTCTCCGTCTTTGCATAACACGTCCACACTGTATTCATCGCCGGGTAAATATTCCATCACGATGAGTGGCGGAATATCATCTCGTCCAATCAGAATGCTACTGATTTCCTGTATTGTTGACCGAACATTATGTGGTTTTTCATTGAAAAGAATATCAAATCTATCATCATTGGTTTCATCTAGTATACGGAACCCTCTGCTCCCATTAGCTTCCTGCGGTTTAAAACAAACGGGCTTCTGTGGATAGCCAAGGGCCTCAGTCGCAGCAATGAGACTTTCAAGACTATCTGCTGTACGCCATTCAGCGATAGGAATGTCTGTATGCGACAAGTGCTCCATTAACCGTGCTTTATTATTGGCCAATCTTAAAGAAGTTGTGTTAGATACACAAACTGTGCATAGTGTCCCCATTACCTTCCTGTTTGATGCTAATGGAATCAACTCACGAGTTGACAGGGGTAATATTACATCAATAGATTCTTCACGAACTATCTCTTTCATTCGGGGGATGAATTCTGGTGAGTCACCTGGTGGAACGACATAATGTTGATCCACCATTGAAAAACCGACTGCATCTCCGAAAACGTCGGTGCCAATTAAAGTGTCTTTGAAGGGGCCACGAAGACATCTAATGATCCCTGGAGCCCCTGGTGCCCCAACAGCGGTTATTAGAATCCTCATTGCAATACCCATCGTGAAACGTCAAATGTCTCTGCAATCTTAACGCCTATTTGAACGCCCCTTACTGTAGCTAAAGATCTGATAAACTCTGCTGTTGCATATGGACGATGTGATTGAGACTTGTAGCATTTCATTGCTTCTATTTTGCGAGATAAATGATTTTCCTCAAGCACTGAGAAAGCACGAGTATTAAACGTTAATTGATTCCACGGCATTTCATATGCTAACATGGTAGCAGTCTTGAACGCCCTGAAACCTTCGTTAGCAATTACTTGATGATCTTGATGGGTATCGTCCTTGCTGGGCAGAAACACCATAGTTGGCTTCACTCGGTCTCTGACCTTGATCATATATTCCAGAATTGATTGTCTATGCTCTGAAAAGCGTCTTACCGGCAAATCATATAAGAGAACATTGTCACTTGGGATGCCCAGTACCTTAGTTGCTGCCAGCATTTCCTTTCTGAGCGTATCAAGTGGCAACCCTGCTGGTAAGGATTCGGAGCATGTTGAGAAAGCTATATAGTAGACATCTGCTCCTCGTTCTACGAATTTAGCAATAGTGGCTCCGCATCCAAATTCTCCATCATCCGTATGAGGAGCTAAAACCAGTATTCTCTGCTTCATCCCCCATTATACAACAACCCCAGCTATTAAAGCTGGGGTTGTTGTGGCGAGCACGTAAAGCTCAGATGCGTTTCAATTCACGTTAGATACCAAGAGCAGTCCTTACGTTTGTGACAACTTCCAAAAACAGTCCCCAAACAAAGGTCGCTGCATCTCCCGTGAATGAGTTGAGGAGTATCCCAAAAGCACCAAGAAATACCTCTCCCAAAGAACTCAAAATCATTATTTTTCCTTTCGAGTTGCACTGTTTCAATTCACGCACCCACGCGGGTGCAATCTTCCACAGACGGAATAGTATGATTTTTTCTAAGGAATGTCAACCAGAGAAGGGGTTTTTTCGCGAGAAAAGCCGACCGCCTCTAATTCGCCATAAACCCTTGATACATCTGAAGTTGCGTGAATTAGATTCTTGGGTAGTTGAATGACATCCTGGTGGGCTTCCCTGAAACAGTCTACGAAACCGCGACATTTTTCAACTGCATCTTCCCCTGCTACTTCAATAATAACGATAGGCCCACTTGTGACGTGTTTTATGTTTCTTTTGAAGTGCCATTTACCTTCATGTTCTTTGTATAGATTGGAGGCTTCTTGTTCCGTGAGTATTTTCTGCTGCATGTTTATGATTTCAAGTCCTATGCTTTCAATCGATGTGATAATTACGCCGACCATTCGCCTTCTTACACAATCAGGCTTGATCATAACCAACGAGTGATTAATCATTGCTCTTCCCCATTGCTTTTACCGCAGTTTGGACAGAAGGAAGAACCGCATTTAGAACAATTACTTAGACCTCTCAAGCCCCGCTTTAGCCATATGGTTTGCACGATCATTCTGAGAACGTCCCACAGAACAACTATTGATGCGGCCACTAAGCCAGTGCCTAAGTAATCCATCGTTTAAATGCCCACATTCCTCTATCAATGACGTTGCCATAATTCTATCTAATAATTTACGGAATCCAGACGCAGGTTCCGCACCAGGTTCATCTTGTTCGTTCATGAAATATTCATCTCCCTCAGATTTCATTTAGAGGTTTCTGCCTCAAATTCCTTTAATAAAGCCATAGCCTTTTGGCTTATGTTCTGTGGAATAGAAAGTTCTGTCTCGATGAATAAACTGCCAATCTGACCAACACTTTTATGGTTTCCAGGAAGACCTTTGTTGGGAATCTTGAACACCTGACCTACCTGAGTACCAGGAGGAATTCTTAATTTGATAGAATCGTCATAAATCGTTTTGACAGTTGTAGTTGAACCAAGGCACGCTTCCGTGAAACTGATTTTTTTCTTACACACTAGATTTATGCCATGTCTAGTAAAATATTTGTGTTGTTTTATTCTTACATGACAATGCAGGTCGCCACGAGGAAGAGAGGAATTAGTTAAACTTCCTTCGCCTCTTATTAGGAATACTTCATTTTCATCAATGCCTGGTGGTATGCGCACCGAAATAACTTTATTGTCTATTTTTTGACCTCTCCCATTACACTCAGTGCACAATTTCGTTATTTGTACTTTTCTGCCTTTACAGTTTGGACAAGGAGTCTCAAAGGTCATAAACCCGCCTTGTCTCATTCTATGTCTGCCCTGTCCATTGCAACTCGCACATGGTACACATTCGCCGCCTAATCCCTTACATGTATTACACTGAGTGTGTCGGTTGAAAGATATTTGTTTTTCGATACCCTTTGCGACATCTTCGAGTGTGATGACTAATTCTATGCGAACGTCCTCACCCTGTTGTGGTTGTCTAGTTTTATTGAAAAATGAGGCGAAGATGTCTCCAAATCCGGAACTCGGCCAGCCGACAGGATTAGGTTGAGCATTTGTCCCAGCATGCCCAAACATATCATACTTTTGTCTTGTTTCTGGATCACTTAAGGTATTATTAGCTTCAGTGACTTCTTTAAACTTCTCTTCCGCTTCCTGTGTATCTTTATTTCGATCTGGATGATATTTGAGAGCTAATTGACGATATGCTTTTTTAATGTCATTAGGGCTCGCACTCCTTGCCACACCCAAAACATCATAGTAATCTCTCTTGCTCATCTGTCATTATACCTCATTCATTTACGTATATTGTTACGCATATTGTGAGCCCAATATGCGTAATCCATTAATTGTTTTATGTTCTTCCAGGACCACGGGAATTTTTCAGTGCCAAAAAAAGTTAAGATGCGAAATTTAGCAAAAGGACTATTGAAGTTATATCTGATTGGCCAGCCGAGTCTTAGCAGAAAAATAGTTCCGAATATCCACTTCTTAAGCGTGTGCGGCAATCGCTCTAACCGCCAATTTATCCACTTTTTCATTCTCCTCATTTCCGTCATGCCCTTTTATGTGGTGACAAACAGGTTTTATTTCTTGATTCAAATCGTATATCATCACCCATAAATCTTTATTTTTGACTTCTTTCTCATCTCTCTTAAACCAGTCGTTCTGCTTCCACTTATCCATCCATTTTGTGATGCCATCCATGACATAAGTGCTATCGGAAAAAATATGTAGAACGTCATTATCAGTCGGGTCATTTCTCTTGGTGTAAAACATCATTCCTTGAATGACTGCTTCTAACTCCATTTTATTATTTGTGGAATTAGGAAAAGATCCGCACATTGATTTTCTAAAATTAATTTCGGGGCAGATAATCGTAAATGCCCATCCTCCCAGCCCAGGATTGGGCTGGCAGGCTCCGTCTGTGTACAGATGATATATCATCTAGAACTCCAAAAAATACCGTGACCCTCGTAAGCAGGGTTCTGTTTGAGTTCCCATCATTTATCTAACAACCTTGCAGTTGTTCCCATTGCTGGGTGCCACTACCATCCCATCATCGGCCTGCTCACCGCCTAGGGAAAAATGTGTTGCAAGCTCGGTAGTCATCGGCGAATCCGGAATGCCTCCTACCTTGACAGCAGTCTTGCCCTGACTTTCCTCTACAATCTACCCGGGATAGCGGATAGATCACAGCGATGGGCCGGGGTCACGGTTTTTGGTTATCCACCTTTATAAATCAGAACCAGTTCCATATTATCGGGCCAATCATCTGGTCGGGAGTCAAGGATTTCTGGAGCCAAAGTGGAATTCCCAGCTTCCTTGAGTGCCCATCCAATAAAGTCTGCATCTCTTGGTTTTAGTTTTTTAGGTGTATCTTTGTCATCAGGCATTAGTATATTCTCCTTCTATTATACTTCCAATAAAACAGAAGTCAACCCTTCATTTTCCGTCCCAAGTCACGCAAGAGAATTGCATCTTTATTGGGAACTATCGTGTCATCTACCCTCTCATATAATATCAAATGGTCAATGCCTGATGGTCGCCGCTCTGGTGGCCAGCCACCCATCACATGCATAAGTACTCTGTCATAACCAAATATTTGTAGTTCAGCTGCATGAGTAGACGGGCTTTGATCTGGAGCTCCTGATGTTTCAACAGCCCATACAGGCAGATCGTAGCCATATGATCTGGCTACAGAAGAAGAGATAGAAATTTGTTCTAAGGCTCGATTATAAGGGTGAATAGCAAGGATGTCTATTTTAGCACCATGTCGAAAGAATGCAGAAAGCCAAGACCCTGGTGGATTACCTGGGAGTGGAAAGCCGAGTGCTGGTCCTGCAATCTTAACATTGTCACTGGCTGCATGGGCTGCTTCCGCGAAGACTCGATATATTTGAGCCCAAAGACGCGGGCTGCCAGCAAAGCCTTCCAGTCTGTTTGGTTCATTGCCGATGAGATAAATAGCGTTTGGATATGCCTCAACTAAACGAAAAGCAAAGTTATACCAATGAACTAGTGTCATCTCTAGATCATCTTGCCATGGTTTCCACCACTCAGGGTCAGCTCGATTGGGTGGTGCAGGAATGACATTGAAGATCAGTTCTTCTGCCCCTGTCCCCTTAAACCAAATAGCAGCTTTATCCACTAGGGCATATTTAGGTGCGGCTCCTACGCCCGGCCAATCCCACGGTATATAAATACGAAGTGTAGAAAGTTTAGAATCGCGAATGAAAGATTGCAACTTTGCCAAAAACGGTTCTTCAGACTTTTCGAGAAAAGCGTGTTGATTAACGTCAATGCCCAGGAATGGATATTGTGGTTTTGGGCCACATCCAAGAATTAGGACTAGTAAAAGAATAATCCGTTTCATCTCATCCTCTCGTGCTTTCATGGCTAACCGCCATGCTTTGCTGCCTTTATAGTTGGGTCTAGTTCTGTTGTTGACGATTGTTGGGTTGTTTCATCTCCGCAACTGGGGCAGAATATTCCATCCCGTATTACACTGTGACATTTTTCGCATTTACGTGTTGGCTCTCTTGTAGCCATGTAATATGCAAAGAGTCCGAATCCTGAACTTATAAACAAAATCGAACGGATAAGAGTAAATTCGGCGAGCATTGCCACGGTTGAACAAGGAAATATTGGGATAAGCAAAAAGAGGGTAGACTTCCTTGATTCGATTATTAGCTTGATTGCGGCATATAGGCAAAAACAGCCAAAACATATACCCATGATCACCATTGGCACGTCAACTAGGAAGTTTGTCATGACGACTTTTTCTCCAGTCGGGGTTTAATGAATTGTTTAAAGAACTTTTCGTGGCCTTCTTCACCCTTCTTCATGTCTTTGATCCAGTCTATAGCTGCATTAGTTAGTGTAATCGTTTCAATTAAAACTGGATCTGGAATATCACTTCCGAAGATGTCAGGGTCATGTCCTTCGTATCGAGCTTCTCTTGATGATTTAAAACACGTTTGTTCATTAATTGCCATGCCTAATTCTGGTACATAGATTTCTATAATTGGATATGAAAAACCACGACTAGCCTCGAAGACGCTATTAACGATAGACAGTCGCCAGACTTGTGCTTTCATGTGTCACCTTTAGGCGGGAAGATTTTATGTAAGAACTGTTCTATAACTGGCTCGCCTGCTTCGCCTGGTTTTGTTACACTAAGATCTGAGACTCCTTGATCGGCAAAATATGCATCCCCTTGATTGAACCTGATTGCTTTACTTAAATCGACACGAGCAATTACCTCATCAAGAACGAAAAAATCACTTGTGGGAGGATCACATCTAGTAATCCATTTCTTGAGAAACTCTACGCTTGCTGGTTGCACCCCAATCCATTTATCACTATCGCCCTCATACCCGTAAACACCGCAACCAATCATTCCAGTCAATCTTTCCGCATCCGGCTTATCACGGTCATATGCCCAACATGCGAGATAAATCCCATCTTGCGGTCCACGAACAGCAGAGATCTCAATGTCACGATAAGACATTCTGCCTTCATGTATTTCCAGTATGCATGAGTCCGTATATCGACCCTCTCGCCAGGCTTGTTCGTCATGTATATAAATCCAGTTCTTATATACCTCTACGTTTGTCCCATCATGAACAAAACTTCCATTGGTAGGTTTGCCGGAAAGATCAACAGATATGGTGTCCCAGTTACTTAATGCCATCAGTACGTCCTCATGTTTGCACGATTTGCTCGTCGCAGTGATTCTCTATCGTTTGGATTGACTGGCACTACATCACCACCAGTTTTACTTGTAAAAACCATGAACCCAATGTATGCCCGTTCCTGTGAACACTCAGCGCACGTTTCCGTATCTGGCAAAATTGCCAGTCGGGCAGGATCAATCTCACAATGGCACTCTGAGCATTGCATCAAGGTATTTTACTATATCGCGGAAGAAATGTCAAGCAGAATCAAGTATAATATCGAATGAAATTTGTTGTTCTTTTACTGCTTAGTGGTAATGTGTAAACGCATAAATTTGCACACAACCAGTTAGCGGACTCAATCGTGAATGAACCGCATGCATGATATCCTGTCGGCTGGCTTCACAGCACTCACAGATGGTAAAATCGAGACCATCCGAATCTATGGCTTTAGCCAACACTCTACCAATGACGACATACTCTCCATTCATTCCATCGGATACCATAGTCAGACCATTTTTTTCTGTAATTTCAACTTTGTATCCATTGTCTTCCATCTCATCTTGAAGCTCTTCAAAATCCGGTCGCTCAGCGACATCATCATATTTGAAGCGAACTCCGACTATTACGTAATGCGTTCGTTCTACGCCCATATCGCATCTCCGTTTTCCTAATGCGGACGGAGAGACTCGAACTCTCATTCCGAAGAACATGATCCTAAATCATGCGCGTATACCAATTCCGCCACGTCCGCTTTTTTCTTTCGGCAAAATGTTGGCGTTTGACTATGACAATTAGGACAAAGCAAACGCAGATTGCCTATTTCGTTGTTCGTTCTGTCTCCGTTCTTGTGGTCAAGGGCAAGCGTTAGCTTTTTCCCATTCCATATGGGTTCTATGCCACATTCATTGCATTTGTTTTTTATCAATCCCTCCTGTAGTAACTTCTTCTTTATAAGAGAACCTTTATGTCTTGTCCCCTTGCGTAAGATCTCTTTAATGGGAATCTTATTTTGTGGTGGCATTCCCAATGCCCACTTTTGTCCAGTCAGATGGTCATAGCTTATCCCATTTTCTATTGCTACTTCTTTAAGTTTGGCAACATTGCCTCCACCATCCCCATTCAGGCCAAGGCTATATATTGCTTGTCTCCATGATCGATTGCTCGCAATCGCCTTTCTAGCTTGTTCGACAGAATATGATGGTTGTCTTCCCATAAAACACCTCCATTAATAGATTGATTGTTTTATGGCAGACTCCCTTTATCTTTCCATGTCGTCTGCTTTTATTTTCTCACTAAAAGGGGACCCGATTATTTCAACCCATTCAGCCGCTCGGGTCAAACACGGCTTCTATTTTCATCCGTAGTTTATTTTTTCCTACGGCTTGGGGGAATTTCAAGTCTGAGGTGGGATTCGAACCCACGATGCGAGTTTTGCAGACTCGTGCCTTAAACCACTTGGCGACTCAGACAAGATACCAAAAGTTCTCGATAACAATCACAATCCTGCCATGCAGTTGACAGTATTTTTCAACTGCCTCTCTAACTCTTGGCTTCATCGGTCCATCACCGATTGCTCTATGATGCCAATCATCACCACAAACAATGGCATCCGGAAACAACAAACAAGCGTGCGTCACATCCTTCAAAACACTCTTGTAATCGTGACTAGCATCAATATATATCAAATCAGGTTCTATTTCTTCTTTTTTACAATCTGTTAAACCTGTCACTGAACTCTGTCTAATAGGAACAACTCGATCTTTGTACTCCCAAACATTTGCAATGAATGTTTCGTACAATTTCGGCAACACCGGGTCATGAGCATACCACCCTGGTTGATTCTCTACACTTCCTTGCCAATGATCTATCGCAATCAATCTCGAATCTGGGATTGACTCAAGGATCATCAGCGATGTTTTACCCAACCACACTCCTACTTCTATGACCGTTGGGGCTGGTATATCTCGTAACAGCCCTGTAATTTGTTCTTTCCAAACGGACCAACCACTTACATATTTTGGGACGGTTGGTTTGTCGGGAAACGGGTACTTTTCTTTCAGTGATTTCCACATATCACATTATACCAGAGACGACGGGATTTGAACCCGCAACCTTTACCGTGACAGGGTACTGCTCTTGCCGTTGAGCTACGCCTCTAAACTAACGGAACTGAGGGGAATCGAACCCCCGTTTCCTGGGCGACAACCAGGCGTCTTGACCACTGGACTACAATTCCAACATGGGAGCAGAGGGATTCGAACCCCCAATGTCAAAGACGGCGGGTTTACAGCCCGCTGCACTCCCGAATGTGCGTTACTCCCAAACAGGGGTGAAGAGTGCTGCCCTCTCTCTCCGGGTTTTGGAGACCCAGGCCCAGGCTGCTGGCACCCCTATAAATGACGGCGAAAGTTTGTGTTGCTATTAACTGAACACAGATTTCAATTCTGTTGCCTTTACCGTTTGGCTATCTCCCCGTTAAGTCAATCCCAAAGAATGGGGAGAGCAGGAGTCGAACCTACATAATGTTTGTAAGCATCACCGATAGGTCGCCGTCAACTGTGGACGACAGGAGTCGAACCTGCACGGGATTTCTCCCACTAGTCTCTCAAACTAGCACGGCTACCGAGTTACGTCACGTCCACATGACTCTTTATTCACTTGTCAAAGACCCAATAGCTCTGGCGGGAATCGAACCCACACCCCCGATTACAGGGACCAGATTTTGAATCTAGCGTGTCTGCCATTTCACCACAGAGCCACTACCAACTAATCTTAAAAGCTCTCTTGCCTTTATGTTCCTTCAAAAAATCAATCACACCTTGCACTTCGCTGACATCATAGCCAGTTCTGTTGTCACTCTCAAAAGCCTTTGCGATTTTGCCGATGAAGTCATCGTCGATTACAGGCTGATCCTCACCGACAATCTCGCTAACTTGTTCGGCAACAGATGGTATGAAGGTATCACTGTCATCAAATAGTGATGCCTTTAACCATGATACCTCACATACATGAACATTAGGAGTCTTAGCAAACTTATCGAAGTTCGCCAGATCATACTTACTGTTCCTGCTGAGATCGCAAAACTTTGATCCCAGGCTATGACAGAAAAACTTCTTGAAGTCTTCTTCAGTCAGTTCTCCCTCTGCAAAAGCATGTATGTGCAAGTCTGCTGCCATTTTTCTTCCTCAAATGTGGATGGAGGGAGTCGAACCCTCACCCCCGAAGGGACAGCATTCTGAGTGCTGCGCGGCTGCCATTACGCCACATCCACTTTTAGGGCGGGCGGGACTCGAACCCGCACTTGCGACATTTTAAGTGTCGTGACTCTATCCAGTTGGCCTACCGCCCCACAAAAAAACCTCGGTCGCCTAACTTCTTAGGCCACCGAGGTTTACGTTGTTGTATTTTGCGTCTTCGCTTACAACGTATCCTGGGTGGCCTCCTTATCCAGGAGGGCATCCGTTAGATACCACAAACATAATGATACGGGCTGACGCATTTCTTCTTTTCCGTTTCTCATCGGGGCACTCTGCCCGACGCTGCGAGAATTATACATTATCTTTCGAGGAAGTCAAGGGGAATCCTGCTTTTTTCTCTTTTTTTTCGTAGAACAAAAAATCACTCTTGCCATCCACCGTGAACAGCAAGAGTGGGCAGTTGTCGGCCAGGGACTCGCCGGTTCCCGCTGACCGCAATCTGTCCAGACTATACAATGGACCCGATTAGAAGTCAAGGATTTTCTGCTAATTTTTTAATAGTTCTGGTAATCGCAGATAATCTGCTTGTTCGGTCATATCTAGACTTTGTATAATAATGACATGGTTAATCTCTCGACAGACTCTGCTATAGCCTCTCTGTCTGAAGTAGGCGATGTAACCTCTTTATCCTTGCAAGATAAAAAACTAAAAATGCACATTCCTATATACTTAATAATTTTTGAGGAACATACATTCTATAATACATCTTGTCGTCATTTAGACGGATCAGCACAAATTAAAATAGTCCAACAATGCGACAATGAAGTGTCCTTTCAAAAAACGTTCGAAGATATAGAAACAAATTGTTCTATACGTCTTGACGATAAATTTTTACATATTCAGATGAAGGTAGAAAAACACCTATCTGGTTTTCATTTTGGTATTGTAGTTCCGGCATCGAGTGGTATTACCAGTTTACAAGAAGATATAGTTCATCCAATGGTCAATTATTTTAGATCCTTCGAGAGATTATATAGAGACCAACAACGAACAGAGTATCCAATAGTAACATTCCCTTTTAATCAATCTTATTTATCCGTGTTTTTGTCACAACAATATAACTCTGTCTTTTTTATTCATGAACAAAATAAAGAAACATGTGTTCGTATCACTGCATTGGCAACACAGACTGATACTATAGATATATGGTTACACTGTCACGATGAAAAAGATGATATCTTACCGATCTATTCAGACATATTTTCCACAGAGAACACGCCTTACCCGTGGCAAAAGAAGTATAAATTGTTGGAATCCAGATATAGCATTCAGTTTATTTATGAATCCAAAAAATATCTTTCGGACGAATTTCCTTGGCTTCAATGGGAAGAACCAACTACCGTAGAGATTGAAAGATTTTTTCCAATTATTGAACAAGAGCTTGGCAGATATCCTAATGATTTTTTCAAAGAAATTCAAATCAATCGTTTTGTACTGATTAGTGATGTCCAGTGTTTAGATGGAAAAAACATGGATGGGATGCAACAGGGTAATGATATTTTTCTAGAAATAACTGAATCTACAAGTGATTTTTATCTCAGAAGGATAATTCATCACGAGATTTTCCATAGGATAGAATCTCAGAATCCACAGATAAAAGATATCATAAGTAATATCCGCCCTGTAAGCCATTTAGCCAAAGAAAGTGCATCAGAAACCAGGGCCGAAATGTTTAGCATGTTTATGGTTAACCCGACTCTACTGACATCACAACATTCAGACAACAAAAAAATTGAACATGAAATAAACGTGATTCGACAGTTAACAGACACATACGACATCAAACAAACTATCAGCAAGGTTCCAGAACATGAACATAAAAAACATATCGTGTCAGATATTAATCAACCAGAGAGATATTTCATTGTGGGATACCCATATTCTGGGTTTAATCTCCTGTCTGCCATTATATCTTGTGTCAGCGATGTAACAATAGTAGCACCGTCAATTTTGTTGTATATCAAGGACAGGAATTCTGACGACATTAATGTTAATCCTCTAGTAGATCATTATGATAGTTACTTCTCAAACAGACGACTACGCAACAAGCGGGTATATGGACATCCTATAGAAAAACGGATAGATATAGATTTGCTGTCCAATGTTTATAACATTGAGAACAGTCATATAATATGGCTCACACGACATCCGATGGACATATGTGCTAATCATGCTCTGGATTCAGCCTCTGCTGAGTCGATGGTGAATCAGTGGCTGGAGTCCAATATGGCTATAGAAGACATGTTTGGTGATTGCCTATTTCATTTAAAGTACGAAGATATAGTATTGAAACAGAACAGACTGGCAGAACTCTTTGAATTTATGGGTATATCCTATTCAGAACAATACAGAAATTATGGTGATTTTAGTATGCCGACTTGCATTAAATCTGATAATGAGTATTTTCTGGGAGGTTTTATAGACAAGGAATCCCTACATCATAACCGTAAACCATCATATTTGACAGATTTATGGACAAAGACTTGGCAACATAAAATTGTTCAAAAATCTGGATATGCTACACAATATATGGAAGAATAATGGCAGGTATAACAGTAGGACATTATGATATAGAAGACTCAGCAGAGCGTATACTTGAACAGTTAGAAACCGTCGTAGCTCAAACGGATTTTACGCAAGACATCGATGTAACAGAAATTTTGGACCTTTGCCGTACTGCCAGACATCCGGCATATTTATGGTCGGTTGATTTTGTTGAACCCAGAAACGACATGTCTCGGGTCAGGGAATTGATTCAAATAATCATAGAAGGTATATACAAAGATCAATTTTCTATCGAGAGAAAGCCAGGCATCAAGGCCGACTTATACCAAGAAGCTGCGTTTCAAAATATTCGATGTCATATACTGTCAGAAATTGGCAAAGCCAATGATTCTCTCGGTATCTATAACCAATTTTATGATGCACATTACGACAAGCTAAATACAGCCCGGCAGGGCAATTTGCTTTTCGCCGCAGCAACAGCCAATCTTTGTTGTCGCAAATTTACTGAAAGCTATAAATTTTACAATGAGTTGTGGATTCTGACAAAATACAGCAGTCCAGCAGAAAGATTTGATAACGGAGTTATAGACAACCTGTCATTTCTTAGTATGGTTTATAATTTTTTCATCAAACATGTACAAGATTTTCGGGACTTTCTTCAATCAGAACTAAAATCTAATAAACCTTTATGGGATCATAAGAAAATTTCATTTTTACATATTTTGCATGATGACCACACATGGCTAGTTAGCTTAGTAGGGAGAGGTTTCTATGATCATGCGTCTCAGCTTATGAGTGACTTACCGACTTTTACCGGATCAAAAAACTATATTCCAAGAAACGAAAGGCATTTTCATACAAATCATCGCATCAGACCAGAATCGCCTTACGAGGGATGGCAGCAGGTCTATGCAGAAAAATGGGATTACCAGGAAGATTGTGCAAGTAACAAATCAGGTTATTATAACAAATTCAAGTGCGAGAATTATAAGTATTCCTTTCTTCATTTCGACAACGACCATGCCAAGGATGGTATGCAACACAATTTACTCCTTACACGGCTAACAGAACACTTGGATACAACCAAGTGGCAAACACTCGTATATGGTGGATGTGCCCTAGCTCCTGTGTATAACAAGTTAACTGCACTGAAAAAAGATGTAACATGTGTTGATATTTCAGAACAAGTATGCTTTGAATTAAAAAAGGATGGAGTTGCTTGTAATCATTATCCTATCCAAAAATATGTAGAAGAAAACAAAGGAGACATGTTGTTTTTGCCAGATATATTGTCTCATTTACAACGGGTGGAAGTTGAAGAGTTAATTCAAGATGCTGCCGAAAACTATACATTTATGACTTGTTTGATAGAGACTAAAGAAGATATTCGACGATTTGAGATTCAACAAGAATATCAGCATTATAGGCCCATTATTAATCTACACCAAACTGAGGAGCCACAAAATTGGTATAGATGTCTTTTTTTACAACATTGGGAAATTGTGGATGACTGGAATGACGATGGCACCATTATTATTACAGTTAAGAATAAATCTCAGCTCTGATTGCTCGCCCGACAATTCTCTGTGATGGCATAACATTAGACAATTGTACACCATATTGAAAAAACAATTCCTTTACATTGGGTTCGTTAGGGATCTCTAATATGAACTTCTTAGATTTGACATTTTTGATAATCTGGCATAATTGTTCAGTAGGTATTGCCAAATTTAATAATAAGATCAAATCAAATTCTTCGTTTGATACATGTTTGGTTAAGTCTGTATCTTTAAGAATAACTCCATCCTGGAAAATTTGATTTATATCACTGGTTATGTTCAGGACATATGGATCTATTTCGTAACCTACAACCTTAGAAATACCAGCTCTTTTTCCTTCGTGTAAAAAGAAACCAACGTTACAACCAACGTCTAGTAGACTTTGAATTTTGTTTTCTGAAAACAATTGATCGGCGAATTCTAACGTAGCATTGTGCCACTTACCGCGTATTTCTAAAATATCTGGTTCAAATATCACTGGCTGGTAAAATTTGTGGTCTTTATATTTGAAGATAAAATCTAATATATCTTTGCGGTTCATGACAAAATAGGTAAATTTAAGTTTGGCGATTTTTTATATTCTTTAATCTTAGGTTGGCAAAACTGCAAGTCGTCTTCTTCTATTTCTACTAATGATACTATTTTGCCTTCTGTTTCTAAAAGAAGTTCTACATTTACAAGGTCATCTATATCTTGTCGAGAATAAGGTGGGTTTCTTGATGTCTTTGGTTCAGTATAATATTTCAGGATACTTCTTTGTGTCTCTGAAATAGTATGAATTTTTCGCTCTTGCCTTTTGTCTAATATACGGTATTTACTAATGAATCTCAACACTATTGATATTTTATTTCGCTTAGATGCCAAGATATTTTTTAGCTTTGCAATATGCTTCTGACAGGTGAGACCCAAATCGTAATCATAGACATCAGCTACTTTGTCTATGTCAATTTCTGGTGGATAGATAAATTGATAGGCGTAAGATGGACGTAGATCTAAATTTCCATCGTTATGATAAGCACTAAAACGTTGCATTCTAGTTAGTGTCAAATGCGGCCACGGTAGATGGCATATTTTGTTCAATACTTCTATTTGATCATCAATCCATTCCGCTTGTTCGTTTGGAATGGCACCTATGACATTATAAAATATATCAATATCGTAGAATTTGCACCATTTTAATACGGAAATTGACTGTGCAATACTGACACCTTTGTTTTGTAATTTAAGGAGATTGTGATTAAAATTTTCGATACCTGGTTGTATCTCACACGCACCAGCTTCAAATAGTACTTTTATTTCATGAGCAGTTAAATCTGGTTTTACCTCAAAAAACATTCTGAAAGATTTACCTGCAAAACGAGGCAACAGTGTATTCAGATATGATTTTTCCAGTATTTTGTCTGCAAAATCTATTCTCTCAATATTATAAGATGACCACCGATCATACATGTCACATATATCTTTATAAACTATGTCTGGATCTTTACACCTGAACGGCATGTCACTCATAGAGCAAAATGTACAATGTTTCTTTTCACCATACCAGCACCCTCTAGATGCCTCGTATGGTAGAACCACTTCATCTTCAAAAGAAACATAATCAAAAAAACCACCATAGTCAGGACAAGGAGAATGATTAATATCATCTAAGTGCCCACGACCTGTAAAAACAATGTTTTGTTCTGACTTATAAGCGATGCCTTGTATGCCTGAAAAGTTTTCATTACGCAATATATTGTAAATTACTTGTCTAAACGAATCTTCAATTTCACCAACGAACATCACATCTACCCACGGAACTTTGTCTACATATTCCTGGGCAGAACTTTCAAATACATCCTCACCACTATAAAATGTTAATATCTGAGGATATTTATCTTTAATGTGTTTACCTAGACAAAGTGCAGCTACTATTTGCTCAAAACATGGAAATACAACGATGTCATATTGGTTCCAATTAATATCAGATATCAAGAAGTCAATGAATTGCTCTATCTTATCTCTAATCTTATTATATTGTTCTAGTTCGTCATGCCTCAAGAAAAAAGCCTGGTTATCTGGATGTCGTCTATTTTTCCATGTTTTCCGCGCAAAAAACCATTCAAACAAAAACGTGTGACGCAGCTTTTCTGCGATACTGTAGTAAACATTATCTCCTATTGATGCAGATAATTGTCTATTAAAATAAAACACATCTGATTCAACATCCATGTCATTTAGGATAGATTTATATATCCCAATTTGCAATGAAGCAGTTTTATACGATGCAAATGGCATATTAACAAGAGCTACTTTTATCCGTTTATCACTTTGTCCTTTCGTTGTCTTACTAATATTGCTGTCAGGCATTTCGTCACTACAAGAAAGGTTTAGTTTTTTTGCATGAGCAGTCAACTCCCGTAAAGCTTTCTCGTTGGCAGGGTATTCATATCCTACATAATGCATGCCTTGCAAGTCTAACAAAGACAACCATAGCAATCCAATGGTGTCGAAATAACGCAGACCGTTATCCTCATGAATGGTGAATGGCATTGCTAGAACGTTATAATTATCATAGCTCAAATCCAATGTGATATCTGACGACATGATTATTTCTTTGGTTTTTTGTTCTACAATAATGTATCCTTGCTCTTTCAGGCACTCGGATGCGCGTACCATTTCCTCCTGGGTCTTAAACATTAAGTCGCAATCAGAAAAGGAACAATTTATTCCATTCAAGTGTCTTGCAAAACTCCCCGTAATGACAGAATACAGATTCTCGTTATTTAGGATAGACTGTATGCTTTTAATGTGGTGTGAATACTTATTAACTTGCATATGCAATTATACTCGGTATAATATGATTAGGATATCATTATGGCAAAAGCAGACCCATTACCTGATCCAGAGGAATTGAAGCGCAGAAGGCAGCTAGATCCGAGTAAATTTCATATTAGTCCTACGGACGTTAGTGAGAAAGATCTCAGTCGATGTCAAAAATGGGCCGCTGATATCATGTCTCTAAACGAGTATAAATTGAATAACCAATGGAAAGATAAAGACATCGTGACTTCAGATGTAGTAAAACCAGAAGATATCGATGTTATGAACATATATCCATTTCCTGATTTGCATTGGTTTATATACAGAGATGGCAATTATTGGAGCTTGACACTGGCCTCCAAGAATAAAATGCTTTTTAAGAGCACTTTCGCTCGGATACCGTAATGCAACCCATTATCTGCAAGAATGACCTTAAAACAATCGTAGATCAATTACAGGAATACGTTCAAAAAGGTCGTACTATAGGGGGCATAAGACTTGTAGATCAAAGTGACGACCAAGTGGTCTTGTTAATAGGCGAATGCCCCATCGATCAGAACACTGCTGATGTTTTTTGGTCCGGATGGCAAGCAGCTCTGGGATAGGAATGAGATAGTGAAAAAAAAAGAACTCCAAAAAATGATGGAAGATAACATTGGGCACAATAGGCTTCAAGAGTATGTCCATGTATTTGATCGCATACTCCTTTACACTCTAGCAGTAAATACCATGCCCTCAGAATTCATAAATAACACAATAAAAATCTGGGACGAAGCAATCAAGAAATCTATCAACTTAGATGCAACTGCTCGTACAGAGATACTGGAAAGTACACCATTAGGTCGCGTTATCAAACTCAGGGAAGAGGAAGATGGCGAAACTGTTCGGCTACGAAATTTAGAACAATGGAAAGCCGCAAAAGATATTATTATGTCTAATCTTAATCGTGAAGACGAAGAAACCAGTGATACTGAGTTTTAACCGTTGATCTTGTCGATATCTATGTACAATTCGGTTTTCTGATCATTCTCATCATGTTGAGCACGGGGAATCAAAACACCACTATGAGTAGTTGCGAATATTTGCTGTCTAGAAAATATATGTTTTAGACACTCGACCATGCGAATGTGTCTATCGTAATAAACATGCATTACCACATTATCTAACAATAATAGTCGTGGCCACCCGTCCATGCTCGGTTCGCCTGGTATTGGGTTAGAAAAATTATGCATTAAATTAAGAGTGTCACTGAATGATTTACAGATCTTACGTTCACCTGCACTCATGCTTCTAAAGTGAGTTCTGGTCTTATTCTTTTTAGTAATGACAAAATCAGTACAGTACTCTCTGTCTTGAATCTTATCACTCATGGGTAACAAGCACTCAGCAGGGAATCTCATAATTTCTGAAACTATCTCTTCAAAATCTGATTTGTGGTCGAGAATGATTTGAAACTTATTCATCCCTAGATCTGAATCTGAACGAATATAGTGACTAACACGTCGGCGAAATCTCATATGATCTTCGCCCCATGGACCAGATTGTATTCTTCTAGCTCGTTCTTCAGGCTCAACATCTGCTGGAGCCAATGGAGCTAAATCATTACGATCCCATCCCTTTCCAGTGAGTCTAACAATGTAATCCTTACCGTCTATTTCATAAGTGCCTTCGATGAGCATCTTTGTTTGCTTAGCGTCTTTCTTCACTCTGTTGACGGTAGGATCATAGTCAGTATTGTAAATGTATTTCTGTAGAGATTCTACAACGTGTCTGGCTCCACGCCCTGATGTGTCCATGGTTAACATAGCAATAGCATTTAAAAGAGTTGTCTTGCCGATACCATTCGGCCCGAAAAAACAAACAAATGGATATGGAGTTCCATCTGATCTAAAAAAATCAAAAGTATGACTGATATAGCCACAGTAATTTTCAAGACGCAACTGTTTCAGGAATAGCATAAAATAACCTCCATGTAATTATACAGAGGTTACTGTTGATATGCGTTAAATTCACCTGATGCTACCATTTGTTGAACGATAGACATGGCTTGGTCTCTCGTAAGACCCGGGTTGACATCTTGTTCATCTCTGATGCGCTCTTTGACCACTTCAATATAGCCTGGCAGACCTTGCGGGGGAACAGCTGGTAATCCTACCAAATCAATGATCTCTTTACCGTTCAGCAGATCCAGGGCCTTCCCTTGCTGTGGAGCAAGTTCAAGATTGTTGATTCTTTGTAAATTCTGTCTGTATGGATCTGTTACAGACTGATCGGGGTTCTGACTCTTGCTCATTGAGTCGGCCATCGCATGGATATATTGATATAACCATGCTTCGTTCTTTCGCCGATATCGTCTTAATTGTCTGTCAGAAGGCGGACCTGAATCTTCCACATGTGCGTGAGGATTCATGTGGTCTGCAACAAGATCACCGATGAATGACGTTTCATTATTGGTCATCCCAATTGCTTTTGCGAAATTCATCCACACATCGGTACTGGATTGCTGGTGGGTTAAGCCGTTAGGCTCGCCACTACCGCTATATCCGCGAGCACCATCACTCTTAGGAGTATGGCTTCGAGGATCGAGCTTGCCCAAATCATGAAAGAGTGCTGATATATTCATCATCATTCGGTCATTATCGTCGAGACCAAATTCTGATGATATTGTGTTAGTGTTTCTAAGAACTTCAAGAGTGTGATTGATCAGAGTCAACTCATGATGCTTATTCATCTGGTCCATATGTAATGGCTCAAATGATGAAGGCAGATTGAGCATTTGACCGAGCAATCCTGTCTCGTACATTAGACGGATGGCTTCTTGTGGTTGACCACCTTTCATTATCTTCCGGAATTCTTCAGAGGTTCTCTCTGTGACAATCCCAACCTCTTCATTGGGATTAACCATTTTCCGGGTGATCATGTTCTGAACGTCAGGATTGCGCATTGCTTCGATAACCTCTGGAGCAATTTGAGATCCAGTGTAGCGGCTATAGAACCTGAGCACCCTCAAGAGCCTAAGAGGATCATCAGTGAACGTTTTTTGAGGCTCTAGTGGAGTTCTTAGAGTCATGGTAGCAAGATCATCGTACCCCTGGCCGGTGAAATCTTCTACTCTGCCAGTATTGATATTATAGAACAGAGAATTAATAGTGAGATCACGTCTAAAAGCATCTTGTTCTGGTGTAGCATCGAAGTCCGTTGTTACAGGATTTCGGTTTCCTGCCTCGTAGACTTCGTTACCGCGTAGATTCAGAATCTCTACGTCTTGCCCAAAAATGCGCAAGAAAGCAACAGCAAGATTCTTGATCTGTTCTGGACGTGCTTCTGTGTCTTTGATCGTTCCTATGATATCCTGCTGGGGTCCATATCGTGAAATTGCAGACTGTTTCAGGTAGGCTGCAAACTGAACGCCTTTCATGCCCTCAACGGTAATATCGATATCTTTGGATTCTCTGCCCAGCAGTTTATCGCGCACCCATCCTCCAGCAACCCGTGACATGGGCTGACCTGGAATATCCTTAGTCGCTTCCCTAATGAAGTTGAAAATACGATCTTCAGTAGGGTCCAGCGATATCTGGATATCCGGTGGCAAGGCCGCAGTTCTGTGCAGTGCCAAATTCATAACCTTAAGCATATCACATTATAGGCAAAAAGTAAAGGAAAATCCTGGAACGAAATTGAACATTGTGATATAGTCTTTCGGAGGGAGTTTAATGGCAGGCAAGAACGAAATGGACCTAGTGTCCGACGTACTTGAGAAAATGATTGATTCGCAGATTGCAAACACTGAGGCTATGACGACTCTAAAGAATGCAGTTGATGAAAATAATGAACTTCTAGAGAAAATAAGTAGTTATTTCACGAATGGTTTTCGTCAGGAGATCAAGAATCATGTTTCAGAAGTGAGCGATGAACGAATGGAGGAAGTAAAGGAGATTTCTTCTTCTATGGCAAACTTAACTAAAGAAATGAAGACTTTTAAATCTATTGGATTTTGGGTCAAACTCACCGTTGGTTTTATAGCCTCATTGTCGGTCCTATCTATTACAGTCTATAAAGTCATCGACTTATTAGGAAATTAACATGAAGAAGCATGTCAGAGTATTGATGATTGATGATAACCAGCGTCTTGCTGTGTTATTGCGTGAGAAACTATCAGAAGAACAAACAAATCTTGGAGTAGCATTCCATGTCGATTGGCGGCAAGAATTAGAAGATGCTGAATATGATCTATATGTAGTTGGAACGTCTAAATCCACACCCGTAGTAAAAGAGATTAGGAAACAGGACGAACTAGCTGAAATATATGTGGTCTCAGATCACGAGGATTTTGCTTTGCTCCGTGATCTCTTCAGATTAAAGATTTCTGGCTTTATCGACAGAAAGAACTTCGACATTCTCCCGATACTTGAGACTTCACGCAAGATCACTCTCAGAGCCAAGCTCAAAATCTTGGCGGAAAAAGCCAAAGAACTTAATGCCGTCTACGGAATCAAGAGATAATGCTTAGAACTCCAGCTGTATGTCTAAAAGTACTTGTTAAAAATAACATTAAAGATGGCTTTCAAATGGCTGAAATCGGTATTCTTAGTGGAGAGGCTACGAAAGAATACCTCCATATACTAGAGAAACACAACGGACATGTATACTGTGTAGACTGGTTTAAAGGTAAAAATGCTCTTCGAGCGACATTCAACAAAAATATTAATATAGAAAGATACAAAGGTGTCGTAACTGTGCTAGAAGGTGAAACACACACAGTTATACCCACAATTCCTGATGCCTCATTAGATCTTTGCTATATCGATGCTGATCACCGATATTCAATGGTGAAGAAAGATATTGAGCTTTCTTTACCAAAGATAAAGAAAGGTGGCATTATTGCTGGAGATGATTTTGATAAAAATCATGTAGGAGTTACCCAAGCAGTTTATGACTGTTTTGGAGATAAGGTTCAAGTAATCCGAAACAGAACATGGTGGGTACAGTTATAAGTCGTTTAAATCAACGGGACTTGTACACCGCCAATTTTGCCTGAATGGGTATACTCATCTTTCTTGTTCTCTACCCGCTTAGCACCCTTCATAATCTTTTCAAATTGTGCCGGTAGAGCCAAATAAACGGTCAACTGGGCTATTGGTTTTTCGTGATAATAGTCCACAGTATTATCATCTTGTTCGATGTCTTGTCCTATTCTTCCACCAGCACCCATTGATGCTTTCTTGACTTCAACTTGTTCTTCCAGGATATCTCTGGTTGGTGGTGCATCGAAGTCACACACTTCGCTAAATCCGCCAGTCTCTAGTTCTGCATTGACTTCGACACGAGCATCAGCACCAGCACCAGCAGACAGTATATCTTTGGAGGTAGTCTCAGCCCATACTTGTGCTGAATTCTGAGCAATAGGCGTACTACTCATTGAGGTGCCGCCGAGGTATCGTGGAAGTGCAGTTCCACCACTGAGATTGTATCCTCCGCTTTGATGTCCCTTGGTAATGTGGTGGACCGTCTGTCGGTATTCCACTCTAGGCTTTGGATTCTTAGGAGCAAAGAAAGCAAAACCAAGTGCATGACTGTCCTGCATATGCACAGGCAACACAGTCTCATTGACTGCCAATCCTTCACCAGCAGCAGTCACGACAAATTGATAGACCTTGCCATCTCTAGAATATCCATCGAGCCACTTCTGGCCTGGGAGGACCATGTAGTTCTGTTTCGGATCTCTGGACAATCCTGCTGCAATATCAGATGGTTCTCCCGTAACTGGGTTCAATCTCTGAACGGAACACAGGAGAGCAGATTCTTCATTGGCGCGAAAATCAAACCAAAGTGGTTGCCCTTCTTTTACCGCAACAAAGACTCCATCCTTGCTCCACTCTTCCGGACATCCAGGATGGTCTGAAACTTTGAACTCCTCTACTTCCCCAAGATCTGGGGGCAATAAATGGCTGTCATCATTAACATCGACCTTAGTTGTTTTACGAAGGCTTACATAATATCCATTTTGTTTCATTGTGTTATCTCCAAAAAGAGGGCAGGGCAAAATGCCCTGCCCCGGTTTGTCTTATTTAGAACCCTGAATCTTGCTTGACTGATGGTCGATTCTCTCTGGCCTGATCCGAGAAGATTTTGAGTTTTGGCAACTCATCTCTTGCTGCAAGCTCATCGTAGAGCATAGCGGACTCTTCGTTGAAAACCCTAAACGATTTGGCCCCCTTCTTGGCTTCTACGCACAGGTGGAGCAGGGATCTTTTCGAGAGGGCACTGTTGTATTCGACCTTTGTTACCTGAAGCCTGATTAGAACTCTTGCCTCGTGAGAGACATCATTCCAGTACGTGCCGCTTTTGGCACAGTAGCCATCAACAAGAGCTTCACCCGGATAGATGGGTGATTCATCAATTGGCTTATCAAGAAACTTGCCTGCCCTGAATACCCGAACTAGCTTACCGCCGACAGAATGAGTATCATGTGTCGGTTGACGTTTAGCAAGCCGTACAAGAGGCAGTGATGCCTCGACATTTACAACGCCATTACCAAGAAAGATGATGCAAGGCCGACCCTTTGTCCGGGTACTCAAGACCTGCGCAATCTCTGTGGTATCTTCATCCAACTGGGCAAGCAACTCTGTGTCTGTCCAGTCGCTTTTTGGCTTGTTGCCTGCAACGATCTTACCGACAGCTTCAACTATACTAGATCCGTTAGAGGTGTTACTCGCATCAGGGGTAGTTTTGCCACGCAGATGTGTTACGCCGAGTCGTACCTGTGATTTCTTGGTCAGCCCCGAATCAACGAAGGCTTTAAAGAGATCCTGCATGGGCAGGAAATCCTCACTATCAATAATAGTAAGGCTCTGCTCTGTTTCGCCATTAGCACCGAGTTCTGCAAGTATCTTGAGAACCTCGGCCTTTTCAACGCCGATGGCTTCAGCGAAGGCTGCGACTCTCTTTGCAAACTCGTCTTTCCAGGGGGTGGATACAGAAGTGTTCATAATGGTTCTCCTTCTCAAACACTCACTCACACTCTACTACTTCTGAATCGCCGCAGGAGGCGATGGACATGCAAGGCAAACGAGCCTTACATCGCAAATATTATACCAACCTTCCGTCCAAGTCAAGCGAAAAAATCTAATTTTCTGATTTTTTCTGATGTTGCTCAATTTGGGAGAAAAGGTACTCCTCTATTAAGTGCCAGATCCAATTAAGGCCAAAGCAAACAAATGTGTCTATAAATAGCCCATAAACCGGGAAAATATAACACACAATAATTGACACGTAAAACCCACAGCACATAGGACATGTCCAAATAGCATGCCACCAGCCATGAACCCATGTCATGGGCCACCGTTGCTGCTCAAGCTTTTTTACTGATTCATATCTGTTCTTTACATATTCACGTTGACATCCGAATATTTTCGCTTTGGTGAATATCAGAACAATAGAGAATACAACCCATGATAAAAAGAACAGCATGTTATCTCCTGCAACATGAATCTATATCGCAATCGTGGGTAAAGAACCCCTTCCAATACATATAGATCATTTCAAAATGGTACAGAATTGAGTCTATCATCCAGGTATCATTTCTGTTCTATTGCCAACTCTAGAAATGAGAATGTGATCGCTGGTTTTTCTAATACGCTGACTGCCTGTCAACGATAAGAAGAAAGCAGACTGGCCAAGTGTTAGGTTGATAATGCCTATCCCGTCATTAGTTCTGTATAAAAGAACATCATATATCTTTTTATTACTGGTCCCCTTCGATAATAGGGTCTCATAGATTGGTTGCTTGCCTGGTATCTCCCATTTCAAAGCCTTATCCTGAAGATCATAACACCCTATATTTTTGTTTTCATTACTCAAAAAGTATAGATCATGATCGATGATGTGAGACAGTTGACTAATAGACACAAGGGGAATAGATGTGTTATCAATATTGCCAGACTCATCAGCAAACTTCAAATTATTTTGACAATTATATAATAAACCATTGCGATATGGTAGAATAATTTTGTCTATTTTTTGTGTCTCAAATCTTGTCCATAGAGTTTCGCCAGTATCTACGCTGCAACATACCAAAAATGTGCTATCTAATAATCCATAAATCTTTTTACTATCCACTGCACAGTCTATGATATGAGTCATCTGCCAAGAAGATGTTTGGGATATGCGTTTATTACCAGTAAAGTCATAGTTTAAAAACTGTAGGTTGCCTCGCAGAAATGTTCCAAAGACAATGTTATCCTCGCTGTCAGTCTGCATTAGTTTGGTGACTACACGTCCCGTCTTTTGTAATGGTAAATTGTGACCAAATGGTGCATTGCCAAGCTTATCGAAGACAATGAAATCTTTTCCCGCAAAAAGAAATAAGATGTCGTTCGTAAATTCGACCACATCAAATCTTTGATCATCACTTGGGCACGCATACCTGCTGAGAACATTGTTATCACAATCAGCGAGATAAATAGTAAATCTCTCTTTATAGATAATGAAATCTTTTGAAGCGAAGAGAACTTTGGTATCTCTAGATTCGACTCCCAAATTGTCTAAGTTTAGAATACAATCATTCATCTTCTTGACCTATCTTATGAATTACTGAATCGCATATTGCAAATAAGTGTTTTCCAGTTGGTGCTAATCGTTGAATATGTTCTTCAATATCCAGTTTGCTTTCCTCCAAAGTGGACATCTCATTTCTGATAATATTGCATTTATCTGCCGCATATATGTATTGTCCTTGACAAACTGGTTCAGAATTAACTGAGTTTTTTACCATTGCTCCCATAGATGCTTCTCTCTTTTCGACATCTATTTTATGACAAAATCTATCTGCATGCCATAGCAGAATATTGTCTTTGATATTAACAGGTGGAGCAAAGTTCGTTGTGGCAGCCATAAGACGATAGCTGGATAAATCTTCTTTATTAAAAATTTCCAAGGCCCCATTGCTTGAAGCACATACCACATATTGTGGTGTCAATATTGGTTTATATGATGGTCGAAAATTTAAGTCTATCGTATATTTGTGTTCGCCCAATTTGCTATAACAGGACAGTTGCTTGTCATGTATTATAAAGATATCAGTATCTACATTTATGAATATATTATCTGCTTTTATAAGTTCGGATTGGGCAACCTGTTTTCCTGTTTCTTTATTTCCAACACAAATGGAGTACCTGGATGTGTCAGTTTTTGTTTTACTTGAGATGGGAATACCACATAGGGTATAGATGTTTTCTTCATCCTGTAACAAGTCAGACATAATAATAATTGGTCCAAAGTCGATTGTGACATGTTTTGAACCAGAAAACTTATCGATAGCTATAATTTGCCCGTCATCGGTTGGGAGATATAGGCAGTCATTGTCCACACAAGGAGAACTATAAGTGTTTGGATTGAGCTGTAACCAAAAAGATGCGATGTTTTTGCAGGAATCACTGTCTATGACAGATAAACCGATTATAGTATCAGCCTTTGACAGGACATATAGCAAGATGCTGTCATTTGCTGATTGAATAATAGCAGGCATTTTTATTGAGTTCTCTATTATCATAGTATAATTGATTATACAATGCCGTGGTTAAAACGAACAGAACCGATCATTTTAGAGCAATTAAGTGATTTACCTTATGTGATTGCTGAGGATGGGGTTCGCCTGTGCTTCGATAATTACTATTATGAAAACATTCATCACGATGGGGAAAAATATAAGATACGCTTTGTGGCCCACAAAAAAGATCTAAAACGACAATCGACCAATTGCCTCAAGTTTGTTAATTTCCCCATTACAATACCGTTTAAACATATAACCTCTCTTAATACAACAATCATAAACGGTAAATTATTAAAGACGGCCTTATCTCCTGTCGGCGACCCTAAAGATATAGCTATTGTCAAATCATCTTACTTGTCTACTTTATCGGAAGATGATTTTGTAGATTTTGTAGATATTATTGACAGGTATGATAAGTGTTATATTTTGGTTGGGAAAGAAATGATTGCCGAAGCCAGATTGCTATCTGATGTCAGTAACGTCTTGTATCACAACGGTTGTTGGGGGCGAACTTGTGTGGCAATAGCTGACAATTTACACCCAAATGATAATCGTAAATATAAGTGGACTTCCGCAATTCCTGAATGCACTATAGCATGTTACGGATTCTCGAATACAGATGATATTGATGCATTCCAAGATGCTTTGGCTAATTTAGATTTAAGGGCATATTCTACGATTTGGGAAGGTTAGTCAATCTTTTGTAGGGACACTGTTTTTTTCTTAGGTATGATATCAAATATCCAGATGCCCTCTCTTCTAAGTTCATTAATACTCCAGTCGTCAAATCCATTACCACAGACAATGCCTTGAATGTCTTTATATCTATCATATCTCAATGTTCTATAAAAATAGAAACAGTATTTATTACACTGTGACACGACTTGATGATTAGCTTGACCAATTTTTAATTCAATTGGATAGAATATCTGTTGACTTTTCGCAACTATGTCGCATTTATAGTCACAATCTGTTTCGACCTGAGTGCCTACAATTTCTACTTGATCACGCAAAGCTGCCGACAATATATCGGGGTTAGAAGCTAAATGGTTTTCAAGATCCCCTTCATTCTTAAACGGTAGTTGCTTGGGAGATATAGCTGTTCGAATAGTAACAGGTTCTCGCTTCTTGTAAGTTCCATTTGTGCCATAAATCTCATGACTAATTTCTTGTAACCGCTCGCGTTGTCGTTGGTGTAAGTGTTGTGCAATCAGGTCTTTACGGTATTTTCCGACATATAAGAGCATATTAAAAATAGACTTCGCCTTCTTTTCTTGATTATCATAAAGTGAGTCTTCTAAGATCCAGTAGAGAACTTCTACTTCGGAAGAGTGAGTTTTTAACGCTTGCTCTTTCATTCTCTTATTATTTAAGTTTAGTTCTTCACTCATGTTATATTATACATTCTCTGGAAACCAATGTATAATGAACTGCGTGCTGAAATTGGATTTGATTTTGAAATGAAAATAATTAACACTTCTAATAATACGGTCTACGTTGAAGATCTGGATATGCACTTACCATATCGTGATGGTGAGATAGAAGAGATTAGTCCGAATGATCTAAGGAAATCTCGATGTTTGAGAAATTACGTCTTGAGTGGCATGTTGAATGTTGTGGAATATGATCCAGAGGAACGCATCGAAGCTTCGTTAATGTACATGAAACAAAAGATCGAGGATAAAAAGAAAGCTAAAGAAGACGAACATAAAGATGAAGTCCTACCAGAACCAGAATTAGATAAATGTTCAGATGATATTGAAGTCAAAATTCATGGTATATTTCTCGACTCTGGAGGTTATGCAAAGGTTAATAGAAATTTAGCTCTAAAGCTTCATGAGGCCGGTTTCAAGGTTAAGACAGATCCCAAAAGAAGCCAGAATCAACTCAATAAGGACGAACTAGAGCCTATTATTAAATTGCAGCAGACTCAACTATCAAGAAAACACATCCTCATCGACAGTATTATTCCGTCATTTTCAGAGATGTCTACGGGTCGGTATAAAATTCTCTATTCGACTATTGAATCCTATACAGTACCACAGCAGTTCATAGATTGTTGTGAGAACTACAATGAAATATGGTTGACTAGCAAATGGAGTGCAAGTGTATTACGGAAACTTATAGACAGACCAGTATACGATATATGTACAGGAGTAGATAATACGCTTTACACTGAAAATGGTCCACGGTTTGATTTCGGTTCTAAAATAAAAGATTTTGTATTCATTTCGGTATTTGGTTGGAACTACAGGAAAGGATATGACGTATTATTAAAGGCTTATTTTGACGAGTTTTCTGCTGATGATAATGTCTCTTTGATTCTCATGAGTAAATATCAAGGCGGTATTCGAAAGGATCATAAGGGGAAGATAAGTGCAGATATTGATAAAATAATGGAGCAGTTCCCCAATAAGGATCTACCACACGTAGCAAGATATCACCGCAATCTACCCGAAAAGGATATGCCACAGTTATATAGAGCTGCTGATTGTTTTATATTAACTAGCCGTGGAGAGGGCGGTTGTCTTCCGCCCTTAGAGGCGTCTTTATGTGGGCTGCCAATTATTATGACCAATTGCTCTGGTCAGCAAGGATATTTACGGGCAGACAATTCATATATGATAGAGATAGACAGACTTGTTGAGATGCAAACAGGTAGGATGAATTTACACTATTGGGATGGACAAGAATTTCCAGACTTGACTTCACCGGAAGTTCATCATCAAACAAGACAAGCCATGCGGAGTGTTGTTAGTGACTATGGTGAAGCCAAGAAACGCAACCGCAATTTACAGAAGCTAATCTTGAATAAGTTCACCTGGACTCACACAGTTAATGCTGCTTCCATTCGTTTGCATGATATCAAGAAAAAAATGGAAGGTTAATTATGGTAATCATATTTTTTAGTGCAGAAGATAATAAAATTTGGATATGTACCCAACATGAAAAGACACATGTTTTAGATGTAGGTGATTCTGATATTATGAAATATGTTCCCAATGATGATATATTATACGTTCAATCTGCCAATTTCATGACTAAGAAACAGTTTGGAGAATGGCTAGAGGGTGACATGGTTTTTGACGAAGGTGAAGAGAAAGAACCTAATAGATTCACTGGTCTCTTTGAAGAATCGCCGGAATCCCAAGGACATAGAAAACAAAGGCTTTTTATACATCCTGCACACAATGGGTGTATTGTTATTTCTGATTTGAAGACACCCACAGAACCTGATGGACTTGTTTTAAACGGTAAATGGGATTTTCGACTAATAGATGACATTGGTCAAGACAATCTCGATGAAAGCCAGTTTTATCAGCATATGCTTGCTAAAGGAAAAATAGAGGTAGTAGACGAACTATATGTGAAAAAAAATATACATAAGAAGAAAAAGAAGATCTCTCCCGCTGAACAGGCTTTGAATGCCATTCTAATTCCTGCACATATTAAGGCCGAAGTGGCAGCCGACGGTGGTTATCAGAGTGGTGGTGGCGGTGGAGCAATTGAAATAATGGTCGAATGAGGAGATTGACATGGATGACAATGGAGAGCAACTTGCAAGATTAATATATCATAGATGGATGTCTTCTATGAAGTATACTCTGGAATTAGAAGAGTTCTCTTATCGAGAAAGAGGACGCAGCGATCCCAAATATAAGACATTTAAAAAACATTTAATGTCGAACAGTTATGAGAATCTAAGATCTCTGTTCAAAGATTTATCAGATTGTGGTATCATTAAGAAGACTGAATATACCGAAGATGTCAAAGATGGTTATAAGGACAGCTCAAGTGGAGGTTCCGGATACCTGAATACCGAGAGATTTGATGCTTGGTTAAATATTGACGGATGAAAATTGTTATCATCCAATCAGGACCAGCCCATGAAGTTCTAATTTTGGCTAGTTTGCTTATTGGTATCAGTAAAAAATATAGAAATAGCACAATAATATGGGTGGGCGAGCCAGCCTATTTTGATATACTGAAATATAACAAACGGATAAGTGAAGTCATAGACATAACACAAGGTGTATCATTTTCTGCCCTGGCTAGCATGTACGATGCAGATATCTGTGTCAATACCTGTTTAGACAAGCATGCCCGTGAATTCGCATCTCTCCTCAACGGTCCAAAAATCTATGGATTTAGTAAAGAGAGCGATAGTCGAGAATCTGAGTTCTTTCTGAATATCATTAAATCTAATCTCACCACCAACAAGACAATTCTTGATTTATATTATGGACTTGCAGGCTTGGAATGGAAAGGTGAGGGCTATGGATTAAGCTATTATCCTCGTTCAAGGCAAAAATTCGATTGTGGATATTATTCTAGACAAAAAATCGATAATTGTCGTCGAATAGATTTGCCGTCTGATCTACTACAAAAATTTGACGTTCTTAATCGATACGCCCATATTATTACAGATGACCTATTTACCTTACATGCCTCACTATCTCTACGAAAAGAAGTTACATTCACATCAAAACTCCCTTACCGGATTGAGTTTTTTGGTAAAGGACGGGTAGATCAAGGAATTGGTAAACTTTCCTCCTAATATGTGTTTAGGAGGATTGAATGCTACCAAAGCTAGAAATACCTGATTTAAAACCTGAGTTCGTATTGCAAGCAATGTCTGAAGTATATGATTGGGGATTGATGGATCTCAATGTACCAGACTTGCACAAAACAACCATGGGAGAAGGCATAAAAATTGCTATTGTCGATAGTGGCAAAAGTGAACATTTTGAGACAATAAATAATACTTTATACTCCAAGAATTTCACCGATGAAGTTGGAGTGACTGACAAGAATGGACACAGCACTTTTATAGCTGGAATTATAGCAGCAGAAAAAAACAATGAGGGCATCATCGGTGTTGCCCCAAAAGCCAAACTGTATTTTGCAAAGTCCATGGATAGAGGTGGTCGAGGTGATCCATCTTGGGTAACAAGAGCAATCAAATGGAGCACTGCTCAAGGAGTAGATATCATCTCCATTTCTGCTGGTATGTTTTTTGATTTTAAACCTATGCATAAAGCCATTAAAGAGGCACACAAGAAAAATATTATCATGGTTGCCGCAACCGGGAATACAGGCAAGCGATATTATGATGTGGCATTTCCAGCCCGATACCCCGAAGTAATTGGCGTAGCTGCTTATGACAAAAATCATCATGTTGCGAAGTTTTCTTCTCGTGGAACAAACGTCTCCTTTGCAATGCCCGGAGTAGATATTTATAGCACTCATCTAAATAACCACTTTGTAAAATCACAAGGGACATCTTTTGCATGTCCTATATTATCTGGCATATGTGCTTTAATACTATCAAGTCACAGAGGAATCGCTAGTCCAAAAACTCCTTGTGATACCCCTCAACAGATGATGGAACATTTAAAGAAATATGCGGTTAATCTTGACGATCCCAAATCTACAGGCTTTGGGACTCTGGATACTCGTAAACTAATTGAGGATCAATAATGGCAACCCTAGGCTTCGATAAAGATAACAGGTCACCCATCATAAGTTCGGTTGGAACTCCAGTTTTTAAAGCTGAAGGTTCTTTTGTTGTTGGAACTACAGCATGTTTATTCTTTGATTTTGTAGACATTGATGGTGTATTATTCGATCCTTCAGATATCGACATAGCTATTACTGATTCATTAGGTGCCCTTATAAAAACAGGTACTGCTCTTGATAAAATTGAAGTTGGGATATTTGCATTCACATGGTCTATCCCTAAAACTGGTGCGGTAGGTAAATATACTTTTGTGATATCGTACACGGCAGAAACTACTGCTGGTCCATCAGCCGAAACACTGTCTGGTGCGTTTATCGTTTCTGAAAAAAATCAAGGTGCGCTTAACATGAGACAAATGACAGGTCGCGCTTTCCTTGAATCATTAATTGGGGAACCACAACGGTTGCCTGTTTATAATGAGATTGGCAGATGGAACATCACTAGAGATGAAGCCTCATTTAGTTTTCCACGATGGAATCAAAGTGCTGGAGCATTGGTGTATCTCAATGGAGATTTGCAAGATAGCGGCTTTGTAGTAGATTGGTTTAGGGGCAAGATTCTGTTTACCCAACCATTAACGCAATATGATGAAGTGACTGCTACTTATAATTTCAGATGGTTTGAAGATAATGAATTGGATGGTTTTGTAGAACAAGGTGTAAACACGTACAATATTTGGCCTCCACAAACTACAAATACTATCAATAGCATAGAAGACAGATGGATCATTGCAGCAGAATATTCTGCTGCCGTAATGGCTCTCAGACGATTCATGTTTGATATTCTGTTTCAGCGACCAGCAAAAATATTTGGTGGAATGGATAGAGCAGATAAGATATTCGGACATATGGAGACCCTGAAAAAGAATTACGAAGATGAAGCCAATAAACTATATGAGCAAAAAGCCAAGGGTCCATATGTTGGATTAACGAGAACTGTTACAGTACCAGAATTCACCCTCCCTGGAGGTCGTAGCCGCTGGTTCCGCTACCTCTTCAAAGGCGCAGTCTAATTATCGTATATTTTACAACATACTTTGCGTAAATAATTCCATGAACTGGTTACAGAAAATAGCAACGAAACGAGGCATTCATCAGTGGGCGAACGATCTTCATAAGACGCTAGAGTTTCAGATTCCCGGTCATTGGAAACCGCATTCCTGGGAGATGGATATTGGGCATGCCAGCTTCTTTGGTGAGGACATTTTGATAAAGCCGAATGCATTGTTTTTTGTTCGTGTTGCTATGCATCGTCCAGAGTTCCGGATGATTTATAATGAAGAGCAACAGCGAGATGTGTGGCAACGGTCTGTGAGAGAATTTGATTCTGTACGCGGTGCTCCAGAATTGGATTTTGAATGTATTGTTCTAGCGAGTGGGTTGGACAAATGGCCGACATTTGGCGATGTAATAGGTAAGCGTGAGATGTTAAATACGCCAATGGAGGTTATGGAATTTATCAAGGAGTGTATTGAATCTTATGATCCTCCTGGAAGTGGTCCTGATAATCATGAGCCTGATTTACCTCCTGCTCCTGCAAGTGGTGCAGGGATATTTGATCAGAATCAGGTTTTGCAAGGGGTATAGTATAAAATATGTACAATGTGCATACCAGTGATGGTAGTTATGGTGTCGAATCAATTATGGACATCCATAAGTGTGATACTTCCTTATTCACCAAAGAGAATCTATTGGAGTATGTAAAAGAAGTCACACAAAGGTCGGGGATGACGGTTTATGGAGAGCCGTTTGTATGGGATGCAATGAAATACGAAGAGGATCATTTAAACGGAATAAGTGTTTTACAATGGATAATGACATCTAGTATTGTCATTCATTCCATGAACAAAACTGGAGTTATTTTTATCAACATTTTCTCGTGTAAAGAGTTTGATGTTGACATGATTGCTAATTTTAGCAAAGAATTTTTTCAGGGCCAAACAATGGATCTGAGAACAATCAAACGTGGAGTAGTCAAATGAAGAAGTTATTGTTTGCTTTATGCCTATTGGTAGGTATTAGTAGTGGTTGTAATAGTATAGCGGAAGATCTATTAAGTGATGTCGGTGGACTAGATCTCAGTGCTTGTGTTGATGGATTTGACACCTGCTTAGAGTTGGTTCTTGATAATACAGATAAAATAGATCTGAGTTCGATAACTTTTCCGTAAAGGAATAGGGTATGCTGAGAATAGTAAATGCACAGACCAAGACCATAAAAATAATGGTCATCCAAGGGTCTGCCCGCAATGTTAGCAATTGCCCGGGTCAATATGGCAAGACAAGAACCCTGCTCAGAAAAGCGGTTGCCAGTCTTCCTTCTCATGTACAAGTAGATCATTTGGATCTATCAGTGAATGAAGATCAGTCTATTGTACAACCGTGCAAGGCATGCGTCTCTACGGCTGGGGGCTTTCATTGTCACTGGCCTTGTGACTGTTATAGTCCTAATGATAAGGACAGACCAGATTTCATGCACGATAATGACGTGTATGCCAGGCTAGAAAAGGCCGATGGTTTTATTTTGTTCGCTCCTATAAATTGGTATTCTGTTCCTACTGTTGTTAAATCTATGTTTGACAGATTGGTTTGTGCTAATTTAACGATAACCGATAAACAGGCTAAAGATTTGATGGATGGAGAGATAAAGAACCCAACGAAGAGTAGGGCTCTTGAGAAGGGCGGGAATCACGATCATTTATTGAAGAACCATCTACAGGGCAAATTTGCTGCATTTTTTATTCATGGTGATGACGGTGGTACAGATTATCGAGAGAAGTGTGAAGTTACCACAGATAAGCCATCATTCCCTAAGTCATATACTTTGCCTGTTATGAAAAGCCGTGATGAACATGGGTTTGAGGGCATCACTAATTCTGCTGAACAGGCTGTTATGCCGCTCGTATGGCAGTGTCGGTATTCGGGAATATTTGTTCCTGATGATTTGATTATTGGTATTCACATTAACAAATCTGTAGGGTATGCTGAGGCAAATGATGCTGTTAAGCAGAACGACAAGTTTTTTAAGAAGGGTGAATCTCTTATTAATAGGTTGGTCAAGCATATAAAGGACAATAGATGATACGCAAGGCTAAATCCAAATCTAGGGGAACACGTCTTGAGTTTGATGATTCCAATACGGAAGCATGGAAGACGATTTGGGAATTTGTCAATACAGATGGTGCTTTCAAGATATCGACAACTGATTTGGGGTCAGCCTCCCCTAATGTGATTGATGCTGATATTAACTTTATCGAGATTTGGTTGTCTCCTTCCTCACAATATAGGATTAGGGCTAAACAGATGCTTTTGGATAATTCTTATACGGATTGGACACCATATCTTATATTTCGATCTAAAGGAATTTCCAACTCATTCGAGCAAATGAAGATGTTAAATAATGGTTCTTTAACTATTGCGGAGTGGTAAATGGCTTCAGATAGAATAACATCGTTTACAGAAAAGGTAGATACTTGGCTGGCATTGAATGGTCAATCTCTACCAGGCTCCATAAAAAGGCAATTACGTCGAGCCTCAAAGACAGATCGGGTGCGATTATTAAGAGAAAGAGGCATTTTTAGTCTGCCATACAGCAGAAAAGCTCTTTTATGAGAGGACACCGTTAGGTATGAGGCGTATAATCAGAAGAGGATTCCAATATGAACTGGTTTATTAATATATTGCAAAAAGAAGCACGTTCTCGTAGATTCAAAGATAACGATCAGGTGCGCTACTACACTGATTCCAGGAAAGGAAAGGGGCAAGGCATAGTATTGACTCCTCGATTCAATTCTGGTACTGTAGTGGGTTATGATGTTGATAACAGACGATACAAGGTTCGTACCAACGTAGGTGAAGAAATAGATGTTCATCCTAGAAACCTTGTACCAGAATCAACAGTTCAAAAACCACTTGTAGAGACACCAGTAGAGATTATAGAAACTGTCGAGCCCGTAGAAATTACAGGTGGTCCCGAAAGGATAGACTTGTGATAGAATTCCCTAATATTGTTAGGACGAATCAAAAACCGAATATGACAGTAGCAGAAGTTGGAGTATGGGAAGGTTCAACTGTGGCGGCTTATTTAGACACGGTTAAGAAAAACAATGGAACTATTTATGCTGTTGATTGGTTTTTAGGTTCGTTGATCAACTCCGTAGAAATACAGGAGTGGCAAGCCATGTCTCGTGTCGCTCCTGGTTCCTGGAACCCTGACAATTTCGAAGTAAACTTGAAAGCGTTTAAGGATCGTATTAACAATGATCCCTGCGTAAAAATTTTGGCAGGTGATTCTGTAGAGATGGCTGAGGATATTCCAGATGAGTCACTGGATATTTGTTGCATTGATGCAAGTCATAGGTATACACAGGTTTTGAAAGATATTGGAGCATACCTTCCTAAGATCAAATCTGGAGGCATAATATGTGGACATGATTGTGAATGTACCTGGGATCAAGTTACTTTGGTACTTGAAAAGCACATGAAGCATAAAGACGATTTGGATCGAGAGACAGGAGTTCCTTATTTTCATTTAGGAGTTATAAAAGCCGTTTATGATGTTTTTGAACGTTGGAAGAGCGATGGGCTCATGTGGTTAGTAAATATTACAGATGAAAATAGACAAGGATATATTAAGTCTGTGAATGATTGTATTTCAGGCAACATGTGGGAGCGGTTCAGGATCTAACAGGGAGAAGATAGTGTCTGGTGAGGTGATTTGTGAAGAAATCGCCCATAGGGCAGGATTCATTGTTTCTGTTGGCAATTGGATAGCTCCTGATGGAACTCTGATTGTCGGTAAGGACCATGAAAAACATCACTATGATACCCTGCTAGAACACTGCGAATGTAATGAAGACAACCGAATACGGTGGATGAATGACAAAGTACAGGAAGGATACATTCGTCTCGTTTTTAGGGCAGATGTATTCTTCCAGGTAGGATGTGAAACACTAGATGATCTTTGGGGTAATGAACCCAATATTGAAAAGATGATCTCGATTTTAAAAAACCTGACTGGTATAGACATTCATATTTTTAGTAAAACCTTTTATGTGATAGGTCTTGCAGAGTATATCGTGAACAAGCAAACGGATAAATTAGAAATCAGACAGAAATGAAAATTTATACAAATAACATCCCGTCTTCTCATATTCAACCTCTATCAAAACATGCTCAGGTTATTCCTGAACAAATGATCACAGAAACGGTCGAGATATACGAAGCAGCTATACAGTACCTACAATGTGAGATTCAAAGCACTATCCAACATGAGGCTGGTCATCGAAGAGATGAGGAAGAACGAGATCTTAACATGCCTTTTTCTGAATTTGCTACTGAGAGTCGTGTTGAGCCGATAGCGGAAAATGAAGAGGAAGAATGTGATTCATTACGTCCAACAGAAGTTGGATCTACTATAAGTGTGAATCTGAATGAGTTGTTTGAACGAGCTAAGAGCGCTGCCAAGATTAATGAGATATATAAGGCCGACATTCGTGCTGGCACTCTGGATCCAAAAGCTCAGGGTATGTATCTAATGCAAGATGCACCGCAGGGCATCGCTGTTGAACAGACTGGCAGTAACAATAAATACCAGGGTTTTGATGGGACTCTATGGATTGATGTAAGGAAAATAGTAGAACCATACATAGCGGATCACAAAGTAGAACGTCAACTACAGCCCTCTACTTTTCAGGATGATGGCATACATTCTGATATACCTGGTGTTAGTCAAATGTCACCAGATCCGTCAGCGATACCAGCTGCACCATCTGTACCGGCAATGCAAGGATTAGAGGCTCGATAATGGACAAAGACAAAATTAAAGCGATTGCAAAACTAGCTGAAAAGATGGTGGACGACGAGATATTGGACAAAGATAATATAAAAGAGTTGGATATCAAAGTTACTGATGTTTTGATGGCATTAAATGCAGAGAAGAAGTATTTTAAGAGACTAGCATGAATTGGCTTAAGAAAGCTTTAACTATAACCACACCAGAATCTGGGTCATACTATACAGCAGTTGATCCTATGGAGTTCTATGAATGGCGTTTCACTGGGACAATACCAGAAGACACTATATTCACTAAAAAGTTACCACGTAGCGATATATTCACTGAAGGTCTTGTTATTGTTTCAGCTGTTATTCCTCCCGAATCTCTACACGAAACTGGAAAGTTTGGATATCAACTAAAGAATGATATCCAAGTAGAGGCAGTTCTCCATGCTGGTCAAGTTCAGTCTCCTAGAGAAACGACCGAACGTTACATTGAGATCAAAAAGAGTTTCGATGAAAGAGTTAAAATGTTCAAAAAATCCTGTGAAAACAGAATGTACTTTTTTTCTTCTGACAAGCCTTCTCATTTATATTTCATTACAAAATCTGAGGGTAACAAAGTTGAGATGAGCAACTTTGGAACCACGTCTGAATTGAGTAAAAAACTTGCAGATGTAAGAAGCCATCTTATTAATACTTCCATGAAAAGAACAGGTATTGCTTATGAGATGGAAGATTTTCGTCGATTTGAGAATGCTATGGAATTCATGTCTAATCCTAACATCCCTGTAGACTATGCAAAAATTGAAACAGTTGTGCGTATTGCCGATCTTCAGCCAGAAAATACAAGAACTTTAAATTGGGATGAATGTTACTTAGAGATATCTCCCGAAGCAAGAAAAACACAAAGCCTCATAAAAAAGTATGAGTCGTTAACATGGCTCAAGCATAGTCTACAGTACTTATCACCTTCCAATACATAATATTGTTCACAAAGGAATTATACAGATAAAATCCGTATGAATTCCAGTGAACATCATGAAGAATCTCTTTGAGCGGTTTTGGCGCAAATTTAAATATCGATCTGTAGAGGACAGGGCTAATCATTTCAACTCCCTATCTAAAACACAACAGTCAAAACTTTTACAGTCTTTTTATTCGGATGGATGGTTTGAGAAATTTATTCAGGATTATTTAGATAAGCAACTAGATACGATCAAACAAGAATATGGTATCGACGTTATTCAGATGCGATTACAGGCTATTAAGAACGGCAAAATTTTTCTTATTCAAAAACCAATTTGGGACTATATTATACGCTCATTGTCCGTATTTGAAACATACGATTCCGATGTGTTTTTCGGTGGTCTTGTTATGTCCGAATGGGGCAGAAAGAAGCAATTCTATAAGGTGCATGCTGTAAAATTAAATCAATGGAGATAGAATGTCGAAGAAAAGAACTCGCACAGTCACGGCGAATGATTTGGCAAACAGTTTTAAGCTTGTCGTTATATCGAAAAATAACGAACAGAGTGTGATGCTTAAAACTATTTCAGAAAATGTAATCACTTTCATTAAGGGGTCTCCAGGAACAGGTAAAACATATCTCGCAGTCAGTCATGCGTTGCAACAATTTTTCAAACAGAAATATGATAGAATTGTTATTACTCGTCCTGTTATAGAAGCAGCAGGAGAGAAGTTAGGTTTCTTGCCTGGGGATATGTACGATAAAGTTAATCCTTATATGATTCCGATTTTTGAAACGCTTGCACAACTTGTTCCATACGATCTGGTCAAGAAGATGATATCCAAAAATGGCCATGATGCTGTTATAAGGGTATTGCCGCTGGCATATATGAGAGGAATAACTTTCATAAACTCTATTATTATCTGTGATGAAATGCAAAATAGTACACCAGATCAAGTTAGGATGCTTCTAACTAGGTTAGGAGAAGGTTCGAAAATGATCATCTGTGGCGATGTTATGCAGTCAGACATAGAAAGAGTCAACGGATTAGCTGATGCTTTTAAACTATTAGAAGGAGTAGAAGGGGTCGGTTTTGCAACATTAACGAAGGCTGCTATTGTAAGACACCCAATGATTGGGCGAATAGAAGAGCGCTACGAAGAAAGGAATAGGAAAAGAAATGGACATTAAAAAGATTTGCTCCATACAGAAAAGATGTGAAAAGAACCTAATGAAGAAAGCAAATGTGATTTCTGTAGGTGTTGGGTTCAAGAACAAGAACGGCAAACCCACGAAAAAAGTTTGTCTTGTAGTAGGGGTTGTCAAAAAAGTAAAGACTGAAAAATTGTCTAAACAAGATATGATTCCTGCGACAATTGAGGATACAGACACTGATGTAATTGAAGTTGGTGTTATTAGGGCATTCCCCAGAAAACGGAAGAAGAAAATAACTAAGAGCATGCGTGCTATGGCTGAAGTTGATCCAACTAACAAATTTCGACCTGCAATGCCAGGAATATCGATTGCCCATAAAAACGTCACGGCTGGTACTTTTGGTTGCGTTGTTTATAAGAACGGTGAGAAGTATATTCTAAGTAACAATCATGTTCTTGCTAATTCCAATGATGCCGCAGTAGGTGACGATATTTATCAGCCAGGCCCTCATGATGGTGGATCTACACTTGACAAAATTGGTGAACTTGACAGTTTTGTTACTATCGTTTATCAAGAAGATGATCCAGGTGGTGGCGGAAGCGGCGGTGGTGGTGGCGTAACATGTCCTATCGCAAGTGGGGCTGCATCTGTAGCGAATATTGCTGCCAAAGCATTAAAGAGAAAACACCGACTGCTTGCCGTTAATCCAGAGGCGGTCACAAACGACATTGATGCTGCTCTTGCTAAACCAACTAATGAAAATGATATCATTGAGGATATTGCTCAAATAGGAAAACCTACTGGGACTGCTGAAGCGACATTGGGGATGGATGTACAAAAATATGGCCGCACAACCAAATACACTACAGGTCAAATATTACAAATGAACGTTACTGTTAGTGTCAGTTATGGAGTTAACAAAACAGCAGTATTTACGGGTCAGTTGATGGCTGGTGCCATGAGTGCCGGTGGTGATTCTGGTAGTTCGTTACTGGATATGTCCGGTAATTTAGTAGGTCTTCTATATGCTGGTTCTGAGGCAACTACGGTCTTTAACACCATTCAGAAGGTTTTTGATTTACTGGGAGTATCACTGGGCTCAGGATCACAAAGTGTTGTATAATAGAATGGTGTATTATGGCTATTGCCAAAGCAGAGATGGAGGGGCATGTTGATATCGCAATCAATATTGTGGTATGCAAATGTGTATGTGGACATGTCGATAAGGAGAATGCAACCATTGAAATCAATTTTCAGGAGCAGAAAGTTTTTTACAGTTGTAGTAAATGCAAGAAAATGAACACAATGCAGTTTGGCAAACAGTCGATTCCGATGCCGAGAACCACTATAGGACGATAATATGTACGTAGTTTATAATTGCACTAATAAATGTATAATCTTATCTGACCTAAGAGCGGAAATTGGTCCTCGGAAGATCATCGATCTGGAGAGGGTTTCACCACGAGAGTCTATTGATCGTAGTCCTGATTTAAGAGCTGCCTTAAAGATGAATAGGCTAAGGCTGGTCAAACACACTGTCGTTAGATCAAATAGTGGAGTATCCCCATCGGAACCCAAAGTTATAGAAAAAACGATTGAGAGGACAATTGAGAAGCAAACTCTTGATGAAGACAGATTAAAAGTGTTGATTTCTGAAGCTGTTGCTGAGAGTAGGACAAGTCCAGATCTTGATATTGAAAACAAGGTAGCTCAGGCCATGGGAAATAGTGTTGATAAACTGGTTGATCGCCTACGTGATCAATTAAATATAGGGATATTGAATGAGGAGGGCAAGAAACTAATAGAAACACCAATTGATCCTGCTCGATTGGCCGAGATACAACAGAAATCGATTAAAAAAATAACTGATAATATTGAAGTAGGTGGAAGCAAACCTAAACGAATTAACATAACCAACAGAAAAAGTGTAACTGATTTGGCGGATGAGATATAAGGAGAACTGATAATGAGTCCGAAAGAAAAAGAAATTATTGATGGGCTTATCCTTTCAGATGCCCATATAGAAAATCGATGTAAAAATGCCAGGATGGGTCTTGTGGTAAAACATCGTGGTTTTGCTGAGGCAGTTAAGTGCTCTGTGCCATCTTTGCCATGGGGAAATATCAAGAAGTCGAGTTACTACGATAGTAGAACCAACAAAACTTATAGCCGTGTACATCTTCGAAGCCGGACTGATAAATATTTGACAAAACAGCATGCAAGGTGGTATTTAGGTGGCAAGAAATTTGTCCCGAAAGATTTAGTGTTGACAAAAAGTGTATTGCTTTGGTGGTATATAGGTGATGGGCATTTAGAAAGAAGGAAAACACGTCCCAAATACAGAAGGGTGTGCTTATCGACTGATAGTTTTACGGGTTGTGATCTACAATATCTAATCAAGTCACTAAAGACCCTATTAGGTGACCAAAACATATATCCCGAATACAACAGAATAATGATAAGCCGTAATGCACTTTGTGTTTTTTCAAGAATGCTATATGATGATTGTGAATTGATACCAGAATACAAATACAAATTTGAATTTGGACAATATCTTAATCCAAATTATTTGGCAGACAGTTATTTGACCAGACCTTTGGTTAAGATAAATGCTTATCGTAAGAAGAACCGAATCCGTAAATTAAATTTTGAAATCATGAAGACAAAGGAGACTTGATTATGTGTGCAATAGGTTTGGATTGTGGTACGATGTGGTTGGTTAAATCAAGTGTAGATCAAATCGCTAAGGGGACTTTATACTCTATAGAACGTAATTGTTTCTTAGAGCTTGCTGATACCCCAGATACAGAAGAAATGCTCAAAGAGAACAATTGGTCATATGCCAAGCATGAAGGTAAATATTATATACTTGGTGATGATGCTATTAAACTGAAGAATATGCTAACTGTAAATGTTTCTTCAGACAATCAAGGTATTGTTGCTACGAAGGTTGGTGATCTAAGACGCCCGATGAAGGACGGTATTCTAAATACAAGTGGAGAAAAGTTGAGTGTAGCTATCATTCAAAAACTTATTGGAAGTCTTATAGGGAAGCCATCTCATGATCAAGAATGCTTGTGTTTTTGTGCTCCTGGTGATCCGGTAGACAATGCTTTATCGGTGGTTTTCCACAAAACTATGCTTGGCAATTACCTAAAGACTCTCGGATACAGAATAGAGTGTATCCCAGAAGCTCTGGCAATCATCTTTAGCGAGCGACCAGTCGCAGACGATCCGGATGAAGATGGTGGAGAAGCTCCTTTCAGCGGTATTTCTTTTTCTTTTGGGGCAGGCATGGCTAACATTTGTTTTGCATGGAAAAAGATGCCTTTGATAAATTTTTCCGTTGCCAGATCTGGTGATTGGATTGACAAAGAATCTGCAAGAACAGCTGGATGCATTATATCAGCTATCACCAGATTCAAAGAGAGTAAGTTGGATCTTTCCAATATAGACTATACAGACATGAGGCAAGCTGCCTTGAGTATTTATTATGAAAACATGATAGAACATGCTCTTAATAATTTTTCCGAAAAATTCAACTCACTGGATAATCGAATTGATTCACCATTGGAGATCGTAATTGCTGGCGGGACAGCGAGTGTGACTGGTTTTTTGGATAAATTCAAATCCGTATTAGATGGCCTGGAATTACCTTTTGAGGTCAAGTCTGTGCGAATGGCAGATAATCCTCTTTATTCGGTAGCAAACGGGTGTCTTATAAAAGCAATGTCCACAGAGAAGAAATCTAGATCAATAGGAAAAACTGTGATACAGAAGGAGAATCAAGCTGCAAAGAAGTGACCTTTACAGGAATGCACCTCTTTGAGTCAGAAAGTATTAGGAGAGGAACGTTTTAATGGGTTATTCAAATGCAGTAGAGGTTGACTTATTTTTGGCTCAGGCATTGACAAGTGCTAGACCAGACTCTACCAATAGCAAAATAGACCTGATTAATGTGGGTGATGTACGGAACTTAAACCGCATTACCAACGATTTAGTAAATTTTTTCATAGAAACGGCTGACACATTCATTGATGGAGCCCTTTCGCAGCTCTATCAGCTGCCTCTTCAAAAAGCTGCTAACGGTCAATGGACTTTAGATGCCGATCTTGATGAATACAATCAAGTTGTAGAGATAAGTGATGCTACGGCATTAGTGCCAGGAAATGAAATCGTCATCATTGATGGTAGCGTACAGGAGATAGCTATAGTTGATACTATAATAGACCAAAACAGCTTTCTGACGTTGACGCCTATTGCGACTACATTCTCTGGTTCTGACATACGTGTTATTCGTATACAATTTCCACCCCCGATTAGCCAAGTCTCTGCTAGGCTGGCAGCAGGGTATATATACGACAAGTATTTTTCTGCTCAGAATTCAGTTAATACAACTGAATATGGTAAAGAGATGCGTGCATATGCTATCGGACAATTAAATGATGTCTTGAACGGAAGAACTATTCTGAAAAATCAGCGACGAATTGGAGATCTACTTGGCAATCCTTGGCTTGATTCTGCATATGCTCATAGGACACCAGTTGACGGTTATCAGACTAAAGACAGAGATTTGAGTAAGCCATCATGATGAAAGGAATGAAAGAATTACGAGCACTCATTAAATCCCTTGAAGCGAGGGCGAATTATCTCGATAGTCTTAATGGACAAATTATAGATGAATGGGAACAAGAAGAAGTTCAGACTGAAGATGGGGAAAAAATAACCATTAAAGAGGACAATTCTCTCCGTTTTGTTCTGACTGGTGGTCCTCATCTCCATCAAGGGACTGAGGAGATGTCAGAGGAAGAGAGTGCTAAAGAGGAAATGGAGAATCCTAGAGTATTCCAGAACATAAGGAAAATTGAACAGGATCTTCGTGGATTTATAAATAATGCTTGAAATTCAAAAGGCAATCAAAAAGGTCATTGAGAAATTCATCGTAAATATGACTCCTCTAACTGCTGCTATCTCGATTGGTGACACAACTATCCCTATAGCAAGCACAAGGAGATATTGTACGGGTGATGTTGTGGTGATCTACAATAAACCTTCTCCTAGTATTAAGTCATCAGGAGAGGTTCACACTATCACTAGTATTCCCAATAAAGACAATATTAT
>SDBT01000290.1_pt1 | contig 76347 bp, 67 predicted proteins | sample 2277101 | NCBI WGS metagenome assembly SDBT01 (sample SAMN10404973, study PRJNA504765) | marine sediment metagenome | isolation source: marine sediment core GS10_PC15, 103 cmbsf | place: Arctic Ocean: Southern Knipovich Ridge | collected 2010
TCGACAGGCTCAGGACAAGTATTTAAAAAAATGGGGGAACTTTTTTCTAAACTAAATGGCCTCTCCGTCTAAGGCGGATTATGATGCGATTTTAGAATTCTCCATAAGAATTCGCAACTTAACCAAGGAAGCCGATATGAATATAGCTCAGATTGCCGGCAGACTGCGAGGACAAATTGCCATTTTTTCGGAAAAAGTTCTGTTGTGAGCATTGTTTTCAATAAAGTTTTTCCTGCTTCGACCACGTAGGATAAACTTGACTCAAACTCTTAATAAATGTTATCATTTTGAAAAGGGTGATTAAAGCCTTAACAGCTTGACCGCTGGTAGTTAACAGGAATAAAGATAAGGTAGCTCCCATGAAGTGCCCCAAATGTGGTTTTCAACAACCAGATGATTTGTTCTGTGCCTCGTGCGGTGTCAATATTTTAAGGTATCAGAGGCGAAAAAGATGGAAGAACGCTCTGATTGGCATTGTGATCTTAGGATTGGTTCTTGCTGCCGGAATCACATTTTTTCGATTAAGAAGCCCAACCAAGGCTCCGGAGCGCGAAGTTAGTGTTGCCCGGACTCTACCCCAAAAGTCTCCCCTCCGTGAGAGGAGATTCTTCAAAAAACCAAGTCAAGGAAAAAAACCAAGCAAATGGAGAAAACCAAGGCAAGGAAGAAAGCCAAAATCAAATGCCGCACTACCGGTAGACAAAGAAAAAAAACGCCGGGAAACAAAGAAAGAGCCTCCTGAACAAATTACGAAAAAGACGGCTACTGATTGGTTCAATGAAGGGGTAAAAATGAGCGATGACTCCCCGGAAGAGATTGAGTGCTATCAAAAAGCCATTAAGCTGGATCCAACTTTAGCGGTAGCTCATTATAATCTTGGTGTAATTTACCATTCGCAAGAGAAAGATGAACTGGCAAAAAAACAGTTTAAAAATTTTCTCCGCTACGCCTCCGATTACGAAATAAAGGAATTACCTGTGGAAAATTACTATTCACTTGAAAATTTAGCCGAAAAATCAGAGGGCACAAAAAGAGAGGAAGGGACTGAAGAAGAGACCGAAGAAGCGGCTGAAGAAGGAGAAGAGACTGAAGAAGGAGAAGAGGCCGAAGAAGGAGAAGAGATCGAAGAAGATGTAGAATAACATGAACCCAAATAATGCGTAAATGTAGGGGCCGACGTCCCTGTCGGGCCAAATAGGGGTGGACACAGAGGTCCACCCCTACAATCCACCTCAGGTCAGACTAACACTAAATAGGTACAAATAAGATGTTTACGCATTATTTGGGATAAAAGATTTTTAATAGAGCGCTACAAAATCGAATTTGTTTACATCCACTAATCCTCGATCAGTAAGCCGGAGCTCCGGGATCACCGGAAGAGCGAGAAAACTCATGGTCAGAAACGGTGATTCCAATGTAGATCCCATATCCTTGATTAATCCGGCAAGTCTCCTATGGCGCTCAGCAACAGAGTTAATGTCTTCCGTAGACATCAACCCCGCAATCTGCAGGGGCAGGTGTTCAATTCTCCGCCCATCCACTGCCACTATTCCTCCCCCTCGGGCACTCAGATAATTGACTGCTTCGGCCATACAATTATCATCTGTTCCGATTACTATTAGATTATGGCTGTCATGGCTAACCGTGGAGGCAACTGCTCCCTTCTTCAGGCCCATGCCTTTAACTAATCCAACGGCATATTTGCCGGTCGCCTTATGTCTCTCAATGACCGCTATCTTTAAGACATCCTCACTGGTCTTTGCCTTCAATTCTCTACCTTCTGACCCCTCAGAAACTTCGATGGGGATTAGAAGTTTTTGAGTAACAATGCTATCCGGGATTATCCCGATTACCTTAACTTCCGGTGTTTCTTTATCACCGGTATATTCGATCTTGAAGTCAGCGGCCGTGAATTCTCTCCCAATATTTACTGAACTTAAATACCCGGAGTAATCGTAATCATGGGTATCTCCAACGAATTCTCCCTCTCGGACAACTACTACTCCATTACTGATAACTAAATCAACCTTTATATCATCCAAAGATTCGAAAATAGCCAAATTTGCCTTCTTACCAGCGACAACTTCCCCAATCTCTTCTCTTCTAAAGTACCGAGCAGTATTTAAAGTTGCCAGCCTGATTGCCTGGATAGCCGCCGCCTCCTTACTTAGTCCGGAATTTTTAAGGATCACCTTCCTTGCTGTATTGATCGTCCAGTCCATATGCCCTTTTTCATTTAGGTCGACCGGGTCACGGTCATCTGAGACGAGCATAGATCTATCTAACGGACAGTGGGTCTTAATCAAATAAGATAGGACATCTTCCAGATTTCTTGCCGCACTGCCCTCTCTGATCATTATCCACATCCCCGCTCGATATTTCTCAACTGCTTCTTCACCACTAATTATCTCATGGTCGGACATAATCCTTACCACCTTATCGCCCTCTCCGTTAGAAATATATTTACTAAGATCTTCCCCGCTTAAACCAGGACAGTGGCCATCAACTATCTTATTGGCCTGATATACCAGATCGACCTTCCGGCATATCTCGGGCACCCTGTTGATTATCCCCGGAAAATTCATCATCTCCGCCAGGCCATATACCCTTTCAATCGGAAGCAGTTGTCTGATGTCCTCAATCCCAATCTCGCCCCCACTGTCCTCCAGATTGGTAGCAGGAACACAGGAAGGGATGCCGATAAACATATCCAAGGGCAGGGTCTTTGCTTGATCAAGGAATAGCTCAATGCCTTTTCTCCCGCATACATTGGCAATCTCATGAGGGTCAACAAATATAGTGGTAGTGCCGCATCGAACTGCTGCCTTCGAGAATTCCCAAGGAGAAAGCATGCTGCTTTCTATGTGCAGGTGTCCATCGATGAATCCCGGGGCAATATATTTCCCCGAAACATCAATTGTAGCAAAATCATCACTTTCAGGGGCCTGGGCAGGAGGATGGATACCGGCAATTAACCCATCTTTAATTATCAGGTCTCCCTGATAGACCTGATTGGAATTAACATCAATTATATTTCCTTGCTTTAGGATTAAACTCTTGCTGCTCATAATTTACTGAATTTGTAGGGGCGGACCTCAGTGTCCGCCCTTATTCGGGCCGACAGAGACCTACCTACGCTGAAGCTACGGCAGGCAGGCGTCGGCCCCTACATTTGTCCTGGAAAACCTCGCCTATCCACTAATGGTTAAATTCCCGTGCATTTCCCCGTTTTTTTCCCCTCGAGAAAAGACGGCTTGATCGTTATAACAAAAGGTAAGTGCCGGAAATGTTCAGCATAATCGATCCCGTAGCCCGCAACGAAATAATTAGGAACCTCAAACCCAATATAATCAAGGTCTATCTGCTTTTTGCGCCGGGATGGTTTATCAAGCAGGGCGCATATCCGTAAGGACTTCACTCCCTTTTGCCGTAAAAAATAGCTTTTTAAATAGTTTAAGGTCAGTCCGGTATCAACAATATCCTCCAGGATCAACACATCCTTACCGGCAATATTGTCGGATAGATCATCAAGTATTTCCACCTTGCCTGAGCTCTCGGCCTCGGCCTTGTAACTGGAGGCCCGGATGAAGTCAATTTTTATTGGGGGACCATCTAACTCATAAATAGCCCTGATGAGGTCCGCGGAAAACATTGCTGAGCCTTTAAGTATCACTACCGCCTGGATCTCTTCGACTTGCCGGTAATCATTCACGATTTTTTCCGCCAATGCCTGGATACGTTTAGACAAACATCTTCTGGAGATCAGGATCCTCTCCACCATATATTCTAACCCAGGTGGGGACAGCTTTTTACTCAGAGACTCACCGGAGTCAATGACCCCTCCCTCCGGCACCACGATCTTCTTATCGTATTTTCTGATAACCTTTGGCTTCATTTCATCATTTAAATAGGAAAGGAAGAGGATCGACCGGTTTTTTGTTCTGGCGGATCTCAAAATGGAGATGAGAACCACTGGCTTTTCCGGTCTTCCCTACTCGCCCGATGACCTGACCCTTTTCTACTAAATCTCCCTCCTTAACTAAATTAGCCTGATTATGTGCATATACCGTTGAATAGCGGCCTTCATGCTTGATAATTATCAGCTTGCCATAACCCTTGAGCCTGTCACTATAGATTATCTTCCCCGCTTCAACTGCCTTGATTGGTGTCCCTTCCGGGGCGGATATGTCGATTCCATCATGGTGTCTCCCTCCCCTCCAGCCAAATTTGGAATAAACCACTCCATCTACCGGCCAGATGAATTTTACTTTCCCCGACTTCTTTGTTGGTGTTTTGACCCTTGTTTCGTATGCCTCTTCTCTTACTCCGGGGGGGACAACCTCCACCCTAAGCTCCATGCTGGCGCCAGGGATAAATATCTTTTGGCCCACCTTAATTTGAGTTGGGTCATCTATGTCATTGAGCCGAGAAACCTCTCCCTCAGAGACCGCATAGGTTTTGCAGATCCGGTAAAATGTCTGATCCTTCTTGACAGTGTGGTAGATCCCGTAGGGCGCCCAACAGGAAGAAAGTAGAAGAATTAAGCCGAAGGCGATAGAGATGGCAAACTTAACTGTGGAAGTCTTTTGGACAGGTTTCATAAAAAAACTCTATCCCTTTTCATTTTCTTTGTCAATGACCGGAACTTTTGGGAATCAAAATCAAAATAGCCACTTAATGGCAATGAATCCCAGGATCAAAAAAATTACGAAGACAATGGAAAGAAGATTAAGATACCGCTCGATAAAGGATTTTATTGATGCTCCAAAGACATAAATCAGTCCCCCCACCAAAAAAAACCTTGCTGAACGACTCAGCAGCGAGACTAAAATAAAGATCGGAAAATTAATCTGACAGGCCCCGGCGGCAATGGTGAAGACCTTATAAGGAATGGGAGAAAAGCCAGCAATTCCAACTGCCCAGACAACATTTTGATTATAAAGAGTCCTAATGTATTCATATTTACCAGTAACGCCGTAAAACTCGAGGATTGGTCTGCCGGCTACCTCCATAAATTCAAATCCTAATATATAGCCCAGGATACCCCCCAGAACCGAACTAAGCGAACAAATACCGGCATAACGAAACGATTTGGCAGGAATGGAAACCGCTAAGGCGATCAAAAGAACATCGGGGGGAATGGGGAAAAAGGAGGATTCACTGAAGGCTAAAATGGCCAGTGCCCAGGAGCCATAGGGTGTCTCTGCCCAATGAAGAACCCAGTCATATAATCTTCGTAGCATTACTCTCCTGCCCAATTATTCCTTCCATCCGTATTCTCCCAGCAGTTTAACAAAACGGCAGCCACCCATATCCTTCTGATGGCTACCCTTCTCTTCCTTAGTTAACTTGATCATCTCTTGAGAATATACATCTCCCACCGGAATTACCAATTTGCCCTTTATCTTCAACTGATCTATTAGCGGTTGGGGAACACTGGGGGACCCAGCAGTAACTATTATGGCATCGAATGGACTCTCCTCCTTCCATCCGCAGGTACCGTCAAAAACCTTGACGGTTACATTGTGATAGCCAAGTCTGTCAAGAAGCTCCCTCGCATTATTTGCCAGAGACTCAATCCTCTCAACGGAAAAAACCTGCTCGGCTAATTCTGCCAGGACTGCCGCCTGATAGCCAGATCCAGTGCCAATCTCAAGAACCTTTTCCGTACCTTTCAACTCCATGGCCTCAGTCATTAGGGCAACAATATACGGTTGGGAGATAGTCTGATTCTCCGTAATAGGCAGGGCATGATCTTCGTAAGCTTGACCACGAAGCGATTCTTCCAGGAAGAGGTGGCGGGGAACCTTCTTCATTATCTCCAGAACTCGCTTATCCCGAATACCCCGAGCCCGGATCTGAGTATCTACCATTTTTGCCCTTGCCTTCTCGAAATCCACCATGGGTCCCTATTCTGTTAAATACATTTTAGCCCACATTAGGCGTAAACATCCGAATTACTTGAAAGGATTTAACTTGGAAAAGTTCAAATGTCAAAATCCAAATGTCAAATGAATGACAAATGACTAAATGTCAAAAACTTTCTTTTAAATCATATATTTTGTCATTTGAACTTTGGACTTTGTTTGAACTTTGAGCTTTGACATTTGACATTATATTGGAATCTTTGACCCCTGGAATCCTCATAATTATAACTTCCACTTTCGGAGCTCATCAAGGCAGGAATAATTAGTTAGATCTAAAAGGAGAGGAGTTATGGAAACATAGTTATTAGAAACCGCCTTAACATCGGAAGCCTCAATATCTTTGAATCCCTGCTCTCCCCCACCAATCCAGTAGTACTTCCTGTCCCGGGGATCAGTTTTTTCAATAATTACTTTACTGTAGATTTTTTTTCCCTGCCGCGTGATCTGGTATCCTCGAAGTTTCTTTTCGGAGACCCCGGGAACATTTACATTGAGAAAGGTATTAGGTGGCAGACCATTTTCGATTACCTTCTTAGCTAACCGGTAGGCAATTTTTGCCGAGGGCTGAAAAGCAAAATTATTTTTAGAAGCAAGCGAGATGGCAAAGGAGGGAATTCCGAGCAATGCTCCTTCCATAGCTGCTGATACTGTCCCCGAGTAATTTATGTCCTCACCCAGATTACTGCCTTGGTTAATACCACTTACCACCAGCTCCGGTACCCTCTTCATGATTCGATTGGCGCCAATATTGATGCAGTCTGAAGGGGTTCCGTTCACAGAGAAATAGTTGGATTTAATCTCGTCTACGCGGAGAGGACGATGTAAAGTAAGAGAGTGACTTACTGCGGTTCTATCCCGATCAGGAGCAACAACCCAGACCTCCCCTAAGCCTTTCAGTGCCTCTGCTAAGGAATGTAAACCCGGAGAATTAATTCCATCGTCATTGGTGACTAAGATAATCATAAAAGATAAACCCCGTTAGAATCTCTCACGGGGCTTTGGTCCGCCTGTGTCCGCTTTAAGCGGTTTATAAAATGGTCGGGGCGAGCCGATTTGAACGGCCGACCACTGGCCCCCCATGCCAGTGCGCTACCAGACTGCGCCACGCCCCGAAATCTCTAAAAACCTGCCGGGGTCATATGAAATAATAACACATTTTGATTTTTATTTCAATAGCTCCACGATTTCTTCCAAACCCTCTCTGACCATAAGTAGCACTTTAGAATATTCCTCTTCTTTTAAGGATGGTTTTGAAGATTCCCGATCATTATTGGGTAGCCCCTTAAGCCTTTTTTTTGCACCGTTAATGGTGTATTTCTCCTCGTAGAGTAATTTCTTGATCTCAAGTATTAGCTCAACATCTTTCCTGCGGTAAAGTCGATGCTGGGATCTGGCCTTGTTAGGACTAATATCGGGAAACTGGGATTCCCAATATCGCAGAATATATGGTTTGATCCCGCATATCTTGCTAACTTCACCTATTCTAAAGTATAACTTTTCGGGAATAGGCTTATCCATTTCTGGCTCATCACGAATTGTTGCGGGTAAATACAAATAATAAACCCAAATAGCAAAAAATAGTAAAATCCCAATGCCAACTGATAAATTCTAAATCCCAAATCCTAAACCCTAAACAAATTCTAAATCTTAATATTTAATGTTCAAAACTTATCCTGATGCTGTCGAAGGGAGGGTTTTGAATTTTAGATTTTGATCATTTGAAATTATTTAGAATTTAGGATTTAGTGCTTAGGATTTTACCTTATTGGTGCTTAGTGCTTTGGATTTATTTTATTTGAGCTTTGGCATTCGACATTATACTCCTATATTCCGTGAAGAGCCTTATTTCTTAGCCCGGTTTATCGAGTTCTTCAAGACCTGAGATGGCTTAAATGTTAAGACCCTACGAGGCGTGATTTTTATCTCCTCCCCAGTTTGAGGATTCCTACCCATACGCATTCTCTTCTTCCTTATTACAAAGTTGCCGAAGCCAGAGATCTTAACCGTAACTCGCTTCTCCAATGTCTGCCTCATTGTTTCAAAAATAAGTTCCACAATCTCTGTTGATTCCTTCTTAGTGAACCCTACACTTTTATAGACATCCTCAACAATATCCGCCTTTGTCATAATCCCTCCTCCTTTTATTTATCCCGAACCTCTGTCTGTAACTCGTTCATCAGATTGGAAAGAATCCTTTGTTGGATCAGGCTGACCTCATTATCGGTCAGGGTTCTATCCGGGGCTTGATATTTAATTCGATATGTTAGGCTCTTTTTCCCGGGGGGTATATGGTCACCCTGGTAAAGGTCGAATATTTTGATCTCTTTCACCAGATCATCTTCGATACTGGCAATTACCCGGTAGATCTCCTGAGTCGGTATCTTTTCGTCAACAATAATGGACAGGTCCCTCTGGATACCGGGAAATCTGTCCAGAGCAGAAAAGAATATCTTTGCCAGGCTAAATTTGCTCAACTTATCAAAGTTAAGTTCGAAGAGAAATGCTCTTTTTTTGAGATCGAACTCATCAATCAGATCAAGATGGATCTCGCCCAATTCACCAAACTCCTCTTTCCCTGCCAGGATCCCGGCCGAACTTCCTGGATGAAAGTAAGGGAGATCGGCTTTCGGGCAAAAACCAAGCCCATCCACCCCTAACCCTTCCAGGAGATTCTCCAGGGAGCCCTTAAGATCATAAAAGTCAACCTCCTGCTGGATCTGAGCCCAGCTTTCTTCCTCCCGGGAGCCACTTATCAGAGCGGTTAGCATCTTTACTTCCCGGGGCAATTCTTCTTTCCCCTGATCAATAAAGACCTTCCCTAACTCGAAGATCTTTAGGCTAAGATTTTTATGGTAAAGGTTATACCTCATTGTTTGTAAAAGACCAGGGATTTGGGTTGTCCGCAATGAAGATTGGTCTTCGGAGAGAGGATTGAGCAATTTTATTAGATTCCCTCTCCAATCCCCTGGAGCCAGGTGTAGTGGATCCAGGAACCGGGGTGAAGTAAAACTATAGTTAATCACTTCCAGAAAGCCTTCGCTCAAAAGAATCTGTTTGACTCTTTTCTCCAGAACCTGCTCCCGGGATAGCTTGGAGGAGGTCAGAGGGGTATCCGGCATCTTTGCGGGGATATTATCATATCCTGCTAAGCGGGCAACCTCCTCAATGAGATCAGTCTCTTCACAAAGATCCACCCTAAAACTCGGGGGGAGCACAGTGAGCTTCCCCCTCTCCTTCGATTCAGTCCTTATTTGAAGCGAGTTTAGATACTTTTTAACCTCCTTTTTAGAAACCTTGACTCCCAGGATTCTCTCCACCCTTTTCACCCGTAAATCTATCTTGCCGCGGACTATCGGCAAAGGATAATTATCAATTATTCCCTCTACCACCCTTCCCCCGGATAGCTCCGCAATCAATCGAGCCGCCCGGGCCAAGGCCGGGGGGGCTCCTTCTGGGTCTATCCTTCTTTCAAATCTATGGGAGGCCTCGGTATGTAGTTCCATTCTTTTGGAGGTTCTTCTGATATTAGTCGGATCAAAACAGGCACCCTCCAGAAATACTCTTCTGGTTCTTTTACAAACCTCGGTATCTAAGCCCCCCATTATCCCGGCTAAGGCCACTGGTCTGTCGGCATCACAAATAACCAAGGAGCTTTCATCTAAATCCCTTTCAACCCCGTCCAGAGTGGTAATTCTTTCCTCCGGTAATGCCTGCCTGACAACAATCCTTTCCCCCTCCAGTAGATCTAAATCAAAAGCGTGTAGCGGCTGACCGCACTCCATCATTACATAGTTGGTAATATCAACTACATTATTAATTAAGCGGACCCCTACCGCCGCCAGTCTTTGCTTTAACCATTGAGGGGACTGCCTAACCACCACATCCATAACCACTCTGGCCCCGTAGCGAGGACAGAGGGCCGGTGCTTTTATAACCACCGATGTCAGTTCATTGATGGACACTCTGTCCTCAGACCTTATCCTGGTAACCGGGAGCCTGAGCTTTTCCCCGGTGAAGGCAGCTACCTCCCGGGCAATCCCGATATGGCTCAGGCAGTCCGGGCGGTTAGGAGCCACGCTCAAATCGAAGATCCAGTCCCCATCTTCCTCCTTTCCCAGGTGAAATAGCTCTTCCACCTCCAGTCCGACCATTGTTAGTCGTTCCGCCAGCTCCTGGGGAGGTAGATCAATATCTACATATTCTTTAAGCCAATTTAAGCTGATCTTCATCGTAGGAGCTTAATGTGAGTGTTAACTATTCGTGAAATTAATGGTTAAAACTGCTCCAGGAACCTTTGATCGTTTTCATAGAAGATACGAATATCATCAATGCCAAATTTCAGCATAGCAATCCTTTCAATCCCCAGACCAAAGGCAAAGCCGCTTACCTTCTCGGGATCATAATTAACCATACGCAATACCTCAGGATGAACCATCCCGCTACCCAGGATCTCCAGCCAGCCGCTGTGGGAACATACTCGGCAACCCTTACCCTGGCATACTGTACAACAGATATCCACTTCAGCGCTGGGCTCAGTAAAGGGAAAGAAGCTCGGTCGGAATCTTATCGGCGTTTCTTCTCCGAAGACTCGGTGAAGAAAAAGGATTAACACTCCTTTGAGATCAGCAAACGAGATCCCCTCTTCTACCATCAATCCTTCTACCTGATGGAACATTGGGGTATGGGAGATGTCGGAGTCGCAGCGGTAAACCTTTCCCGGGGCGATAATCCTTACGGGCGGGGGGCGACTTTCCATTGTTCGGATCTGGACCGGGGAGGTATGGGTACGGAGCAGTATCTCTTTCCCCAGGTAAAAGGTATCGTGCATATCCCGGGCAGGGTGATCATTGGGAAAATTGAGGGCGCCAAAATTATACCAGTCCAGCTCCACCTCCGGACCTTCAACAACCTCAAAGCCCATGGTCAAAAAGAGCTCTACAATTTCTTCCAATACTAAAGTAACAGGGTGTAACCTTCCTCGCTGGGCTCTTCTTCCCGGCAGGGTTACATCTATCTTCTCCTGTGTCAACTGCTCCCTTCTCTTCTTTTCGCGAGCCTTGTGCAGGGCTTGAGCTATTTCCTGTTCCAGGGTTCCCTTGATTTCATTGGCTAACCTTCCTATCGCGGGTCTTTCCTTAGAAGGGATTTTACCGAGTTCCTTCAGGAGCCGGGTGATCTTGCCTTCTTTTCTTCCCAGATACTTGACTTTGAGTGCTAAGATATCATCCTCGGATGCACTGTCGACAAGCTCCTTCTCTGCATCCTGCTTGAGATTTATTAGCGTCTCTTTCATTGGATACCTGGTAACTTGTCCTGAGCCCTGCCCTGAGCCCCGATGGGCATCGGGGCCTGAGGAAGCGAAGAAGGGCTGTCGAAGGATCACAGAGTTTGTTTGGCCAGCCTTGCCACCTCAGAGAATCCCACGGGGTCTTCTATCGCCAGCTCTGCCAGTATTTTTCGATCCAGAGCAATCTGGGAATTCTTCATTCCCTTGATCAGCTTGCTATAGGATAGCTCATTTGCTCGAGCAGCCGCATTTATTCTGGTAATCCAGAGCCGGCGAAATTCCCTTTTCCGTACCCGCCGGTCTCGATAGCTGTAACGTAGGGCTCGATCAACCGCTTCTTTGGCAGTGCGGAAGATGCGACTCCTCCTGCCCCAGAATCCCTTGGCCTGCTTGAGTATCCTCTTCCTTCGCTTTCTGGCGCGAGTTCCTCTTTTAACCCTTGGCATTTTTATATACTCCTGTTTATTGGATTAATCTTTTGATCCTCTTTTCATCCGCCTTGCTCAGATAGGTTGGCTTCCGCAGATTCCTTTTTCTCTTGGTGGTCTTCTTCGTTAGGATATGACTCGCGTGCGCCTTTTTTCTGCGTACTTTCCCTTTGGAAGTAAGTTTAAATCTTTTTTTAGCTCCTCGAAATGATTTTATTTTTGGCATATTTATTTCCGCCTTACCCCTAATTGTTGTTGGTAAATAATTAAACCCAAATGCCAATAGATAGGATTCAAGCCCCTGCTACTCCCCCTGTCCGACGTAGCCTTGGCGAAGTTGGATGCTACTCCCTATTTTTTATGGATAGGGCTAAGAACCATTACCAGATTTCTTCCCTCCTGCTTCGGGCCCATATCGATGGTTCCCAGTTCTTTGGTCTCTTTGACAAGTCTATCGAGGATCGCCCGGCCAAGTTCCTTATGGGCTATCTCCCGACCTCGAAAGATAACGGTGATTTTGGCCTTATTCCCCTCGCCCAAAAATCTTTCAATGTGCCGGAGTTTAAACTGAAAATCATGTTCATCGATCTTCGGCCTTAATTTCAATTCTTTTATTTGAACAATGCTCTGCTTTTTCCTGGCCTCCTGTAATCTTTTTTTCTGCTGATATTTATATTTCCCAAAGTCCATTATTCGGCAGACCGGAGGTTTCGAATTTGGGGAAACTTCAACCAGATCCAGACCCCTCTCATTAGCGTTCGCTAAAGCCTCTTTAATTGGGAAAACACCTAACTGCTCTCCGTCGGGATCAATAAGCCTGACTTCTAAAGCCCTTATCCGGTTATTTGCCCTCACCTCTTTATTTTTATCTATATCTTACCTCCTTTTTGGGTAATCTCGTTACGCATCCGGGAGATAAGATCCTCAATCTTCATCTCCTTCAGATTGCCTTCATTCCGGGAGCGGGGTGATACCATCCCGTTCCTTTCCTCTTTATCTCCAATAATTACCATATAGGGAATTTTCTGGGTTTCAGCATCCCGAATTTTGGCTTGCAAGGTTTGATTGCGAAAGTCTTTCTCCACCCGAATCCCCGAGTCTTTGAGCTCCTGATATACGGTAGAACCATAGCCGGTGTTTCTATCGGTAATGTTTAGGACTGTTGCCTGGATAGGGGCCAACCAGAGGGGGAACGCCCCGGAGTAATGCTCGATGAGGACACCAAAGAATCGCTCCAGGGAGCCCATCAGGGCCCGATGGATCATAATCGGCTGATGCTCCTTCCCATCTTCCCCCCGGTAGGTTATCCCAAAACGCTCGGGCAGGTTAAAGTCTACCTGAATGGTAGTGCATTGCCAGGGCCGTCCCAGGATGTCCCTGATCTTCAAATCGATCTTTGGCCCATAAAATACTCCTTCCCCGGGATCGATCTGGAAGGGAATTTCACGCTTCTCCAGCGCTGCCTTCAGTGCATTGGTGGCGGTCTCCCAGTTATCAAGGCTTCCCACATATTTTTCCGGGCGGGTGGACAGATACACATCGTATTCCTTAAAACCAAAGCTCTCCAGAATAAACAGGGTTAAGTTCAGCACCTCCAAGATCTCATCCTTCAACTGATCAGGGCGGCAAAATATATGGGCATCATCTTGAGTAAAGCCCCGAACTCGCATCATCCCGTGAAGAACACCGGAGCGTTCATATCGGTAGACCGTTCCCATTTCTGCCCAGCGGATAGGGAGCTCCCGGTAACTGTGAAGTCGGGACTTGTAGATCAAGATATGGAAGGGACAGTTCATCGGCTTTATTTCATATTTAACCTTCTCGATCTCCATCGGCGAATACATATTCTCGCGGTAGAAATCCAGATGTCCACTGGTCTCCCAGAGATCAAGCCGGGCAATATGGGGAGAAAAAACCATCTCATATCCAGCTCGGTAATGCTCCTCCTGCCAGAACTGCTCAATAACTGTCCTGATCCTCGCCCCTTTGGGATGCCAGAGGACGAGTCCGGGGCCGACTTCCTCCTGGATGCTGAACAGATCGAGTTCCCTTCCCAACCGGCGGTGATCCCTTTTCTTGGCCTCATCCAGCTTCTTTAAATGCTCATCAAGTTGGTCTCGGGTGGGAAAAGCAGTTCCGTAGATCCGCTGGAGCATGGGATTATCTTCACTTCCCCGCCAGTAGGCACCGGCAATGCTTAAAAGCTTAAATGATTTAATTCTGCCGGTTGAAGGAAGATGCGGGCCCTGACAGAGATCAACAAAATCTCCTTGACGGTAAAGGGAAACCTCATTATCCGGAATCTCCTTAATCAGTTCAACCTTATATTTTTCTCCTTTTTCTTCAAAGAGCTTAATTGCCTCCCCCCGGGGGAGAACTTCCCTCTGAAACTTAAGATCCTTATCAATGATCTCTTGCATCCTGAGGGTAATCCTTTCCAGGTCTTCAGGAGAGAAGCCCGTCGGGTAATCAAAATCATAATAGAAACCATCTTCAATGGAGGGCCCGATTGTAATCAGAGCCTCGGGAAAGAGCTCTTTCACTGCCTGGGCCATTACATGTGAGGTGCCGTGCCGGAGGATCCTCAGCCCCTCCTCCATCTCTGAAGTAATCAGGTTAACCTCAGCATCTTCCTCCAGAGGATAGCTCAGATCAACTAAATTCCCATTGACCTCTGCCGCTACTGCTGCCTTTGCCAGGTTTTTGCCGATTCCTTTGGCAATCTCGGCAAGAGTAATCCCCTGATCAAAACTGCAGTTAGCACCATCAGGTAGAATCACATTAATTTTCATTTTTGCTAACTGTCGCACACTAATACTTTTATATTGTGATTAATGGTAGGCACGGACGGTTTCGAACCGACGACTTCTGCCGCGTCAAGGCAGCGCTCTCCCCCTGAGCTACGTGCCTACCTTAACTGTCTATTGGATTAGAGATAATTCTTAAAACCCATTGTAATTATTATCAATTTTAGTAATCTTTGTCAAGAAAAAAACTAAAATATTCCCCTCTCTCGCGTGAACGCGGGATGGGAAGTGTTAGGGGAGGGGGAGATATTTAGATGCTGTCTAATATGATTGTTTTATTCACCCCCACTTTTATCCTCCCCCATTCCTTCGACGGAGTTTATCCTGAGCGAAGCCGAAGGGCTCAGGACAGGCAAGGGGGAGGAAATAGAAGAAGGTTTTATTTTGTCTTTTACGAATGCTATTATCTCATCGAGTGGGGTCCCGGGGGTGAAGATCCCCAGAACCCCTTTTCTTTTCAATTTGGGAATATCCTCATCCGGGATAATTCCACCGCCGAAGACAGCAATTCCCTCTGCCCCCTTTCTCTTTAGAAGTTTTATAACCTCGCTAAAGAGAGTATTGTGAGCACCAGAAAGGATGCTTAATCCAACAGCAGCCACATCTTCCTGGATGGCAGTATTCACAATCATCTCCGGCGTTTGGTGCAATCCAGTATAGATAACCTCAAAACCGGCATCCCGCAGTGCCCGGGCAACAATCTTTACTCCCCGATCATGGCCATCAAGTCCGGGCTTGGCAATCAATAACCTAACCTTTTCTCTCCGCATTTCTTTATTCACCCCCACTATTCTCCCTTGTAGCCGCTGACCTTCAGGTCAGCTCATTAAAGCGGACATAAATGTCCGCGGCTACTCCCCCATTCCTTCGACGGAGTTTATCCTGAGCGAAGCCGAAGGGCTCAGGACAGGCAAGGGGGAGGAAATAAGATATGCGATCAAAATAGAGCCGGGTCCTGGTAAGTCCCAAAAACTACCCTTAAAACGTCGCAGATCTCTCCTAAGGTGGCGTATTCCCTGACCGCCTCCAGAATAAAAGGCATTAAATTATCAGAGCCCCGTGCCGCACTTTCAAGATCCCTTATACAAGATTTTACTTTATAATTATTCCTTAATTCCTTGATATTTTTAAGATTATTAACTTGTTCATATTCAACCTTCTCAGGGACTTTTAATGTCTCTATCGGCAAATGCTCCTGGGTGTCATACTTATTAACCCCGATTACCGTCTTTCCCCCTTTATCTATCTGCTGCTGGTAATGATAAGCGGCCCTGGCTATCTCTTTCTGAGGGTAGCCCATTTCAATGGCCCGAATAATCCCTCCCATCTCATCTATCTTATCGATATACTCCTGGGCAGATTTCTCCATCTGGTTAGTAAGGGCCTCAACAAAGTAAGAACCACCCAGGGGGTCAATCGTATTCGCTACTCCACTTTCTTCCGCGATTATCTGTTGTGTCCTAAGAGCTAAGGTAACTGCTTCCTCAGTGGGTAACGACAAGGTCTCATCCATCGAGTTCGTATGGAGTGACTGGGTTCCTCCCAAAACCGCTGCCAATGCTTGAATGGTAACCCGGATCAGATTATTCATTGGCTGCTGGGCCGTAAGGCTGCAGCCTGCGGTTTGGGTGTGGAAGCGGAGCAACCAGGAGCGGGGTTCTTTGGCCCCGAACCTTTCCTTCATAACCCTTGCCCAGATCCTTCGGGCTGCCCGATATTTTGCGATCTCTTCAAAAAAGTCATTATGGGCATTAAAAAAAAAGGAGAGACGAGGAGCAAACTTATCTACATCAATCCCGGCCTCAATCCCGGCCTGGACATAGGCAATCCCGTCGGCCAGGGTAAAAGCGAGTTCCTGGACGGCGGTTGAGCCTGCCTCCCGGATATGATAACCGCTGATACTGATTGTATTCCATCGGGAAAGATTATCTGAACAATATCTCAGAATATCGGTAATTATCCGGAGCGAAGGTTGAGGCGGGAAGATCCAGGATTTCTGGGCAATATACTCTTTGAGAATATCGTTCTGAATGGTACCCCCCAGGTCCTGGGTATTTACCCCCTGCTTCTCGCCCACGGCAATATACATCGCCAGCAGAATTGATGCCGGGGCATTAATGGTCATTGAGGTGGTAATCTTGTCAAGGGGAATGCCCTCAAAAAGCGTTTCCATATCCTTGAGGGTATCGACGGCAACCCCGCATTTACCTACCTCCCCTTTGGCCCGGGGATGATCAGAATCATATCCCATTATCGTCGGCATATGAAAGGCCACACTCAGGCCGGTCTGCCCCTGCTCCAGAAGATAATGGAAGCGATGATTAGTATCCTTAGCCGTTCCAAAGCCCGAGAACTGGCGCATTGTCCAGAGCCTTCCCCGATACATTGAGGCCTGAACCCCCCGGGTAAACGGATATAAACCGGGAAAGCCCAGGCTTTCCTGGTAATCAAACTCCTCAATATCGATAGGTGAATATAAAGCTTTTATCTCCTGATCAGAAACCGTTGAAAATCTCTCTGTCCGTTCCTGTTCAGATTCCTCCTCTTCCCAGGCTTTCTTAGCTATCTCAATGGATTTATCCATAGACCTACCCCTCCAATCTGGCTCATCACGAATTATCCCGCGCGCACGCGGGATTAAATCCAAATGCCAAAATCCAAATGCCAAATGAATGTCAAACGACTAAATGTCAAAAGGTCTTTCTTCTTTTGTTTTGTCATTTGAACTTTGGGTTTCATTTGAACTTTGAGCTTTCGCATTTGACATTAAATCTTGTGTGTGAATTCTGTCTACCCACTATATTCCGTGAAGAAGCACCGACCTTTTCCTTAATATCAGAATCCCTTCCTTCCCATCATCCGGTAAGTAATCCTTTTTCCTTCCTCTACCCCGGGCTGATCCAGGGGATCGATATTATAAAGACCCCCGGCGAAGACCGTCTGAACCTCAAAGAAATAAAGGAGCTGGCCTAAACTAAAAGGATTGATCTCGGGAAGTGAGATCTTCCAGTTAGGGCGCCCATTTTTAGTAAGAGTGAACTCGGTCGCCTTCTGCTCTGCCTGAATCAACTCATTAAGAGTGTGACCTCCTAAATAACTTACCGCTTCCAGGTCTCCGTAGGCCGGGGGGATTCTCACCTCCCTCTGATACCTCTGGACAGCAATAAATGTTATCACCTTATCAAAAGGTCCTTCTAAATAGAGCTGGAGCTGGGAGTGCTGGTCAGTAACCCCAATAGCCTTCACCGGAGTTTGACCGACATTGACCACCTCTTTATTTAGGGAATACCTTTTACCCAGGCTTTCGGCCCAGAGCTGGCAATACCAGTCCCCTACCCCGGAGAGTCCATCGGCATAGGGCATTATAACCGAGATATTCTTTCCCTTCTTTACGTGGGCCAGATATTGGAGCGCAGCCGCGTGATAAGCCGGATTCCCCCAGGGCTTGCCCGCCTGACATTGTTGATCCATACAGGCTGCTCCGGCCAGGAGTTCATCGATATCAATTCCTGCTGCCGCTGCCGGCAGTAGCCCTACTGGGGTAAAGACGGAGAACCTGCCGCCAACTCCTTCAGGAACTGTGAAACTCACAAACCTTTCCCTCTTAGAGATCTCACGTAATGCCCCCTTATTGGCATCAGTAGTGGTAATAACATGTTTCTTATACCCTCTCGGACCTAATCTTTGCTTGAGAAGATCCAGAACGACCAAGAATTGGGAAATTATCTCCGCGGTACCTCCGGACTTGCTGATAACATTAAAAACCGTTTTTTTCGGATCAAGTATATCCAACAGAGCCTGAAATCCCTCAGGGTCGATGTTGTCGGCTACAAACAGCCGGAGGGCACCACCCCTCTTCCTTTTCGGGAGAAAATTATGCTGGGGATGGCACAGAGCAAGATAGAGGGCCTTTGCCCCTAAGGCTGAACCACCTATCCCCAGAATGACAAAATTTTCAAAGCTCTCCTGAAGCCCTTTCACTGTTCGGAGGATCCTTCTAACTTCCCCTTTCTGATAGGGCAAGTCAAAAAAGGGAAGCTCTCCATCCTCTCGCTTTTTCTGTAGATATCGATCAATCTCCTCCGCCCGTGCCTCAAGACCACTAAGCTCTTCCTCAGTGATCCCATGTACCTTACCAATCGCCCTGGCCATTATATTAGTAAAATCCAGGGAAATTCTCATTCCCTCCTGCCACTTTTCCTCCTTCCATCTCTTCATCTATTTCTTTCCGTAATGGTCATAAAAGACAAAATCCTTAAGCTCCTTTCTCGGCGGTGCGCTGGCTTCCTTCTCAGGATAACCGAGAGGTGTCATTTCCACTACCTCAACCCCTTCAGGAACCCCCAGAATTTTCTCTGCCTCCTGAGAATCAAATAGCCCTACATGCACCGTTCCTAAACCGAGCGAATAGGCGGCCAGAATCAGATTTTGCATGGCCAGAGCTACATCAAACATAAACCAGTCCCCCTTCACGGTTGTTGCCATTTCTTTATAGTACCCTGCCCGCCCCTTTCTGCCGCAGGCCACAATAATAATAGGGGCAGTACTAAGGGCTCCCCGGGCAGGATTGGGGGGTGGAAGCGTCTCAGCAAGCTTTTCCTTGATCCCCTGATCCCTAACGACAATGAACTCCCAGCACTGGGTGTTGGCCCATGAAGGAGCCCAGCGGGCCGCCTCCAGAACCTTGGTAAGCAGCTCCTCCGGAACCTCATCGTTACGATAACTTCTGATGCTCCGCCTCTTCTTTATCGCTTCCATTAATTCCATCGCATACCTCCTTGAATTTAAAGACAAGTTTAAATATATATTTAAGATTGAATTTAGTCAATAAAAATAAAACAGGACTTTAAGGCTGTTGAAAAAGTATCTTCCCTCCCCCTTTGATGGGGGAGGGCCAGGGTGGGGGTGAACAATTGCACCCAGGAATCTCTAATAAAATCCCCCTCACCTCATTCCTCTCCCCGGTGGGGAGAGGAGGTTTATTGAAAATATTTCCTTAAAGGAGGGTTTTTCAACAGTCCCCTTTCCCCGTTTTTTAGGCAAAGAGTGGATAGCCGGGGCTTGTAGGGGCGGACCTCAGTGTCCGCCCTTATCCCTTCGACAAGCTCAGGACAGGTCGGGCCGACAGAGACCTACCTACGCCGGGCCTACTTCGGCCAACTTCGCCGAAGTTGCAACGAAGGCTGAACCATAGCGCTGCGAAGACTGAAAGCTACGGCAGGCAGGCGTCGGCCCCTACATTATCCTTATGAAAATATGTCAGAATACCCCGTTCCCTGTCCTGAGCCTGTCGAAGGATGTGAACGGGGATGACTGTCCTGAGCTTGTCGAAGGAAATGACATCCTTGATAGTTCCCTCTCCCTTTGTCCGTTTATTGTAGGGGCTTGATTTATTAAGCCCGCTACTCCGCCTCAGGCGGATCGGGTTCGATGAATCGAACCCCTACATTTGGAGAGAGAAGGCTTGCCCTGTTAGATGTTTACTGTCTAACGGGGTTAGGTGGAAAGCGGACAAAATTTTCACCCCCCCCCTCCTTCGACGGAGTTTATCCCGAGCGAGGCCGAGGGGCTCAGGACATTCTTTATCCTCCTCCATCCCTTCGACAGGCTCAGGACAGGCAAGGGGGAGGAGGCGGATCCCCCTGTAGCTGATGTCCTAACCCCAAAAGAGAAAATGGCTTGACATCAGTAACTGTTTCAACTATAAATCAAAGTAGAATGAATGCTGGCAAAACTTTCTATTTTTAGAGAAAATGCGAGTAAATTTCAGGCAAACTGAGGAGGAAGGCTATGTTTAGGATAGAGAAGATTATCGGGGTCTTAATTCTAACTGCCTTGCTAACGATTCCGCTTGCAGTTAGCGCTCAGGACTCCCCCCAGCTTTCTCAGGAGTTCTGGAACCTTAGCCTTGCTGCCGGTGAGGAAGAAGAGTCAGATATCCAATCAGATGCTGCCGGTGAGGAAGAAGTGCCAGATGTCCAATCAGAGCAATCCGATGGGGGATATATGGATTATCTGCGCAGTAGAATAAAGGAGGGGATTGAGGCTCCCAGAGGAGTGGTATCCACCACGCTACCCAGGAGGGCAGGGTTTATAACCTACAACTATGCCTATATCCCTATTAGATACACACGGGATGAAAAGGGGGATCGGTATCACCTGATCGGAGGTAAAAATGGATATCTCTCTATTACCAAAGACCTTAAGATTGAGCTTGGAGCTCCAAGTGAGCAGGAAAAGTATATAGCCAAGTTTAAATTTGATCCAGAAGTTAATATCCAGTATCATTACATCGCCATTGCTGTTGGATTGACGGACTATCTTACCGCTGTCATTAACTTTCAGTTCACTAAAGTGGACTCTTTAATAAATAAAACATGGGGTGGCAGTGATTATCCAGAATTTAAAAACGAACCGGACTTCTGGGAAAAATTGATTGAGCCTCTCCATCGAAAAGAGATAGGTGACTATCACACTGATGGGGTTGAATTTGGGGACATCTCTCTGATCGGGAAGTTCCGCTACTATAGCTCCGATCTGATCGGAGCAGGAGGATATATCGAGGTAAGGCTCCCCACCTCCGAACCCCTTGATCCCAATTATAGTCCGGAGCTTCGCACCGGCATCGGTATTCCCAGCGGCGGTAGATTTGAGCCGGGAAGATGGGCAATCACACTGGAGAACGACATTGATGTCTTTCTTCCCGAGCCCTTAAATAATTTTATCTTCTTCACCAGCCAGATTTATGGTATTCAGGTTGGCGGCAAGTTTGACTCACCAAAAACAACCGCCTTGGATTTACCGATTGAGAAAGGAGATTGGAGAGAACTGGACTCTACTTATGAGAAAAAGGCCGGAGATCAGATATTTTTTAACGCTGGTCTTTCGGCGGACATCTTGCCGATCATCACTCCGCAGATTAAATATCAGTTTATGTGCTTCTTGCGCAGCAGGTACAAGTCCAACTTAGCGTCTTTCGATGACTTTATGAACAACGAGGTGGCCAAGACCGCGTCTGTCCACCACCTTACTCCTCAACTCTTGATCAATTTACTCCGATTCAAAATTCCCTTAACAATAAGCTATAGCTACTCCTGGCCTTTCTTTGTCCGGGATTTCTATGAATTCCCTCACCACATATTAACAACAACCCTGTACTATATCTTTTGAACCTTGCATTAATTTGAGACAAAAATTTGTAGGGGTGGACCTCCGTGCCCACCCTTATTCGGGCCGACAGAGACGTCGGCCCCTACATTTAATAATCAGAAATTTCCCATATTTTAGGGGTGGACCGAGGTAGATGAGATTTTATCCAAAAAAATTTGACCAGGTTGCGGCGGAGATCGTTACCCTTCTGACCGAAGATGGGGATATTGAGGTCGAAACCCCAAATAGGGAGGAGGTAGTGCAGGATATTGTCGCAATTATGACAGAATACCTGAACACTGAGTCAAGGCTCAGGGAAGAGGTCAGTGATCTGATGGCGCAAAAGGGGATTCCTTCCTCTGAGTTCGGGAAGGTAAAGAGAATATTAATGGAAGAAAGAGGGCTCAAGAGCGGAGATGAGGGAATCGAGTGGTTAATCGAACAGATACTTCAGAGCTTTATGGTCGGCAGCCATGTAGATGAGGTCTTCGCCGAGGACCGGTTGATGAAAAGGAAGATCCTCTCCATCTTCAAAAAGCATTTTGATATCGAGGAAGAACTGGATCAAGAAGTAAGAAGTAAGCTGAAAAACATAAAGGAAGGAACCCCGACCTGGGATATCGAGTATAGGAAAGCTATCCGGCAGGCCCAGAAGCGCCGGGGCCTGATCTAATAAATCCAAATGTCAAAACCCAAATACCAAATGAATGTCAAATGACTAAATGTCAAATATCAACTGAGAAATCCTAAATTCCAAACAAATCCCAAATCCTAATGTTAAATGTTCAAAACAATCCCTTCGACAGGCCTGTCCTGAGCCCCGATGGGCATCGGGATCGAAGGGCTCAAGGTGTGGTTTTGATCCGCCTTAGGCGGATTGGGTTTTGATCATTTGATCCGCCTTAGGCGGATTAGGATTTGGTGCTTAGTGCTAAGGATTTATTCATATATTTTGTCATTTTGAATTTGGATTTCATTTGAGCTTTGGCATTTGACATTTTTTAGCCATGCCTGCCTATTTCCTCCAGAACTCCGGCACCAACAGGATAATCACCGTATAGATCTCCAGCCTGCCCAGGAGCATGCAGAAGATTAAAACCCACTTCCCGACGAAGGGAATATGGGCATAGTTACTGGTAGGCCCGACCGAACCTAATCCCGGGCCAATATTGCCAATCGAGGCTGCTACCGAGGCAATGGCACTTATGAGATCCAGACCCAGAATGGTCATAATTATCGAGGCAACGACAAAGAAGAAGATATACAAGAGGAAGAATCCCCAGATGCCTTCCATAACCTCGGGAGAAACCACCTTCCCTCCCAGCTTTATGGGCACAACTGCCCGGGGATGGATATGGCGATAAAGCTCCCGATACGCCTGCTTCAGCAGAAGAAGGTTCCTTAAGCATTTGATGCTTCCTCCGGTAGAGCCGGCACACCCCCCCACAAACATTAATATTAGCAGGAGACATTGGGAAGCGGGGGGCCAGCTACCAAAGTCGGCTGTAGTATATCCGGTAGTAGTTACGATTGAGGAAACCTGGAAGGAGGCATATCGTAAGCTGTCCGGGAGATCATAGTGAAGGTTTAGTCGTAAGTTAATAGTAACCAGAGTAATACAGAGCAATACTACCGCCAGATAGAAACGAAACTCCGCACTCCTCCAGAAGACCGAAAAATCACCTTTTAAAAACTTATAATGCAGAGAAAAACTTGCCCCCGCCGCCAGCATAAAAAAGATAATTACTATTTCAAAATAAATACTATGATAGGATCCAATACTGGCAGATTTGGTGGAAAACCCCCCGGTCGCCATTGTCCCGAAGGTATGGCAGAGGGCGTCAAACCATCCCATTCCTCCCATTAAGAGAAAGAAAGCCTCCAATGCGGATATTCCTACATAAACCTTCCAGAGAGTCTTGGCCATCTCCCTCACCCTAGGGGCAAGCTTATCTACTACCGGGCCCGGCACCTCGGCTTTATAAAGCTGCATTCCCCCAACCCCTAAAAAGGGCAGGATCGCCAGGGAAAGAAGGATTATTCCCATCCCTCCCAGCCAGTGGGTAAGGCTACGCCAGAAAAGGATTCCGTGAGGTAGTTTTTCGATAGAGGCGATTACCGTAGCTCCAGTGGTGGTAAAGCCGGAGGCAGACTCAAAGTAGCAGTCAACAAAGTTCGCCAGGCTTTCAGAAAAGAAATAAGGGAGAGAACCAAACAAACAGGCACATATCCACCCCAGGGCGACGATGGCAAATCCATCCTTATTGCCGATCTCTTTGGCAGAGCCTCTGGTTATACCGTAGAGGAAAAGTCCAGATAGAGTGGTTATTGAAAGGGAAATAAGAAGTGCTTTGGCGTCTCCTTCGGCGTATATCAGGGAAACACCAAGGGGGAGAAGCATAGCCAGGCCGACAAATAAGATCAGGGCTCCCAGGGCATTACCGATAAGCCTGAAGTGCACTAAAAATACTCCAGCTTTACCATCAGGGCTTTCTCAACCTCAGGGATGGCCCTTTCGAGGGCAAAGATAATCACCCGATCCTCTGGCAAAATCAGGTCATTACCACGCGGGATGATAACCTCCTCCCCTCTTACTACTGCCCCCACAATAGCACCTTTAGGAAAGCGGATCGTATTTAAGGGCTTATTGACGATCTCCGAGGTCTCCAGGGCTACGAACTCAATAGCCTCGGCCCCCTCACCATCCAACTGAGCCACCGAAAGAACCTTTCCCCGGCGGACAAATTGCAGGATCCGACTCACTGCCGCCAGCCGGGGACTTACCATCACATCCACTCCGATGGTAATAACTACCGGCATATAGCTTGATTTATTAACCAGAGAATAAACCCTTTTGGCACCCAGCCGCTTGGCCAATAGTGAGCTCAAGATGTTTGCCTCTTCGTCCTTCGATACTGCTAAAAAAGCATCTACTTCAGCAATATTCTCATCCAGCAACAGAGCCTGGTCAGACGAATCTCCCTGAAGAACTATTGTCTTATCAAGCTTCTCTGCCAACTCCGAGCATCTGCTCGCATCGTCTTCAATGATCTTTACATTCAATCCACTCTTCTCCAACCTTTGAGCCAGATATAGGCCAACGAAGCTCCCTCCACTAATCATTACCGTTTTCACGCGTCCATCTTTTCTTCCCAGTATCTCCAGAACCCCGGAAAAGGTACTTTCAGCAGTTACCAAAGAAATCAGATCTCCCACCTGAACGACATCCTTACCCTTAGGAACAATCAATCTATTTCCCCTTGATATGGAAGCGATAAGCACCCGGTGATCAGGATGCAGATCTTTCATGTCGAGCAGCCTTTTCCCGGCCATATAACTACCTGACTCTACCAAAAACTCTATTAACTTAACCTTCCCCTCGGCGAACTCCACAATTTCAGTAGCTCCGGGGACCTTTAGAAGACGCAGGATCTTATCAGCAGCCTCCCTTTCCGGGTTGATGACCAGATCGATACCCAGATGTTCCCTATCTAAGATGGTAGCATTACTGCTGTAATCCGGATCCCGAATGCGAGCAATCTTGACTGGCACCTTAGATTGAGAGCTCGCAATAAGGCAGGCAATCATATTTACTTCATCGCTATCAGTAACCGCAATAACTATCTCTGCGGTATCGATCCCTGCCTCTTTCAGGATCCCGGGCTTGCTCCCTTTACCCAAGATACACTGCACATCCAGACATTCCTGCGCCATCTTTATTCTTTCCTCGGAGCTATCAATAAGGATAACATCCTTATTTTCCGAAGAAAGCTTCCTCGCTATATCTAAGCCAATCTCACCGGCCCCAATAATAATAATCTTCATTTTTTCCCCGGGGGAATTTCAACTTATCTTCAGCTTATTTTAAGTAACTCCTTGACCACATTCAATACATGGGGAGCACTGATAGGTTTGGTAATGTAAGCGTTTGCCCCCAATGCCATAGCCCTTTCCTTATCCTCCTCCCCCCCCTCAGTGGTGATAATAATAATAGGAATATACTTATAAACATTGTCCTTGCGAATTAAGCTTATCATCTTCAGACCATCCATTACCGGCATATTGATATCAACGATCACCAGATGAAAGGTATCGCTGAGCAGCTTCTTCAGTCCATCAACCCCATCGCCTGCCTCTACTACCTTTAGATTCCGGATCCGTTTTAAGGCAAAGATGATGAGCTGGCGCATTGTGGGTGAATCCTCAACAATAAGTATTTTATATTCATCCATTACCTTCTCCGCAGGATTAATAATAATTTGTTGGGGTTTTCTTCAAAACTCATTCAAGTAGGGGCAATTCATGCATTGCCCCTACATTTTGCAATTTGCAATTTCCTTTGTGCTCTCCTATTTAGTGAGCAGATCAATAAAGCCCTGGATAGTGCTGAGTTTCCTTTCTGAATCTGAATACAGCTTTGAGCTAAATATCGACGTGGCGGCATGGCCTGCCAGTAAGGTGAAAAGCTCATAATCCACTTCAACAAACTTCGTCTTCTGCTGCAGGAGCTTATAGATAACAAGTACTCCGATAATATGCTCTTTGATCTTTAAAGGGATACAAACGATTGGACGGAGCAGATCGACCTCCTCCTGCGCATTTATTTGGCCAACAAAATAGGACTCTCCCGTCTCTAACACCTTGCCAATGATACCCTCTCCCAGCCTGACCGGCGGTATCTCTTCCTTTTCCACTCCCTCAGTGGCCATTGCCTGCAGTTCCTTGAGCTTCTCATCCAGAAGAAGGATTCCAAACTTCTCCGCCCCGATGAGATTGATTATAATCTCCAATATGATCTGGAGCACCTCTTTAAAGTCCAAGGTAGAGTGGAGCTGAAAACTGGCGATATAGAGGTTTGCTAAGTTATTGTTCTCTTCCTCAATCTCCACATACCGCTGGGCAAAGTTTCGATTCTCTGACTCCACTTCCCGATACCGGTCCAACAGTTCTTTCTTCTCCTCCTCTAACCGGGAGACCTTCTTTATCAGTTCCTTCTGAACCCCCCCTTCCCCGGCTGCCTGAGTCAAAGATTTACTTTCCTCCTCCAGTTGCACTATCTTGAAACGCAGCTTTTCATTCTCTTGTAATAACTCATGAGTAAATTCAGCCCCCTTCTTGAAGGCCTGAAGGAACTCATCTGCCCGGGCAAATATGCTTCCATTCTTCCCTTGAGAATCTTCCATAATTCCTATATCCCTTTATGCCGCAAGACTTATTGTCTCTTACGGAGTTTAATAACTTTCTTTAATTATATCACAGAGAAAGGAATATTTCAAGTATCTCCGGTAGACCATTTAATGATCTCCTCAGGAATCTTGAATAAGGGCAAAACCTTATCAACCGCCCCAGTGTTAATTGCCTCCTTAGGCATCCCAAATATGATTGAACTTTCCTCCGATTCAGCAAAGATCTTCCCCTTATTCCCCTTGATTGCTGAGAGCCCCTCCTTACCATCATTGCCCATCCCGGTCAGAACTATTCCCAGGTTATTCTCTTTGAATAGTGCTGCTGCTGAACGGAACATCAGATTAATGGAAGGGACATACTTCTCGCTTGATCTTCTCTTCTTCAATCCCACCACCACTGAACGGCCTTTTCTCTCCAGAAACATACTATATCCACCCGGAGCAATTAATCCCTTCCCTTTCTCGATCGGGTCTCCTCGCTCCGCTTCCTTAACCCGGAAGGAAGAATATTTATCCAATCTTTCGGCAAAGGCCTTGGTAAAGCCGGCCGGCATATGTTGAGCCACAACAATCCCTACCGGTAGATCCCCGGGAAGGGAGGAGAAGATCTGTTGAAGGGCTGCCGGCCCTCCGGTCGAGGAGCCAATAGCTACCAGCTTCAAATTCGCATCGGGAAGATGCCGAGATTTCGGCTGAATCGTAGGTAAAGGAGAGCGCTCCCTTCTTCCTAATTTTTGGGAAATCTTGGAAGTGCTCTTCTGAAGATTCTTTAGCTTGAGCTGGCTAACAGCCCTTACCTTCTGGATTAGATCTTCTTTAATATTGTAAAGCTCAGGAGATATCCTGGTGGTCGGCTTGGCCAAAAAATCCATTGCCCCCAGCTCCAGAGCCCTAAAGACATTCTTATCACCCTTTCGAGCTGAAACAACTAACACCGGAGCGGGCTGGATATCCATCAAAATCCTAAGAAAGCTGAACCCATCCATACTCGGCATCTCCAGATCCAGGGTTATTACATCGGGTTTAAGTTTCAGGGCCTTTTTGATCCCCTCTGCTCCATCAACCCCGGTTCCCACAACCTCTATTCCCTTAGCCGATTCCAGGATCCGGGAGAGGGTTCGGCGATTATAAGCGGAGTCGTCAACGATCAAAACCTTAATTATCTTTTCCATTCCTTCAACAGGCTAAGGGTAAATATTGGTTATTCGTTATTCGGTTGCGCTGCTCGCCCCGCTAAATATTCTCGATATATATCGAAGGTAATCACATTTAGCAACTTATTTCTACGGGGCTCGTTTCGTCTATCCCTTCGACAGGCTCAGGACAGGTATCTTTCAGAGTTTTACCAACCACTAAATAGCTAAACCATTATCGGGGTTTCTGATATACCAGATCATTTCTAAAATGCCTCAATTTAAAAGAGGTGACCACATTCATCAATGATTCTGCATGTCCCAACAACAAATAACCTCCGGTTGTCAGCAGGTCATAAAAGCTTTCAACCACCTTTCTCTTAACCTGGTGGTCAAAGTAAATAAGGACATTTCGACAGAAGATAATATCCATTTTTGGTAGCATTTTCATCTTAGCTGCATCCACCAGATTCAGATAACTAAAATTTACCAGCTTCTTCATCTCATCCCTGATCTTCAGCTTTCCATCGAGCGGCACAAAGTATTTTTTAATATATTTCTCTTCGGTAACCCGAAAAGAAGATTTAGAATAGTCTCCTTTCCTGGCTGTCTTCAATACCCGATGACTGATATCACTGGCAAAGATCTCCACCTTCCACCCGGTGAATCTTCTCTCTTCCAGGACCAGCATCGCCAGGGTATAAGGTTCCTCCCCGGTAGAACACCCAGCACTCCAAATTCGCAGCTCCTTTGGCCCTTTCTTTCCCTTGATAGCAATCAGCTCCGGGACGATCTCTTCCCGGAAGGCTTTCAGTTGAAAATCCTCACGGAAGAAGTAGGTCTCATTGGTTGTAAGGAGCTCAACAACAATCCCCAATTCCTCTGCCCTACCACGACCATACTTTAAAAAATAAAAATAGTCTCTGAAAGAGGAAAGTTGATGCTGCCTTACCTGTCCAGAAAGACGCTTTTCTAAGAGAAACTTCGAGCCGCTATCGAAATATATTCCACAGTAATCCCTGATGAGATCTCGAATCAAGCAGTACTCTTCTTCGGATAACTTAATCAACGGTTCACTACGCATCATCTCTTTCTATTCCCCAGAGCCCTTTCCGCCTCCTGACGTACCTCTTTATTAGGATGATCCCTTAAGTTACCCAATGCTCTGGATACCTCTGGGCTGTCAACTTTCTCCAGAAGCCTTATTCCTACCTTGATTACTTCGGGGTCAGGGTGATTCAGAGCAGTAATTAAAGACTCCCTCTCCTCTTCCTGTTCCGCCAGAACCTCCATAGCGGAAATTACTATTACCCCCGAGGTAGCAGAGAGCATTTTCCTTACGGCCTCTCGAAATCTTCTCGTGGGGCTCTCTCCTAGCCCCCTGATCGCAGTCCTCCTTACCCAGACATCCTGATCCTCCAAAGCCATAAGTAAGGCCTCCAGAGCCCGGGGAGTCCTCATCTCTGCCAAAGTAATGGCAGCAGCCCTACGTACCTCTGCCTCTTCATCGGCTAAGGCAAAGCTCAACTGATTCACCGATTCCTCCAATCGCTTACTACCCAGGACCTCCACTGCGCTCCGGCGTACCTGGCAAGCCTCATCTTTAAGAGCAAAGTAGACATCCTTTAACTCCTCCGCGCCGCCAATCTCCCCAAGTATCTTCAGGGAATTTACTCGCACAAAAATATTTTGAGAATTAAGAAATCGTCTGACTGAGCCAATGACCTCCTGGGAGAAGGCCTTACCCAAAAGGATTAATGCCTCCCGGGCCGCCTCCCGGGTCTCCTCCTCTTCTCCTTCAAGCATCAAAGTTAGATTATCTAAGGCCTTAAGTGAACCAATTTCCCCTAAGGCTACTGCTGCGAACCGTTGAGCTTCATCTTCTTTGTCCTTTAGACACTTCAGTAGCACCTTTTCTGCCCTCTTTTCCCCAATCTTTCCCAGGATGTAGCAAAGGAGCCCACGGAGGCTGGGGTCATCATCCTCCTCCAGAGATTCCATTAGGACTGAGGAGGCTTCCTTACCAATCTCAATCAGCGCCTCCGTAGCTACCTCCTGAGTCTGGAGGTCTTTAGTGAGCTCAATCAGAGCTTTTGCTGCTTCTCCTCTTCCCAACCATCCCAAAAGCCTTGCGCTACTAGCCCTAACTTCAACACTGTAGCTCTTTAAGGATTTACTCAGCTCCAAAATCCAATGCTCCTGAACCGCCTCCCTCACACTTTTTTTGGTCTCTTCATTGGAGAGACACTCATATAGATTCACCAGAGCTATCACGGCTGCCTCCCGATTGCTCCTCTGCGGAACACCAAGACCTTCGATCAACCAAGGAACTGCCTTCAGGTTTCGCGAAAAGCCCAGGGCAGTATAAGCCGCCTTTCGCATCATGGGGTCTGTCAGGCTCCTGACTAAAGGGGCTTCGGGAAGTTCTCCTCCCGCTCGGCCGATCTCTGCTAAGGCCTCGAGGGCGGTAAATCTAAGCATGGGCTCTTTCTCCTGGAGTAATTCCAATAAGGGGCTAATCGCTTCTTCCCTGCCCAACTTTCCCAGAGCCTCGGCCGCGGCCGCGCGCAGATTATCATTCTCTTCCTTAAAGGTCTCGATCAGAGCCGGAAGTGCCTCTGGCTCTCTGATCTCCCCCAGAATGTCGACAATAAACTTCTTAACCTCTTGATCTCGGAGACGCAGATTAGCTATTAGCTTGGGAACTGCCTTTGCTCCCATCCTCTCCAGAACCTCAGCGGCAGTATTGCGCTTACCGGCATTATCACCCGCCTCGAGAGCGGATATCAAGATATCTATTGTGCGCTCACTATCCTTAAACTTAATAATCTGCTCCGCGGCCGCCTTGCGCACCCTCCAACTGCTATCCCCAATGGCCTGTTCCAAAAACTTAAGTGCCTGCTCGGATGCAATGCCACCCATTTCGCCGATTGCCTCTCTCCTCACCTCTTCATCAGGATCGCTGAGCCTCTGTTTTAATTCCTTCTCATCCATTACCCTTAAGCCTCTCCTATTCCCAGTTCCTTTCTCTTGGAATTAATAAACTCCTTAAGATAATATTCAAGATAATCAGTACTTTCATGAATCTTTGGGGGAACCTTTTCCTTATAATATCCCCGACCTTCTTTGATGTCCTTCTCTAAAAGCTTATAGAAGCTTCCCTCTCTAATCCCTTTCTCAATGATATCCTGATTATAAAGCATGATATCGGAAACAATGATCCTTGCCAGCCGCTTGGCCTTCTCATGTTCCTCTGCCGCCCCTATCTCCGTTTTTTCCTCCCGGGGAGGCTCAGCTTCCCTCGGACGGGCCGCTTCCTCTTTTACCCTTACCTCCTCGGGTGGCTGGGGCCGCTCCGGCACCCTTTCCGCAATGGTCAGTAGCTTTTTGATCTTAGGAATAAGATTCTGAGGAATCAGGTGTATTTCCACATAATCATCGGCCCCGTAGAGGGATTCCGGCTCCCTCCTTAACCGAGTTTTATCATACACCGATGCTACTAAGATTGCCTTAATATCTCGCAGTTGCTCATCTCGACGCATTAGATCACAGAACTCAAAGCCGAATACCTCGGGTAAGGCTACGTCAATCATGATCAACTTGGGGTGAAACTCTTTCAGCTTTGACATTGCTTCTATCCCATCCGGAGCAGTTATTACCTCAAAATTATTTGCTTCCAAGAGCTTCTTTACCCTTAAGCAAAAAGTTTCGCTCTCATGAGCGACCAAGATCCTTGCTTTCTTCCCCGGCGCGGGAACCTGGGAAGGCCTCCTTTTAACCAAAAAGATCCCGCGGCAGCGAGAGCATTTGAGCTTAAGTCCCTCAGCAGGAACCCGGGCATCTTCAACCTTAAATCTGGTCTTACAGCGGGGACAGGAGGTAATCATTCTTTGCTCACCATGTATTTTTGTGGGTAAAATTAAATCTAAATGTCAATAGATAGGATTCAAGGGCTTAAATCCTTGCTACTCCCTGCTATTCCGTGAAGAACTTCATTCTTAGACCTTAAACCTCTCCACTACTTCCCGCAGAATCTCTGCTTGCTGTGACATTGTCTCCACTAACTTATCCAATTCAGTGATACTCTGCATACTCTTCTGTGATATTCCCTGGATACTCTCGCTTGCCCTCGCTACCAGCTCACTGCTCCGACTTTGCTCCTGGGTCGCCTTGTTAATATAATTTACCATCTCCACCATATTCTCAATGGATTGAGTTATGTGCTTACTCCCTTTCATCTGCTCATTGATCGAACTTCTTACCTGTTGAGTAAAATCTCTCATGGTCTCCGAAGCCCTCATAATCTGCTCACTACCCTTGGCCTGCTCCTGAGTAGATCGGGAGATCCGCTGAACCATCTCCGCGATCCTCTCAATTGCTACGGTGACCTGGTGGCTACTCTTCGACTGTTCGGTAGTGGCGGAAGCGATCCCCTTACCTCTCTCGGTTGATTCCCGGGCACTCTCCGAAATCTTCTCCAAGGCCTCTCCGGCCTCCTTAGCTAGCTCAACCCCATTTTTTACACTCTCTGAACCCGCTTCCATTGCCTGGACCGCACTCTGGGCCTCTTCTTGCACTGACTCGATCAACTGGGCAATCTCCTTGGTTGAAGCCCTTGTTCGGTCAGCCAGATCCTTGATTTCATCAGCCACCACGGCAAATCCTTTACCATGTTCTCCGGCCTGAGAGGCAATTATGGCAGCGTTAAGAGCCAACAGATTTGTCTGAGAGGCCACCACATCAATAACGGAAAGAATATTTCCAATCTCCTGCGTCCTTTCACCCAACCTTTGGATAACCTCGGCAGCCTCCCAGGACGAAGCCTGAATTTTATATATACCGGTAATAGTTGATTGAACTGAATCCATCCCCAAAGTAGCATTGTTCGCTGCCAACTCGGAGAGTTTTGCTGCCTCCTCAGCATTTGCTCCAATCTCCTTGATCGAGTTATCCATTTCCACCATTGCACTGGCCGTCTCCTCAGTAACCTGGAGCAGGTTCTCCACATTATAAGCCACCTCCTTAATGGAGATGGTCATTTCACTAATGGATGAGGTGGTTTCATCCACTGAGGTCGAAAGGCTCTCTACGCCCTGAGAGACCTCTTCGATACTTGCTCCCATCTGGAGGATGGAAGAGGAACTTTCCTCGGCAGAATTACTTAAGATCTCCGTATTCTCCGCAATTCCCTTAATGGAAGTATTTATTTCTTCTATTGAGGAAGTGGCCTCACTAACTGAGGAGGCCTGATTGCGAAAGCCCTCCAGCACCTCCCGGGAGCTCCTGCCTACCCCCTCGGAAACCTCAGCAATGCTCTCACCTACCCCCTTTACCTTTTTAAAGATAGTGCTGAGATTTGAACCCATCTGATTGAATGTGCGAGCTAAGAGCCCGATCTCGTCCTGGGAGGAAACCTCTACCTTCTGGGCTAAATCCCCATCAACAATGATCGCACCTTTCCGGGCAATTTCGGTAAGTGGCCCGGCAAAAGAGTTAATGAAAAGGAAAGTTAGCCCGGCACCTAAGCCACAAGTCAATAAGGCAATCAAAACACCCTGCCACTTGAGCCTTCCAAATTTTTTATTTACATTCTCCCGGGTAATCCCAATCTGAACAAAGCCGCGAGTAACCGGTTCCTGTTTGGATTCAAGAATCGGGTTACTGTGTCTTTTTGTTTTGACCTCTTCTCCAGTCGATTCGAAGACCTCAGCGAGAAAGGAGCTATTATCACCTTCCTTCTTCCCACCACTTACTATTGCCGCCGAGATATTGTAGAAATGCTCCCCGGATCGGGAATAGAGATCTCTGATCTCCGGCTCTCGGGAATCGCCCCTCATTTTATAGATTTCCTTCTTCTCCTCCATCAACTCCTGATCTTTGAACATCTCCCTCAATACCTTTCCCTCCCGGTCGGAAACTACTGCATAAACCACATCTGGCTCATTAGCCAAAGCATCAATCAGCTCCTGTAATATTGTTCGGTCATCTGTGATAACCCCAAAGGAGGAGCTAACCGCCAGACCCCTGGTCAGGGAAATCCCCCTTTTTTTTAACTCCTCAACCAATATCTTCTTCGATTGCGATAAATAGAACCATCCATAGATGAGACTTAAGGTGAAGATTCCCCCCAGAATGAAGACACTACATTTAAACCGGAGGCTAAATCTAATCTCCTCATTCCCCCTATCTTTAAACATCTTCCGGTTCCTCCTATTCCTTCGACAGGCTCAGGACAAGTTTTTCTTCTTCCCGGAGCTCCTTTTTCTCTTCATTCCCGACTCAGCCTTCATTCTCTTAACCGCCTTTTTAACTTCATCCAGTCGAATCTTCTCACTGGTGCTCAGGATCCTCTCAAAATTCAGGAACATCAATATCTCATCTCCACTCCGGCAGATACCCTCCAGATACTCTGATGCATTCCCTTTGAGGATCCTTGGCGGAGGCTTGATTTCCTTCCGGGAGACCCAGATAACCTCTTTTGCCTCATCTACTTGTATTCCGATAATCTTTCCCGCGATCGTAGCAATAATAACCCGGGTATTGCGGTCAGGCTCCCGGGGTGGAAAGCCAAATCTTTTCCTCATATCAACTACCGGGATAAAGGCCCCCCTTATACTGATGACCCCTTCGATGAATTCCGGGGCCTTGGGAATCTTGGTGACGGGCTGACTTCGAGTTATCTCCTTGACCTTCAAAATATCCAGAGCATACTTCTCCTCTCCCACCTTAAAACAGGCCAGTTGAACCTTTTCTTCCGAGTTCTCTTTATTTACCGGACTCATTATTTTGCAATTGTTGTTTACTTACTTCAAAGCTCAAAACCTTTTGCAGGTTCAAAAGGATTAAAAGGCGCTCCTGAAACCTCCCCAAACCCTGAATATACTCTGCCTCCACCCCCCCGATCACTGGAGGGGGGGGCTCTAATTTCTTGCCAGAGATTTTAGCAACCTGGGTTACTTTATCAACTACCATTCCCAAGCTTCTGCCATTATCTGAGGCGACAATGATCTTTGCGGATCTGGTCCTCTCTCTTGCCTCAAGACCCAGGCGCTTACGCAGATCAAAAACCGGGATTATTGTTCCTCGCAAGGAGATAATCCCCAGGATAAACTCAGGAACTCGGGGAACATCGGTAATCTCCGGCACCTTGATTATCTCCTTGACCTCCATAAGATCTACGGCATATTCCTCATCAGCCAGCATGAAACAAAGCACCTTCAGTGGCTCTTCTATCTCCTCTTCCCTGCCCACGACTTGCCCATATAGCTCCTCACCCACCAGCCCCAGTAAATCCTCCTCGGGAATCTCTAGGTCAATAGATTCTTCCCCCACCAATTCGGCGGCTTGGCTCTCGGCTTCGGTTAGCTCCATCTCATCTTCCTTAGCCTCTCTCGCTTCTATCACCTTAGCCGGCGTTCCCTTAGAGCCCCGTCTTTTTTTCTCTCCCCTCTTTTCCCTCTGGATCTTCTTTCTGATCTGCACCAGATCCATTAACCTCTCCTCTTGCCTTTCAGTATTATTGCAGGGCTAACTCCAATTCCTTAACCACATCCTCGATAATCGCTTCGTCAATCTGCTCCGCCTCCACTCCATAGCCTTCTAAAAGTGCATTGGAGGCAATATTGTTAATATTTCGAGGTAGGCCCTGCGAATACTGGCAGATCTTCTTTAAAGCCCCCTCACTAAAAAGATCGTCATCTCTCCCCGCAACCTTCATCCTGAATTTTATATACTCTTTTACCTCCTTAATACTCAATGGGCCCAGGTGGAATTGGATTCCTATCCTCTGGCGAAGAGCGGCATAAGCTCGATGACGCAATCTCTTTCTGAGCCCGGTTTGACCGATAAGAATCAAACTCAGTAAATTCTTATCGTCCAGCTGAAAGTTGCTGAGCAAGCGGATCTCCTCGAAGGTGCCCTTGCTGGGAATAAGCTGGGCTTCATCGAGGATTATTAATGCCGAGCCCCCTTGTTCATAAAGTTTGTAAAGAAACTTGTTGATCTGATCCAAGAGCTCATTCTTCCAATAGCTTGGTGATCCAATCCCCAGACGTTTGGCAATTACCTTCAAGAGTTGAGCAGGGGTAAGACGAGGATTAATGATCAGGGCAACCTTATAGGTGTTGTCCAGAGAATCAATAAGCGCACGGGAGAGGGTGGTCTTCCCGGTTCCAATATCTCCAGTTAAGACTGTCAGCTCCCTTTCCTCCACCGCATACTTAAGGCGCTCCAGAGCCTCGGCGTGCTCCCTGCTCCGGTAAAGGAATAGGGGATCCGGGGTCTTGCTGAAGGGCGGGCGATTAAAACCGTAAAAGCTCTCGTACATCTTCTTTATTAGACTTATCCTTGATTATTGTGGGTAAAAAAATCCGAATATCAATAAATAGGATTCAAGTCCCTGCTATTCCCTGCTATTCCCTGCTACTCCCTGAAGTAAGAGCCTCCTATAATCTCATTGACTCCTCAATGAGCCCCCCCACATCCAGAACCAGAACTGTCTGCTGATTTCCCAGTTCAGTAGCCCCGCTTATCCCGCGGATGCTTTCCAGGGGGTCGCCAATGCTCTTTAGCACAACATCCTGCTGCCCCACTAAACCTTCCACCAAAATTCCTAATCTCCTCTCAGCCAGGCTCACTACTACTACATAATATTGTTCTACCTGAGATGAACCCCTGGGCAAATCAAACAGATAGTCCAGGCGCATCAGCGAAAGGGTTTGCTCACGCAGTTGAATTACCTCTCTACCCTCGACAGTCCTGATATCCCGGGGAGCGATCATCAGACTTTCTTGGATAGAGCTAAGGGGGAGAGCATAAGTCCGACCGCAAGTATGAACAATTAAAGCCTTAATTATTGCTAAAGTAATGGGGAGAGTGAGAGTGATTTTGGTCCCTTTATCTTCTTCGGTCTCTATCCCGACCATCCCACTCATTGCGGCGATGTTACTCTTTACTACATCGAGTCCTACCCCACGCCCGGAGATCTTACTCACCTCTTCGCTGGTGCTAAACCCCGGGATAAACAGTAGCTCCAGCAGCTCTTCCTTCTCCAGTTGAGCCCCTGGTTCAATCAATCCCTTTTTAACTCCTAACTCACTTACCTTTGCCAAATTGATCCCGGAGCCGTCATCCTCTGTCTCGATCACCACATGGTTTCCCCTCGGAAAGGCATTAATCTTAATGGTTCCCTTCGCTGGTTTTCCCTTCCGGGCTCGCTCTTTGGGCACTTCGATCCCGTGGTCCAGGCAGTTACGAATAACATGGATCAGGGGATCGCCCAGAGCTTCAACAATCAGCTTATCCAGCTCGGTATCCGCTCCGGATATCTCTAAGTCCACTTCCTTTCCCGAATCCTTGGTAAGCCTTCTTATCACCCGGGAGAGCTTTTCGAAGATCTGGTGCAGAGGAACCATGCGTACCTCCATCACCCCTTCCTGCAGCTCATTAAGCTTTCGTCCCAGAGCTCTATTGGCCTTATAAAAATCAACCGCTATCCCACTGAAACCCTTCTCCATCCTGAGCCTCTCGGTCAGCTCACTGATGACTGCCTTACTTAAGAGCAACTCTCCCACAATGTTCATAATCTTATCTAACTTGGCAATATCCACCCTTACGGTTTGGCTTATACTCTTTAGGCTGAGCCTTTCCTCCTCGGTAAATACCTCACCTGCTTCCAGGATACTCCGGGAAGGCACCTCTTCTATCCTTTCCTTCCCGGTTTCAATCTGGGTGAAACTGACATTCTCCCATTCGATGGTATTTTCCAGAAACTCCTTTTCATTCTTTGTTCCTAAGATGATGTCAAAGTTGAGTTCGGAATCAGCAGTAGCCCCAGAGCTGGGGAGGGTGGTAATGATTTCCCCCAGGGGCTTGAGCAGCTGATTCAACTCGGCCAGATCTTGATCAAAGCTCTGGATATCGAAATTTGCTCGAACTTTAAAGAGATTGACCCCTTCCTTAATATTCTCCAGAAGTCGGTGTTCTTCATATTCGGTAAGCACCGAGAGGATGCTCTCATCAATTTTGAGCTCCTCTACGGGAGAAACTTCTTCTTGGGAGCTATATTCCTTAAACCTCTGATCAAGCTTAGCAATAAGATTCTCTACCTGCTCTTCTTCCTCTACTGCCCCCTGGCCGCTCGCTCCTATGATTTTACTCAGCAACGCCACGCTTTCGTCTAAAAGATCCAGAATCTTCGGATCGAATTGAATCTTTCCCAGACGAAGGCTGTCCAGGACACTCTCTAAGTTATGAGATAAGGCCTCGATCTGGGAGAAGCCGAACATCCCGGCTATCCCTTTAAGGGAATGGGCCGCACGAAAGGTATCATTTAAGCTATCCAGGTCGATCTTCCCCTTCTTGGAGGACTCTTCCAGACTGAACAGATTCTGATAAAGCTTCTCGACGATCTCCTCAGCCTCGGATTGAAATTCCTGAAGGGCTTTTTTAGAAATTTTACTCTCTTTTTTGGCCATTGTTCCTTTTAACAAAAATAGTTCTTTAGTGCCCTCTGCAGCTACTCCCTTCCGCCGTCGTCCCGATGTCCATCGGGACTATGGCGGACAGGGCTATTCCCTGCTATTCCTGTTTAACGAAGATAGTTCTTTAGCATCCTCTGCAGAGCCTCCATTTTAAAAGGCTTAACCAAATAGGCATCAGCACCCAGGGCCAGCCCCTTCTGCTGATCCTTCTCACTTCCTTCAGTAGTGATAATAATAAGGGGGATGTGGTTGTACTCGGTGCTCCCCTTAATAAAACTCACCAGTTCCAATCCATTGATATCAGGCATATTTATATCAGTGAGGATAAGATCGAATTTATACCGGGGGAGTACCTTCAGGGCCTCGAAGCCACTGCTGGTCTCCACTATCTGAAAATCGTTTAAAGCATCAAGGGCTGAGGCAATGAAGGATCTCATTGCTGGAGAATCTTCCACAATAAGAATACACCGAGTCATTTTACGCTTCCTTTCTGCAATTCGCTCAAATCCTTCAATTTCCTTTCCAGCAGGGCTCGATCCATAGCCAATCCTGATTGGGCTAAAAAGATCTCCAGACTTATCGTTTCCCCAATCTTCTTCTTCTCTGGGAGATTATCACCATAGAGAATTACTGCTACTCTTCCGGCGGTAAAAATAGGAGCGACAAAAACCTCTTCTGGGTACTCCCCACCCAGTTGTTCAACCACATACTTATCCCATTTCTTCTCTTCTAACCTTTTGGTAATTGGTACCTTTTTCTCTAAAACTTCTTTAAATATCGAGGATTCATTGAGGGGAATGCGCATATGGCGAACCCTTTTCTCCGCATTTTCACCTTCCAGACCGATTCCAAACTCTCCTAATCCACAAATCATGTTTTTCTTAACCATGAAGATCACTGCCCGATTCATAAGCTCACTGGCAAAGCGGAGAATCAGGAGCATGATCTCCCCTCCAATATCAGGCCTGCTCATCTCAGTAATCATCGAGCGCAACATTGCCAGACCTGGGCTGGGAGCAACCTGGATTGGGAAAATCTCCTCCTCCTTAATAATACCCTCGACCCCAGCAAATTCCTCCCTCAGTTCCATCCCGATATCAAACAGTTTTTGCTCCCTCTGCCCAGGAGCCCCTTCCTTTTCTGCCGCTTTCCCTTTTTGAAAAGTTACCCTAAGGCTCTCTTCTAATTGTTTCCCAAACTCGGCAAAAAGTGGAGTCATTGAGTCTCCGCGTATCCCGGATTTTTTGGGCTTATTCAGATAGGCATCAACTCCCTGTTCCCATGCTTTTCTTTCGGCTTCTTCATTCCTATGGTCAGTAATCAAAATTACTGGAACCTCAGGTAGTTCCGATTTCAGCCGGGAGAGAATCTCAATTCCTCCCAGCATTCCACTCCCATCCATCTTGGGCATAATTAGATCAGCTACCACCAGTGGGTGGGCTCCTTCCCTTACCAGCTTTCGAACTGCTTCCAGTGCCTTGGCTGATTTCCCCTCAGCCCAGATCTGATAGCCTTTCTCCTTTAAAAGTGCCTCTATTCCCGAGAGGGTCAGGGGATCATCATCAACGACCACGATAGTTGTCTCCGGGACCTGGGGGGTAGAGATGACTTCTTTTCCATCCTTTTCTGTTGCCCTCTCTTCCCGCTCTTTATCGATCAACGCTGCGGAAGGTTCTGGAAGCTGGCTCTCAGCAGTCGTCATTGATTCATCTTGATTAACTTCCTCGACTGAAGCACTCTCATCCTTTCGCTTCACCCATGCCTTCTCATCCTTAAGCCGGGTGCCCTCCATTGCCAAAAACTGGGGATTTAGGCCGTTAACCAGGGTGTACTGCAAGTTGTCGGAGGTCATTCTCCTGGTCTCCTCTTTCTCCTTCAATTCGAAATTAAAGTTGCCCTCAGCCCAATCAAAGAAGCCAAATATTACCTTTTTGACATAATCATTAGCTACCTCCTCTACCGCTTCCGCGTCCAATCCTAACCGTTCCATTTGGTCCTGGTTCAATCCACCCGGGGCTCCTCCTTCCTTATTCTCAGCCAGGATATCTTTCAGTTGCATGGAGGTGATTATCCCTCTCTTTACAAGTTCAGTACCCAGATTGTCCTTGATTAAACTGGATGATGCGCCTATTACCTGCCCGCTCCTGAAAATTACACTTCCCTTCTTCTCGCCGCTGGTTAGAGAAAGAATACCTGACTTTCTACTTAAGCTCACAATCTGAAGGATGTCACTGAGCGCTAAATCTTCAAGGCTTCCAACTAAACTCCCTTATATATTCCCCTTATTTCACCAATTGCATATATTTGGGTAGTGTGCCTATTTGGGTTGAAAATCCCCGCCATATCTTTGTTTGACAGTGCTCTTCCTTCGACCCCGATGCCCATCGGGGCTCAGGACAGGTATTCGTTATTCGATACCAGCTGCGTAACCACAACCGCTTGACCCAACCGGTATCTTTCAGAGTTTTACCAACCACTAAAGGGTCACAACCTATATTTGCATATAATAATAAACTTTAACGTAATAATAAGTCAGGGGAATGGTAAAGAGCAGGCTGTCCAGACGATCCATAATCCCCCCGTGTCCCGGCAGAAGTCCCCCAGTATCTTCCAGACTGGCATCCCTTTTTACCAGAGATTCCACTAAGTCACCGAATATAGCGGACACCCCGATTAATAATCCCAGGACTAAGCAGTGGATAATCTTAAACGGGAAGACAAGGATTAGCTTGATCACAATCGCAGTAACCGCACTTGCCACTACCCCCCCAGCCGCACCCTCCCAGGTCTTCTTCGGGCTGATGCGGGGAGCCAGTTTTCTCCTACCCCAGGCCTTTCCGGTAAAATAGGCCCCGGTATCATTCAGAAAGGTACAGGCAAATACCAGGAGGACGAAAAAAAGGCCTACATCCCGGCTACCCTGGATCTGTTCCAGCATTTGTCTGGTATAATGATATTCGTTTTGCAATTCCGGGCCAATGCCCCTAAGCAGGATTGCGTGACTTAGCAGCCAGGCAATATAAATTACTCCGAAGATGGTAACTGAAATTCCGGTTATAGCAGTGGAGACATCCTTTTTGGAGAGCTGGATCATCATAACGAGCAAGATGGTTGCCGTCAAAACAATAGTTAGAAAATATTCGTTACTGAAATAGGCAAGAAATCCAACCATCAGTCCCCCAATAATCCCGGTATTCCTCATTGGACTAAGCCCCCGGGTCTCCATAATCTTATAGAATTCCCAGAGACCTAAAAAGATAGCCACGAGGATTAACCCCAGAAAAGGAAGCCCAAAATGACGGATATCCGTAAACCAGAATTTGCCTTCGGGATCACCTAATGCAATAAGACAAATGAGCAGTGGTGCTACCACCAGAGCAGTCAATAACCTTCTGCTTAACTCAGTCATACTTTATTTTCCTCTTCCCTCCAAACCTCCAGTTCCGCCTTTCCTTTAAGCTTTTTCTTGGCCTGAAGGAAGCCATTGAGGATTCGTTCAAACTTATTGGGATCCTCTGTCAATATCAGTCTAAAATCCTTGTCTTGGTTAGCTCCGGAGCCACTGGCCATCCTGATAAGAAATATCTCTGTTGCCCGGGAAGGCTCCAGATCCGCTAAGTGAAGACCAGGAAGAGGGGTTGCCAGATGAAATACATTCATTCTCAGAATAACCTTCCGAATCTCATCTGAGATCTGAGTAAATCTTTTAAAGGAAAATTGGGGAGAATGGCCCAGACCGACCAAGAGGATTCGGGGCGAACAGATCTTATCCTTTGAGCCTATCAGGATAAACTCTTTAAAGTGACCGTCGATCCTACCATTATTTATTAATCTTGAAAGATCACCATTCAGTCGCCCATCGATCCATCCAGCCGTGCCCTTTAGCGGCCTTTCATCAGTAAAAAAGTATGATATAACTGCCTCACATTCAATCCGATCTATCCCCTGACCAGAGAGTTTTACCTTCAACCCTCGCTCCCAAGCCGTCCGTGTTTTTCCAAGGTCTGCTTGGCAATCCTATCCAGAACCCCATTAATAAAGGAACCAGAGTCTTCCGAACCGAATTTCTTGGCCATCTCAATCGCCTCATTGAGGGTAACCTTGTAAGGAATATCCGAACAATAAAGCAGCTCAAATACCGCCATTCTTAAGATATTTCTGTCCACTATCGCCATCCTCTCCACCCTCCAGTTCTCGCAGTTCCGCTTAACCAGCTCATCAATCTCTTCCCGTTTTCTCCAGGCACCTTCGATAAGGCTTGAACAGAAGGCCTTGACCTCCTCCTGGGGAGAGAAATTCTCCCAAAAAAGTTGCAGTAGGGCCTCAGGATCTTCTTTAACAATATCGAGGTGGTAAAGGGCTTGCAGAGCCAATTCCCGTGATTTACGACGCTTACCCATAGGGTCTAAAATCCTAATGTCAAAATCCTAATGTCAAATGAATGACAAATGTCAAAATCCAAAGCCTACCTCGCCGTAGTAGCTACGAAGGTTGAATGACAAATAATTTGTCATTTGAACTTTGGACTTTATTTGAACTTTGAGCTTTGTCATTTGACATTAGATTACCTATAGTCAAAGAACCCAAACATCAATAGATATGATTCAAGGATTAAAGTCCCTGCTACTCCCCGCTATTCCCCGCTACTCCCTGCCATTCCCTGCTACTCCCTGCTATTCCCTGAAATAGAAGTGCCTCAAATCTTCTTTAAAAGATTTACCATCTCCACCGCCACCAGGGCTGCATCCCAACCCTTGTTCCCCATTTTGGTCCCTGCCCTTTCAATGGCCTGTTCAATATCCTCAGTAGTAATTACCCCCATAGAAATAGGCACCTTCCCTTCTAGATTTAGGACCGCAATTCCCTTGGTCACTTCAGCCGCAATGTGGTCATAGTGAATTGTTCCCCCCCGGATTATTGCTCCCAGACAGATAAGCGCATCGTAGTTTCCTGCATCCACCAGCCTTCTGGCCACAAGCGGGATTTCAAAGGAGCCGGGCACCTTATGTACCTCGATATTCTTTTCCTCAGCTCCGCTCCGCTGCAGGGCATCCAGAGCCCCTTCCAGCAGCTTATCGGTAATAAAATTATTAAAGCGAGAGACTATAATCCCGAATTTTAAGCCCTGAGCCGTCAGGTTACCTTCAATTATATTATGCATTATCTCCTCCTTTCTTAACCCAATTTCTCCTTAATATCAAGAAGATGCCCCATCTTTTTCTTCTTTGTCTTAAGGTACTCGATGTTTCTTTCTGTCGGGGTTATCTCAATCGGAACCCTCTCGGTAACTACCAACCCATAGCCTTCAAGGCCCACGATTTTCTTGGGGTTATTGGTTATTAAGCGTATTGTTCGTACTCCCAGATCGCTCAAGATTTGGGCCCCGACTCCATAATCTCGAAGATCGGGCTCAAAGCCCAGAATTCTATTAGCCTCCACCGTATCCCTCCCCTCTTCCTGCAGGGTATACGCCTTGATCTTATTGACCAGACCTATCCCCCGGCCTTCCTGGCGCATATAAAGAATAACCCCCTTGCCCTCTTCATCAATCATTCTCATCGCCTGTTGAAGCTGGGGACCACAGTCACATCTCTCTGAACCCAGAACATCCCCGGTAACACATTCTGAATGAACTCTAACCAGAATCGCCTCTTCGGGCTCAATCTCCCCCTTGACCAGAGCTAAATGCTGATTGGCATCCACCTTGCTGGTATAAGCAATAGCCCTAAACTTCCCCCCGTATCTGGTAGGCAGGGTAGCGGAGGCAACCCGCTGGACCAGGGATTCGCTCTGCATCCGATACTCGATCAGATCAGCAACAGTAACAATTCGTAAATTGTGCCTTTTGGCGAAGACCTCCAGGTCAGAACGTCGGGCCATTGTCCCGTCATCATTCATGATTTCGCAGATGACTGCTGCCGGCTTCCGCCCTGCCAGGCGGGCTAAATCAACTGAGCCCTCGGTCTGACCGGTACGAACCAGAACCCCCCCTCCCCTGGCCTTTAAGGGAAAGACATGTCCTGGGCGCACCAGATCATCGGACTTGGCATCGTCGGATATTGCGGTCAAAATAGTAGTAGCCCGATCTGCCGCCGAGATCCCGGTAGTAACACCCTTTCTGGCATCTATGGAAACAGTGAAGGCGGTCCCTAAAGGGGAGGTATTCTCACTAACCATTAAGGGAATATGAAGCTCGCGCAGCTTCTTTTCGTCCAGAGCCAAGCAGATCAGCCCCCGGCCATATCTTGCCATAAAATTAATGGCCTCCGGGGTAACCAGCTCGGCGGCCATTGTCAGGTCTCCCTCATTCTCCCGATCCTCATCGTCCACCAGGACAATCATCTTCCCCTGGCGTATATCCTCGATCGCCCTCTCAATTGCCTTGATTGCCATCACTCACTCCTCCCTAAAAACACTTGCCTCCATACAACTGCAATTCGGACATAAGATAACTGCTCTCCCCAGGGGAAGGCTGAACTAAGCAAAATACCAAATTCATTAAATCCAAATATCAAAATCCAAATGCCAAATAAATGTCAAATTACTAAATGCCAAAAGACCTTTCCTCATTTATTTTGTCATTTGGACTTTGGATTTCATTTGAACTTTGAGCTTTGGCATTTGACATTAGCTATTCTTCCGACAGGCTCAAGACAGGCACTAAAGGGGCACCCCCAAATCTTCCCCTTATGTCCGAATCACAATCTATACAAACCCATGTTCAGCCAAGAAATCGAGCCCGATCCTCTCTCTATCTCTGTTCCCCTCCCGAACGGTTAAAAACCTCTCCACATATTTGCCCAGCAGATCATTCTCGATGTTCACCTCATCTCCTACTTTCCGATATTCGAAAATAGTATTCTCCATAGTATAAGAGATAATAATAACATTAAAGCATTCACCCTTCAATTCATTCACCGTAAGGCTCGCCCCATCCACCGCTACCGACCCCTTTTTGATCAAATAGCGGGCAATCTCCTTTGAGGTGTTGATTTCGACGCGTGCTGAGCGAAACTCAGGGATAATCTTTCTTATGGTTCCCTTACCATCAATGTGTCCTGAGACCAGGTGTCCTCCGAGCCGATCTCCCACCTTAAGCGCCCTCTCTAAGTTGACCTTGTCTCCCTCACGAAGCAGTCCCAGAGTTGTTCTTTCCCGAGACTCCCTTGACACCTGGGCGCTAAATGATTTACCTCGAACCCCTACCACCGTTAGGCAGCAGCCATTCACAGCAATACTCTCTCCCCTCCTCAGTTCAGCGGAATCAAAGGAGATCTCCAGCGTGAGTCCCTCCGCGCCGACCCCCCGCCTAATACCTTTTACCACCTCAACGGCTTCAATCAATCCGGTAAACATTAGCCAGAAATTACCATAATCCTAAAGCGTAGTCAATTTCTCCGCCTATCACCTTTGTCTCACTTTCCGGTTCTGTTTTTTCATATTTTTCTGGATCCATCTATCAATATCTTCTTTTCTGAATCTCCAGGCCACTCCAACCTTAAAGCCGGGCAATTCGCCTCTCTGGAGAAGGTTGTAAATAGTTCTTTCAGTGACATTCAAATATTCGGCAATCTGTTTAATTGTCAGGACTGACTCATTCATAAGTGGCTTCCACCAGACCTAAAGCTTTGGTAAAGTATGCAACTGAATTACATTATATTCAAAACAATTCTATCTGTCAAGATAGAGACAACTTCAGTGAATTTGGGACTTGAACCACGAATTACACGAAGTAGGGGCAATTCATAAATTGCCCCTACTTTCGGGATCTGGTCATTGGGATTTGGGATTTGTTAACTGCCACTTTAATCTTCTCTACCGTTATGGTATTATCAAAAACAGTGTTTTTTCTTGACAAATTTCCTGGTTTCGATAATACTGAAATTCAATTTAAGGATCACTGAGGATTCAAGTTGCCTGATATCCCGAAAAATCGGGAACTTGTCCTGAGCCCTGTCCTGCCTGTCCTGAACCCCGATGGGCATCGGGGTCGAAGGAACGAAGTCGAAGGATAAGAATGAAGATTAGGGTTGATAAGATCCCCGAGAGTGGTTTGCACTTAGACCTTTCTTATGAGAAAGATTGGCTAAAGTCTCATCAGAAAGGGCACCGGGAAGAGGATTTTGAGTTTATTACCCCGGTTACGGCTCGCTTGGAACTCAGTCGTTCTCAAAAGAACATATTCATCGAGGGAGAACTTGAAGGAAAGCTTAAGCCCCTATGTTCCCGTTGCCTGAAGTCTTTCAACTATAATTTAGAGGTGGATTTTCAGTGCAGCTTAACTCCCTTATCCCAGAGATTCGAAAAGGAAGAAATTGAGCTTTCCGGTGAAGATATGGAGTTTAGTTTCTATCAGGAAGGAGAGATTGATCTGAAGCAGGTTCTCTCCGAACAGTTGGTCTTAGCAGTTCCTCTGAACCCCATCTGCCAGGAAGGATGTAAGGGGCTTTGTCCTCAGTGTGGGACGGATTTAAATGAGGGGGAATGCAGTTGTCAGAGGGAAATCCTTTCTGGCTTTGCGGTTTTGAAGAATTTTAAGCTCGAAAAAGTATAGCTTTATTTCAGGGAATAGCCCTGTCCGCCATAGTCCCGATGTCCATCGGGACGACGACAGAAGGGAATAGCAATCCGCCTGAGACGGATTGAATCCTATTTATTGATATTTGTATTTTTTACCTGCGATAATCCGGGTTGAACCTTTTATTTACCTGAGACTTAGTCGGGAATTCAAGAAAGGGGCTTAGTAAGCATGCCTAATCCAAAACGGAGACATTCAAGATCGAGGTCAAGGAAACGGAGAACCCATCAGGGCTTATCGGTGCCGGGATATATTTCCTGCTCTCAGTGCACTGAGCCAAAGCTTCCCCACCGGGTCTGTCCTCACTGTGGTTATTACAACGGCAAACCTGTGATCGAGGTCGAAGAAGTTTAATGATAAGCTCGAAACTTTGTGAGATCCTGGGGATCAAGTACCCGATCATTCAGGGAGGAATGGCCTGGGCCGGCACGGCTGAGTTAGCCTCGGCAGTCTCCAATGCCGGGGGGCTGGGAATGCTGGGAGCCGCAGTGATGTCCCCGACCCAGCTTCAGGAAGAGATTAAGAAGACCAGGGGATGGACCGATAAGCCTTTTGGAGTGAATATCTATTACCTTTCTCCCGATGTGGAAAATTTTATAGATATTGTTATCAAGGAAGAAGTACCAGTGCTCACTACCGGGGCAGGGAATCCTGGCAAGCATATCCTCAGGTTGAAAGATACCGGAATCAAGGTGCTCCCGGTGATGGCTTCGGTGGCTCTGGCCCAGCGGCTTGCCCGACTGGGGGTAACTGCTCTGATTGCTGAAGGGATGGAGGGTGGAGGGCATGTCGGGGAGCTGACAACGATGGCAATGCTTCCCCAGATGGTCGATGCAGTTAATCTTCCCCTTGTTGCGGCGGGTGGAATCGCTGATGGCCGGGGATTAGCCGCGGCCTTTGCCTTGGGGGCTCAGGGAGTTCAGATGGGAACCAGATTCCTCTGCTCCGAGGAGTGTATCGCTCATCCAAATTTCAAGCAGGCAGTACTCAACGCTAAGGACAGAAGCACGACTATCACCGCAAGAAATTCGGGGCACCCGGTAAGGGTGTTGAAGAACCGACTGAGTCGAAGATTTGCCCAGATGGAGGCAGATGGTGCGACTAAGGAGGAATTGGAGAGATTGGGACAGGGAGCACTGCGGGCAGCGGTTATCAATGGGGATCTGGATGAGGGTTCTCTGATGACCGGGCAGATCGCCGGCTTGATCAAAGAAGTCAAACCGGTTAAAGAGATCATTGAAGAGATCACTGCTGAGGCAGAAGAGATAATGAAGGGAATGGGGCAGTTAGTGCATTGAAGGTTATCTGCCCGAAGAAGGAGATTTTAGGCTCAAGATCATGGCGCTAAGTGCTTTTATCTTCCCTGGTCAGGGCTCACAATATGTGGGAATGGGAAGGGATTTATATGAGAATTTTAAGGTCGCCGAGGAGACCTTCGAGGAGGCCAGTGACGGTGCCGGCATTAATATCCAGAAGCTCTGTTTCAATGGACCAGATAGTGAGCTCAATCTCACCGAATATACCCAGCCGGCTGTCCTGACGGTAAGCGTTGCCGCTCTGCGCACCCTCCAGGGGGAAAGCGAGAGGAAACCGACACTATTGGCCGGTCACAGCGTAGGAGAATATACGGCTTTGATTGCCTCCGAATCCATAAGCTTATTTTCGGCGGCAGCCATAGTAAGAAAGCGGGGCCGGTTCATGCAAGAGGCAATTTGCCCCGGGGAAGGGGCAATGGCTGCAATTATAGGATTGACCAAGGAAGAGGTAGAACGGATCTGCTCTCAGGCAGAAGAGGAGGATGTGCTCAGTCCGGCAAATTATAATTCTCAGGAACAGATTGTAATTTCGGGCCACTCCTCGGCAGTCAACCGGGCACTTGAGTTGGCCAGGGAACAAGGGGCTAAGCGGACGGTAATGCTGCCGCTTAGTGCCCCTTTTCACTGCCGTTTAATGGAGCCCGCCGAGAAGAAATTTGCTGAAGTTTTAGAGGGGGTAGAGATAGCGGAGCTTAAGACCCCCATCATTACTAACGTTGACGCCCAGATCAACCAGGAGCGGCTGAAGGTTAAAGACCTTCTCATTAAGCAACTGAGCCAGCCAGTTCTCTGGGAGGACTCAATGAAATTAATGATAAAAGAGGGGGTCGAAGAGGTCATTGAGTTTGGGCCGGGAAAGGTGCTTTCCGGTCTAATGAAAAAAGTGGATCGGCAGATTAAGATTAGTAATGTTGAGGATATCTCGTCATTGAAGAGGATTGCTTAGGGAATGCTGTGGAATTCAAGGACAAGGTTGCTGTGGTCACTGGAGCTTCTCGGGGGATTGGCCGGGCCATCTGCTTGGCCCTTACCCAAAGAGGGTCAAGGGTGATTAGCAATGACATAATTGATTATATCGGCAAAAAAGGTGAAATTAGCGAGAAAGAGGATTTCTATCGTTTCGATGTCTCCCGGACCCAGGAGACCGAGGAGGCTTTTGGCAAGATATTGGAGAAGTACGGAAAGGTAGATTTCTTGATCAATAATGCCGGAATTACCAAGGACAGCCTGCTGGTGCGAATGAGGGAAGAGGATTGGGATCGCGTAATTGAGGTTAATCTGAAAGGAACTTTTAACTGCACCCGAGCAGTCTTGCGGTCAATGATGAAGAATCGTTATGGAAAGATTGTTAATATCTGTTCAGTAGTGGGGTTAACGGGAAACCCTGGACAGGCCAGCTACGCTGCTTCGAAGGCAGGGATTGTTGGTTTTACCAAGACGATGGCCAGAGAGGTAGCTTCAAGAAATATCAATGTTAATGCAGTGGCCCCTGGCTTCATCGAGACGGAGATGACCCGAAAATTAACCACTGCGGTGAGGGAGCAATTGAAGAGGCAGATTCCTCAAGGCCGCTTTGGCAGGCCCGAGGATGTGGCCGAGGCGGTTTGTTTTCTGGTCTCCGAGGCGGCGAGATATATTACAGGTCAGGTTATCCAGGTAAATGGTGGAATATACATGTGACTGTCACAGGAAAGGAAGGTGAACAAAGATGTCTGTGGAGCAAAAGGTAAAAGAGATCATTGCCAAGGAGTTAAAGCTGGATGAGAAAGAGATTACTCCGGAAGCTAACTTTATCGATGACCTCGGTGCTAATTCCCTAGATGTTGTTGAGATAATAATGGCAATGGAGGAGGCCTTTGATTTAGAAATACCTGATGATGATGTAGAGAATATCACTATCGTCCGGGACGTAATAGATTATATCAAGCAAAAATCCGAGTAAGTATTACCTAATTGGGCAATGAAAGCCGCCGGGATGACTGCCAGGAAAAACTTACTAAGGAAGAGGAAGATGCCGATTGCCATTGCCAGTGATCATGGTGGCTTTGAGCTAAAAGAGAATCTTAAAGAATTTTTGCTCAAAAGGGGAGAGGATTTACTGGATCTGGGAACCAAAACAGATAGTACGGTTGATTACCCTGACTATGGAAGGAAGCTGGCGGAAAAGGTCTCCCGGGGGGAGGTAGAGAAAGGTATACTTATCTGTGGTACTGGGATTGGGATGAGTATTGTGGCTAACAAGTTCCCCGGGATAAGGGCAGCCCTGGTTACTAATGAATTTATGGCAAGGATGGCAAAAGAGCATAATGATGCCAACATTTTGGTTCTCGGAGGAAGAGTAACCGACAATGAGAACTCCCGAAGATTGGTGGAGACATGGTTGAATACCAAATTTGCCGGAGAGAGACATCAGAGAAGGCTGGAAAAGATCAAGGAGATTGAAAGGAATGGGTGAGGATAAAGGGAGGATGTCATCTTTGAAACTAATCGATCCTGAGATTGCTGAGGCTATCCGGTTAGAGAAGGAACGGGAAGAGCTGAGACTGGGGCTAATTGCCTCGGAGAACTATGTCAGCGAAGCGGTACGGGAGGCAACGGGTAGTGTAATGACCGATAAGTATGCGGAAGGATATCCGGGCAAGAGGTATTATGGAGGCTGTGAATATGTGGATATTGCCGAGGAGCTGGCGATATCCCGAGCGAAGGAGTTGTTCGGAGCGGATTTCGTTAATGTTCAGCCCCATTCCGGTTGTCAGGCCAATATGGCGGTTTACTTTACCGTGCTTAAGCCGGGTGACACCATGTTGACAATGGACCTGGCGCACGGCGGCCACATTTCTCACGGAAGCCCGGTGAGCTTCTCCGGAAGGCTTTATCAGGTGGCCAATTATGGGGTTACCCGGGATACTCATAGGATTGATTTTGATCAGGTCAGAGACCTGGCAACAAGGCATCGCCCCAAGCTTATCGTAGCCGGAGCAAGTTCCTATCCCCGGGCAATTGATTTTCGACCATTCCGGGAGATCGCCGATGAGGTGGGAGCAAAGCTGATGGCCGATATTGCTCACCCAGTTGGGTTAGTAGCTGCCGGGCTCCATCCCAGCCCTATTCCCTGGGCAGAGTTCGTAACTGCCACGACCCATAAAACTCTGCGGGGTCCCCGGGGAGGGATATTAATGGGTAAGGAGGAGTTTGTCCGGAGCATCAACAACCAGGTATTCCCCGGGATACAGGGAGGTCCGCTGATGCATATTATTGCGGCCAAGGCAGTAGCCTTTAAAGAGGCCCTGATGCCGGAATTTACCCAGTATCAGCAACAGATTGTTGATAATGCCCGGACCCTGGCCCAGGAGCTTATACTTCAGGGCTTCGAGCTGGTCTCCGGCGGCACTGATAACCATTTGATCCTGATCGATCTTACTAACAGAGGTCTAACTGGGAAAGAGGCCTTGGATGCCCTGGAGAGGGCCAGCATTATTGTAAATAAGAATATTATCCCCTTTGATACCCGGCCTCCGGCAATAACAAGTGGGATAAGGATAGGAACCCCGGCGGCAACTACCCGGGGAATGAAAGAGGAACAGATGAAAGTAATTGCCAGCCTTATCAATCAGGTTTTACAAGACATTAATAATGCTGACAAACTGAATCAGATCAAAGCTGAGGTAAGCAGCCTTTGTCAAGAATTCCCAGTTTATCAGGAAAGACTGGTGAGGGAGTGAGGGAACGGGCGGAGAGGCCATGTTGGGAAGATTACTTCATGGATTTTGCCTACCTGGCGGCAAAGCGCTCTACCTGCCTCCGCCGCCCGGTAGGAGCGGTTATTGTCAAAGACAGGAAGATACTGGCTACCGGGTACAACGGGGCCCCCTCAAAAATCAAGCATTGCCGCGAAGTGGGCTGTCTGCGGGAGAAATTGCAGATACCATCAGGCGAACGCCATGAGCTGTGTCGGGGGCTCCATGCCGAGCAGAATGCAATCATTCAGGCCGCCTACCACGGAGCCAATGTAAATGGAGCTGATCTTTTCTGCACCAACCGGCCCTGTATCATCTGCACCAAGATGATTATCAATGGCGGTATTAAAAGTGTACTTTACCATCAAGACTATGCTAAAAAGAATTCAACTGCTCGATTGGCCGAGCAAATGATAAAAGCAGCGGGGATAAAATTGATCAAGGTTAAAATGAAGGGGGATAAGGCAGTCACCAAGGGTAGAGCGGTAAGATAGGACTTTTCAAGGAATAGCCCTGTCCGCCATAGTCCCGTGTTCACGCGGGACTATGGCGGAAGGGGCTTGAATGCTATCTTGAATTAGGCTTTTAACATAAGGATTTAACATGAAGTGTCCATTTTGTTCTTTTATTGACAATAAGGTAGTCGACTCCCGAGTGAGTAGGGAAGGTGATGTGATCCGGCGGCGGCGGGAATGCAATGAATGTGGAAGGAGATTTACCACTTACGAGCGCCGGGATCAAGACTCTCCATTGATCGTAAAAAAAGACGGAAGGAGGGAGGCCTTTGATCGGCAGAAAGTTTTACTAGGGGTTCAGAAGGCCTGTGAGAAGCGGCCGATAAGCATAGATAAGATCGAGAAGATAGTGGAAAGATTAGAACAGAAGCTCACGGATGCCGGGGAAAAGGAAATGAATAGCTCAGTTATCGGAGAGGAGATAATGAGAGAGCTGCATAAGCTGGATCAGGTGGCTTATGTCCGTTTCGCATCAGTATATCGAGAATTTAAGGACATCAACCAGTTCATGAATGAACTGAAGGATCTACTCGAGGAAAGTCCGGAAAAAAATTAGGCCCATCTATCAAAATCCAAATTACAAATGAATGACAAATGACTAAATGTCAAATTTAACCGGTGCGCCAGTATTTGTCATTTGAACTTTGGGCTTTGACATTTGACATTAAAAAGAATTCAAGGAGTCAAATACCTGCTATTCCATGCTATTTCCCCTGTTCTTGTAGCTTTAGCGAAGTAGGATGCTATTCCTTGCCACTCCCTGCTATTCCTTGCTATTCCCTTCCGCCGTCGTCCCGTGTGAACACGGGACTATGGCGGACAAGGCTATTCCCTGCTATCCGCCTGAGGCGGGCAATTCCCTTAAATAAATTAAAGTATGAGGAAACCGGTGGAAAGAGGTGAAAATGACACCCGGCTAATGAGAAGTTGTCTGGTTCTGGCCCGCAGAGGAGAAGGCCGGACCAGTCCCAATCCCTTGGTGGGGGCGGTAATTACCCGGAGGGGGCGGATCGTGGGTAAGGGTTATCATCGGAGAGCGGGTGAACCTCATGCCGAGATAGAGGCCCTTAAGAATGCAGGAAAGGCCGCTGCCGGGTCAGAAATGTGGATAAATCTGGAGCCCTGCAACCACTGGGGAAGGACCGGACCATGCACTAAGGCAATTATCAATAGTGGGATAAAGCGAGTGATTGTGGGGATGAAAGACCCTAATCCCCTGGTAAAGGGGAAGGGAATTGCTAAGCTAAGAAAAAATGGAATCGAGGTCAAAGTTGGGATTCTGGAGGACGAGTGCCACCGCCTGAATGAGAGTTACTCTAAATTTATCTGTACCGGGACCCCCTGGGTGATCCTGAAGATAGCCGCCAGCCTTGACGGCAAGACGGCAACCCTAACGGGACAGTCCCGTTGGATCAGCGGAGAGCACGCTCGCAGCTATGTTCACCGACTGCGAAATAAGGTAGATGGGATCCTGGTGGGAGTAAATACAATAATCAAGGACGATCCACTTCTCACTACCCGCTTGCATGGAAGAAAAGGCAGGGATCCTGCCCGAATCGTGGTTGACAGCAAGCTCAGAATCCCCCTTGCCTCCAAGGTGTTAAATCTGGAATCAGAGGCAATTACCATTGTGGCTACTACTGACAGAGCCTCATCCAGAAAACATCGAAGGTTGGAGCAGATGGGGGCTAAGGTCTTGATGATTGGCCAGGATAACGGGAGGGTTGATTTGCTTTCGCTAATGAAAGAGCTGGGAGCGCTAAATATTACTTCTCTGCTGATTGAGGGAGGCTCTACCATCAATGCCTCCGCCTTAAGTAGTGGGATCGTGGATAAGGTGATTTGCTTTTATGCCCCCAGGATAATCGGAGGAAAGCAGTCCCCGGGGATGGTGGGAGGTAACGGGGTCGAATTCCTTGAGCAGGCAATCAGCCTTGATGATCTCCGGGCAAAGAGGCTGGGAGAAGATGTCCTGATCGAGGGGTATATTAAAAAATCCCAATGACCAAATCCCAAATCCCAATCAAATTTGTAGGGCGGGCTTCCCTTCGACAGGCCTGTCCTGAGTGAAATCGAATGGCTCAGGACACGGCCAGCCCGCCAAGTCCTGAGCTTTTCCTAAGACCATTATGTCCGGTAAGATGCCCAACCTACAATTTGGGGAATAGGGTCAAGAGCGGACTTGACCCCTTGGCCTTTTAAAAAAGGCGGCTAAAGAAAAAATTTCAACCGCCTTTATTCTGTAAAAAGTGTAAAGCCGTTCCATCCGCTATTCACTATACTCTCGAATCTTTTTTTCTTTATCATTAAAAAGAATTGTTTTAATAGTCTTCCCTTGCGCGTCATATTCATAGCGTATGATAGCAACACCTGACCTATTTCCCTTCAACTTTTCATCGGTGCCGAAACACATAATCTCTATTATATTCCCATGCTCGTCGTATTTACTGCGCATGATAGCAACGCCCCAATCCTTATGTTTCTTCAACTTCTCATCGGCGCCGAAATACCTCTCCTCTACCTTTTTCCCATGCTCGTCGTATTTATAGCGTATAATAGCAACACGGAAATCCTTATGCTCCTTTAACTTCCCGTCCTTGCCGAAATACCTCTCCTCTACATCGTTCCCGCGCTCGTCATATTTGATGTGAATGATAGCAACACCGAAATCCTTATTTGCCTTTAACTTCTCATTTTTGCCAAAATACCTCATCTCTACTATATTCCCCTGCTCGTCGTATTTACTGCGCATGATAGCAACGCCCATATCCTTGCGTTCTTTCAACCTCTCATTGGCGCCGAAATACCTCGTCTCTACTAAGTTCCCCTGCTCGTCGTATTTACTATTAATGATAGCAACGCCTAACTTCTTATATTTCTTCAACTTTTCATCGGTGCCGAAACACATAATCTCTATTATATTCCCATGCTCGTCGTATTTACTGCGCATGATAGCAACGCCCCAATCCTTATGTTTCTTCAACTTCTCATCGGCGCCAAAATATCTCACCTCTACTTCGTTCCCATGCTCATCATATTTCATACGGATGATAGCAACCCTTGAACCCCTACTTTCCTCTAATTTCCCATCAACACCGAAATTCCTTTTTTCTACCAAGTTTCCTTGCCCATCGTATTTAAATCTTTCTTCGTAATTTCCATTGATATCTATAATTCTGTTACCAAGTTTATCGAGGCGGACTGACTTAGTCCTTCGCCCGTCTTTATCAAGTGTCCATAAATACTGGGCAGCACCATATTTGTCTTTAGCTATGTTTCCATCTTCATCGTAGTTTAATAGAGATATCGGATGATTATTCTCATTTGGTTTTATACGAATAGAATATATTCCATCTTCATTAGCAACCGGTTTCCCTTTAATATCCTGATAAATCCTCTTTTCATACCCTTCAGGATACGCAATTATGACTTGCGCAACATTATTTCCAAAGTAAGAACTATCACTTAATTTGTCTCTTTTGAGGTACTTGACCTTAATGAGTTTCCCCTTATCATTATAGATAAAATGGTAGCATTTGATTTTTTTCGCCACCTCATCGGTAACAGGGTATTTGCCTACGATTGTATATCTGCCGTCAAGGTCTATATATCGATAATAGTAGTCTGATTTCTCAGCACTGCTACCCATCAAGAAAGCTGATATTAATGCGATTGATAATATCTGAACAATTCTCTTCATATCTTTAACTCCTTTTGTTTTCTGGATGACGCATAATGTCAATAAACAGGCGGTTCCGAGTAATATAGAGTAAATATTTATCATTAAAGGGCTTATCTTCACATAGTGTGATTCACTTCCTACTTCAAATTCCCTCCTTAAGACCCTAAAAATTCAAATTCCATTTCTTTTCGTAGTTGTATTCTCTATTCTTTAAATAGTCTATAGTATCTTCATTATGCCACGCAAAAACCCCACTACTACCTAAAATACCAGGTGTTACTGATGAAGGAGTGGTCTCAATCGTAACGAAGAAGAATTTAGTTAAAGGAAAATGGGCTTTTACAGTCCCTCCTCCAATTGGTATATTTTTAGTTACCCTAACTCGAATTGTACTTCCTTGATTTTTTGTATCCAGAACCACATAGCGCGGCTCACCTTTTACAAAGTGTAAATATTTATAGTACCCCATTCCAGCACCTATTGCCCCTCCCACTAATCCTCCAATTCCGGCACCTGCTAACATGTCCTTCCAGTCACCCTTTCCGCCCCTATAGCCAGTTGCAACACCATGAGCGGCACCATGAATTGCCCCTTCAGCCATCCCGACCTGTATATAAGCCAATGTAGATACATCTTTAACACTTTTAGCATATACAGATGCAAAGGCTCCAACTTTATAAGCTTGGCAGGAATCAGGGTCAAACCTTGACTATTGACTAATATCTCGATAAATACGCTCTATTCGTCGAGACATTCCTTTGTCCTTCTTCATCCTTTCTTGAATTCGCTCATGAGTATGTACTAACGCACCTGCGCCTATCCCACCCAATTCCTCACCCAGCTCCTGAAGGCTCTTTCTCCCCAAGTTTAACCGGTAACTCATCTCAATCAATACCTGACGGGCCTCCCGCCATTGTGACCGTACCCTCAATATCTCCTGTGGCTCCACCCCATACTCTTTGCCAACAACCTTTGCTATCTCCTCAACCGGTATTTCCCTCTGTAATGTTTTTATATGAGAATAATCCTGGCTTCGCCATTCTTTGATATCCAAAAACTTCTTCTTTACCCACACAATAAAACTATCCGTGCCCAATATGGCATTCGCCTTAGCTTTTCCTAATGGATTCTCTATCTCTCCAGCCAAACCCTCTAAAACAAAATCTCGATACCTCTCCCTCCCTTTTCTATTCTCTCCCCCCATATATCCCAATACTTCTTGATAATGTATAAAATGATCTCTACTTCTTACCGCAATATATCCACCTAAACTGCTCCATTCATAGCTCTTTAAAATCTCGGCTCTCTTTCCAACCGAACTACTCTGATACCTCTTTAATCTTACCGGATTAAGATGAATGTAACGACTCAGTTCCAGCAAATACTCATCCGCTTCAACTAATATAGCTTTGAATCGACCCTGATAAAGATGACCACTTCGGTGATGACGCAGATTATAATATGTGATATAGGCCGTATTGAAGCGCTGCATGAACCGGCTGAGATTTGCCCCCGGCGTTTTCAATAAAAAATGGAAGTGATTGCTCATCAATGTATAGCAATGCACTTCCACATTAAACGCTTCTACACTTTCTCCTAATGCCTTAAGAAATCTCCTTTTATCTTTATCATCACGATAAATGGTGGACCTTTCGTTCCCCCGACAGGTTACATGATACCAGGCCCCTGGATATTCAATTCTTAACGGCCTTGCCATAGTATAGAATTATCATATTCCGATAATCCTGTCAATAGTCAAGGTTTGACCCTGATCCCTACATATCCACAACGCCGCAGTCTGTTACACCATTTATGTGTATATGACTTAACACCTTACGGGCATTGATACTCGTAAGCCCCCATGTCGTAACCTGAACACGAGGGACGGAAGTTGCCGTCAAGGTCTTTACTCGGCGCACCATCGGCAGTACCAGTATCTTTGCATGGTGAGATCGACTGCAGGTGATAATCGAAGATCTCGTAGCTATCCTCGTCATCCGCGAAGTCTGTTATGTCACCCCAGACGGTGATGTTGGTCGCCGTGTTATCCACGATCAACAACTGAAGATCATAACTCGTATCGGGATTAAGGAAGAGCCCCGTGAGTGATGAGGGTGTCCACGATGCCGTGCCATCTGTCAGCGTGGTCTGGAAAGTATCTGTATCGTAAGTAGGAGTAAAACTCCAGGTTCCACCATCCAATGGGTAACCCACAAACTTTGGATCATCCTCGATCATACCATCACCCAAGTTTAAAGTGCAGCCTGTGCAGGTATATACACCAGTTGATGGCCCTCCCTGAACATCGCTGTAGCTGATGGTGAGTGTCGATGGGCTATCAGTACTATACAGGGTGATTTCAGGCCCGGTAGGAGCTGTATTACCCCACATAATACAGTTAGTTATCGTGGGTTCGGAGTTATCATTATTGGACATTCCACCACCGGAGACAGGTGCCGAATTGTCGATGAAGATACAATTGATTATCTCGGGTGATGAATTGTAGTTCGACATTCCGCCACCTTCAACGGCCCCGTTACTAATGAAGGCACAGTTAGTTATCTCGGGTGATGAGTTCGTGTTAAATATACCTCCGCCGTCGTTAGCACCGTTGTTACTGAAGATACAATTAGTTATTGTGGGCGAAGAGTTATTATTGCACATTCCGCCGCCACCGACGGCCCCATTACTAATGAAGGAACAGTTATTTATTGTGGGTGAAGAGTTATCGTTAAGCATTCCCCCGCCGAAGTTGGTATAGTTATCGATGAAGATACAGTTAGTTATTGTGGGTGAGGAGAACCAATTGTACATCCCGGCGGCGACTATTGCCCAGTTGTCATTGAAAGTGCAGTTAGCCACCGTAAGGTTGGCCACATTATAATTATACATTCCGCCGCCTTTGCACTCCTCCATTATTGGTTCAAACCCACAGTCTTCGAGAGAGGCATCCCCACCCGTTATTGTGAAACCATCCAGACGGGCGTTAGAAGCACCAACAACTACATGGTAACTGTCCCCTTTACCGTCAAGAATCGTCGGATAGTCACCTGGGTTTCCGCGATTAGGGAGGCCGCTCTCCGTCCCTATGAAGCCGCCGTAAATCTCAACCCCCTCTTTCATGGGAAGAACAGGTGCCGTAGTTCCGGACATGTATATACCCTCTGCCACAAAGATTACGTCACCGGTCATGGCCACACCCACCGAGTCCTGAACAGTAGTAAAGGCGTCTATCCATGACAGGCCCGTTCCGGTACCGCTAGCGTCGTCGTTCACGTACCAAACACATGGCGGTACGCACACCATTACCGAATCACTACCGATATTGCCGCAGTTATCTGTTCCTCTAACCGTGATAGTTACTGTTGAACCTGTTACCATGTTTTTTATAGTAGATGACCATACTTCTCCTGAAACACTCGGATTTATATCGGTCCAAATCCCTTGAGTAGCATCTAAGGAAACCGAGTTTATATCAGTATCCGCAGTCCCGGTGACTGTCACAGCGCCAGTGGCTATAATGCTTCCATTCACCGGAGAGTTGATACTTACAATCGCCGTTTTATCGTCAATACATTCTGTGCCTTCATGACAGTTACAGCTAAGAGTAAAGCTGACAATAGAAAAGGCAGAAAAGGCTGAAAAAAATGATAAAAGAAATATCTTTTTCATCTTTTCCTTCCTTCTATAGGTTTAGGGCAAGAGCCTGATTACATTTTGTAATACACATATTCCGCTCCCTTGGTGTAAGGGGAAAAAAGGGGAGGAGGGATTTGGCCATTGGGATTTTCTTATCCATTTTTCATTTATTTGGAATTTGAACTTTGACATTTGAAATTTAAGCCTAACAGGCTTGGATTATCTTAGTCAATTCAGCTAATATTTTGTTAATAATCTCTATCAGCATCTTCTGGGAAGAACAGTCAATAATCCAGTCGTCTTCAGGATTTCCTCCGATACATCCATCCATTTTTGGTTTGATATCATTATTTAATTTATCAATTGCGCCTTGATAGAATCCGCTGTTGATTTGATCTAGGACGGCATTTAGCTTATTAGACAATTCTTGCTTCTGCTCTTTAGCTTTATCAAAAGCGCTATCCGGCAAATCCTGAATGAAACCATTGAAAGATTCCACTAATGAATTTGCTTTCGTTATTCTCTACGGACAGGAGCAGCCATCCTCATCTACTGTTTGACCTTGGGGTGTATCCGGACAATTATCCTTGTAATTAACTACCCCGTCGTTATCGGAATCAGCCAAGTTACAGTCCTGCGGGCAGTTCTTACGGGTCTCTCCCTCATCACAGATCCTGTTTACTACGCAAACCACTGCTGAGGGAATTTTCACTTCCTTCTCAATCACTACGAATATTGAATCTACCTTCATCGTTTTATAGCCTGCTTTTGAAGCCTCTGCCTTAAGCTTATATGTCCCGATCTGGAAGGCGGACTCAGTATTTGGCAAGGTAACCGCTCGGGTGCTACCATCGGGCCTGGTAAGTAGCCCAGCAACACTTACTTCCAGCACCTTGCTCTCATAATTCAAGTACACGGTCTCATTTATAATAAAAACTATAGCTTTATTAGTACACGCTTGATCTTTGCAGGTTATTGGATGAAATTCAAAGCTCGGGGGGACATCTATTATAAACTCCACTTCCTCCTTCTGAATCACCTCTGGAAGCTCACCCTCCTCCGTTACCGGAGCCACAATATACACTCCGGCAGTACAGTTCTGGGGCTCAAACATATCATCTACAATTAAATAGTTGTATGTATCTTCCACTGTCTCATTTTCAATCAACTCCAAAGTCTGAATGCCCGGAAGAAACAATACCGGAGCCTGGGGGCAACCAACAAGTGGCATATAGTTTATAGTCTGTGTTTCATCGGAAACAATGGAATATGCAAAAGAAACTTCATCTCCCATCTCAAAAGATTCATCCACCGTTATCTCAATTGTGATCTCGGCTGAGGCTGAGGATAGACAAAAAAAGCTAACTATTGCTATAACTACTAGTAGTTTCAAGAATTTCTTTATATTCATCTCTCTCCCTCCATTATATTTAAATAATTTAACACTATTTAATTACACCATTACCATATAAGCTCTTCTGATAAAAAGTAGGGTGGATTTAGCTTAAAGGTTGGATCTCCTATATAAGTTGCCATACCATAAAGATTACGACGATCATATCCATCACTAAATGATTTCCCGACTGTATAATTATAGTAATATAAGTTATTCAACATTTTCATATATGTTTTATTATCAGCTGTACCTGAAACACTAACATGACCAACATAACCAATCGCGCCTTGTCTTATTGCACGAGCACAGAATGACCAGTACAAATAGTAAACATAGGTTTGATGAGGAGAACAGGTTGCACAAGCATCTGCCAAAACAAGAGATTCATTAAGCAAAGGAATTTCATCATAACCTATTCCTGCCCAGGTTTGATTACCATGATCAAGATAATGAATTAAATCCTGATTCTCCCATTCTGTCGCAGAAAAACTAGGACCATTACCAGGTTTTATTACGCTTACAGCATTATAACCGATTCCTTGGAAACTATTAGCCCATTGTTCTGCATGTTCCTTAAAATGGGGAAAAGAACTTGCCATAAATTTCATATTGATCCTCTGCGATGACGGAAATATATCTGAATAAAACAAAACCCGAGAGATATAACTGGAAACATCGGAAATACTAATACCCATTATTCTTCCCACACCTAAATCCGGGTAACGATCTCCAGTTATATCTGCATATTTAGAAGGATCTAATGCCCTATAATATGGCCAATTAGGAATTGTAGAGGGACCCACATATTCCCTATTTGGTATTGCATTTGATGAGGCAATTATTGTGAGATACTCCACATCTTGCGGTGATTGAAATAATGAATAAATCTTTGAATCTATAAACTCATCTATTTTGTTATAACTCCACTCTGTAGTACTTATAATCACTTCATGTTTTGCCGATGCCAGTAGGGGAGCTGCCAGAGAGGTAAAATAATATAGCCATTCGATAGACCCTGATCTTTCAGTATAAAAAGGAAAAGGTAGAATTACTAGAATACCTTCATCATTTGACCTCACCAAGATGATTTTGTCGGTATTGGTTGATTGCACATAATGTTTCTGCAATTGCTCCAGGTTATAATACCGATTACAAAATAACTTTCCCCACCCGTTAGGATAGCCAACACAGATTACGTTCTTATTATCTATGTATGTCCCCTCCACATCCAGTTCTACTTGCCCCTCAATTACCAAAGGTGCATTTATTAAAGAAGCATAAGTTGAAGCAAGTAGAGCGAGCTCGTAATCAGCCTCACAGTAAACAACCGTCCCATATTGGTCCCAGTAATCTAAAAAACTACCTACATTAATCCTATTAATCTGACTTGTGGGATCTAATCCAGCTCCTCCTTCAGATATAGGTATTGCTAACCAAGCATCTAATTGTGATGGACTATCACCGACAATTGTTAAATGAGTTGGCTGATAACGCTGAAAGAAGTATATTATCGAGTCAAAATCAAACCCAGGTGGGTATTTTTCCTCATGATAGATTAGGGTAGGATGCACTTTTATTTCTCCGGTTTGTTCGGTCCAGGTAGTCAGGGGAACTAAGTTCATTATATCCAGCCAGCTTGCACTGGAAATTAGAAAAGCTTCATTTTGCGAATACTTGGTCATATTTTTAATGTTGGGAATATCAAGATCGCAGGCATCCCCGATACCATCTCCATCTGTATCTTCTTGCTCTGGATTATAATTTGACAAGCAGTTGTCACAGACATCTCCAAACTCATCATTGTCACTATCATCTAGACCAATATTAATCGTCAGGGGACAGTTGTCAATTACATCCAAATGTCCGTCGTTATCATCGTCAAGGTCACAGGCATCTCCCATACTATCAGTGTCGGTGTCGGTTTGATCGGGATTATAAATATCAGGGCAATTATCGAGAGTATCTTCTGTCCCATCACAATCGTTATCGTAGACACATATATATACCGAGTCACTACCGACATTACCACAGTTATCTTCTCCCTGGGCAGTAACAACTATGGAGGGAGCGATAATCCCCGACAGGACAACCGACCAATTGCCCTCAGCATCCACCCTACGCCACTTGTTGTGTCCCTGGTCAGAAGTAACCACCACCATGTTTATATTTAAATCCGCTATCCCGGTCACCATTAACTGAGTAGATTCAATCGAGGTATAATCCTCTGGGCTGATAATACTTACATTAGCAGTGGTATCAGTGGCATAAACCTCCGCAACCGTCCCTGACTGATTGCCCGCGATATCCACCGCCATAAACCTTAGGGTATTATCTACTTCGACTCCAATTGCCCCCGTATATACTGTACTCCAGATAGTAGGTTCAGTGCCATCAGTCGTGAAGTAAATAGATGCATCCGGATCATTACTGCTCAAAAACACCAATATATCCGGAGGACAGTATGCTCCTCCCGGAGGCGATGCAACCAGGGCACTCGGTGGCATAGTATCTACGTAATGGTATCCCATATCCACATAATCGGTATCACCTACACAATCAGTACGGGTAGTTCTGTTGCTCAAACCAAGGTTTGCTGCAAAATCGCTGCCAGCATCTATACATGGACTATCATCAGGTTGACCAGCTGCACTATGACTCAAGTAGTAATGGCCATTAGGACCAATAACGAACATAGGATCTTCCCTGATGTTGCCATTTCCTTCGTAGCCACTTTGATCGATATCGCTGTAGGTTACTATCGGATAGGAGCTTAAATCGTTATGTATTCTGTCATCCCAGATAATACAGTTGGTTATCGTGGGAGAGGAGCCGTTGTGGTTATATATCCCGCTACCGATGCTAGGTGAGTTGTCGAAGAATGTGCAGTTGATTATATCAGGCGAGGAGTGGTAATTATACATCCCGCCGCCGTCATCAGCAAAGTTCTCACTGAAGATGCAGTTGACTATCCCGGGAGAGGAGCTCCAATTAAGCATCCCGCCGCCTCCTCCGTGAGGCATATCACCAGCTGACGAGTTGCCACTGAAATTGCAATTGGTTATTATAGGAGAACTGTGGAGGTTATACATCCCGCCGCCTTTTCCGCTAAATGTATCCGTTGCCGAGTTGCCAATGAAATCGCAGTTGTTTATCTCGGGCGAAGAATACCTGTTACACATTCCTCCACCGTCTCTGGCTAAGTTGCCGTTAAAGGTGCAGTTAGCCACCACAAGATGGGTTATATTGTTGTTGTACATTCCCCCACCACGCTGGTTAGAAACCTCCCCTCCATTGGCGTTACCACCTGTCACGATGAACCCGTCCAGCCGGGCATTCGAAGCACCTCTAACCACATGGTAACTCGTTTCTTCTCCATCGAGGACTGTCGGGTGATCGGCCGGGTCACCACGCTCACAGAGATCGATCTCAATTCCTTCAAAGCCACCGGAGATCCCCACACCCTCCTTCATGGTGCGCACTGACCCATCCACACCTATAGGCCGCGTATATATTCCATTAGCCACCCAGATCATGTGGCCGCTTAAGGCGGCATTTACCGCATCCTGAATGACATTAAAGGCGGTCTCCCATGACTTACCATTACCACCATTATCGGCGGTAACATCCACATACCAATCTGCGGTTACAGGATACCCATACTCGTAGGCTCCCATGTCATAACACAGGCCCCAGGGGCGTGGGTTGCCCTCGAGGTCTTCACCTGGAGCACCGTCGGCGGTGCCTGCATCTATGCAGGGCGAGCCAAGCCGCAAGCGCAGATCATAGCTGCTCCAGCTTAAAAATAATGGATCATCACTAATATTGCCACTACCAGAGTATCCCCCTTCAACGTCACTATAGGTTACAATGATGTTAGATGAGTAGTTATATATCTCAGGTTCCTCGGAAGCCATATCGCCCCAGAAGATGCAGTTTGTCACTCTGGCTGTGGAATTCCAATTTGCCATCCCTCCGCCTTGGTCATAAGCCGAGTTTCTACTGAAAGTGCAGTTAGTTATATCAGACCAGGAGGCTCTATAGTTTCGGATTCCGCCACCAGCATAGTGAGCTGTGTTCTCGCTGAAAATGCAGTTAGTTATTGTAGGTGATGAAGAGTCGTTGTGAATTCCACCACCATGATCAGCCCTATTATTACTGAAAACACAATTGGTAATCTCGGGTGAGGAATCGGAGTTATACATTCCACCACCACGATCAGCCCTATTGTTATCGAAGCTGCAGTTATTTACTATTAAATTAGCAACACCGTCGTTGAACATCCCTCCACCTTCTCCATAGGATCTACCACCTGTTACGACGAACCCGTCCAGCCGGGCATTCGAAGCACCTCTAACCACATGGTAACTCGTTTCTTCTCCATCGAGAATTGTCGGGTGATCGGCCGGGTCACCACGCTCAGAGAGATCGATCTCAATTCCTTCAAATCCACCGTAGATCTCTACCCCGTCCTTCATTACAAGCACGGATGCTGTACCACCGTATATATATGTCCCCTCCGCCACCCAGATCATCTCACCGCTTATAGCAAAAGGCACTGCCTCCTGAATAGTTATAAAGGCATCTGCCCAAGAAAGACCAGTCCCGAGGCCCGTAGTAGCGTCAGCATCAACGTACCAGACCCGTATTATAGGTACATCTACCGAATCGCTCCCAACATTACCGCAATCATCCGTTCCCTGAACACTAATGTTAATTAGTAGAGATGAAATTTCTGATAAAACCACCGACCAGTTCCCATCGAGGTCTACTACAGATGATTCTATATGCCCTTGGTCAGAAATAACCGTTACCGTGGCAATATCAGTATCCGCAGTCCCGTTAATAACGATTACCTCATTACCATATATAATTCCCCCATCCACCGGAAAAACAATGCTCACTACCGCCTCAGTATCAATATCATATACCTCAGTTACTATACCGGTCTGGTTCCCGCAGGTATCCACCGCCATATATTTCAGGATCGTATCATCGGTGATATTAATCGATCCTGTATATATCTGGCTCCCGGTATCAGGATCACTCCCATCAAGGGTATAGTAGATCACCCCTTCTTCACTCGCACTGAGGTTAATTGTAATTGGAATCTCACAGTAGCTGCCACCTGCCGGAGAGGCCGTTAAATCAGTCGGTGCCTCAGTATCAATATCATAGACCTCAGTTACAGCAACTGTTTGATTCCCGCAGGTATCCACCGCCATAAATTTTAGAATCGTATCATCGGTGATTTCAATCGGTCCTATAAATATCTGGCTCCCGGTATCAGGATCACTCCCATCAAGGGTATAGTAGATCACCCCTTCTTCACTCGCACTGAGCTTGACTTTTGTCGCACAGTAGCTGCCACCTGCCGGAGAAGCTGTTAAATCGCTCGGTGCCTCAGTGTCAATATCATATACCTCAGTTACAGTAACTGACTGATTCTCGCAGGTATCCACCGCCATAAACTTTAGAATCGTATCATCGGTGATATCAATCGGTCCCGTATATATCGGGCTCCCAATATTAGGCTCACTCCCGTCAAGGGTATAGTATAATATTGATAATAAATCATCACAATTCAAAGTCACTGATACGCCAGGAAGACAATGTTTGCCTCCTGGAGGAGATGTAACCAGATTAGCAGGAGGAGTTATCTTCAATTCATAGTGGTATCCCATATCCACATAATCGGTATCTGTTACACAATCAATACGGGTAGTTCTATCATCCAAACCAAGGTTTGCAGCTAAGTCGTTGCCAGCATCTATACATGGACTGTCATCAGGTTGACCAGCTGCAATATGACTCAGGTAATAATTGCCATTGGGGTCGGGCACAAACAGCGGATCGTTGTTGATGTTACCCTCACCGGGGTAGGGGGAGCCCCCTTGGATGTCACTATAGGTTACAATCGGGTTGGATGCACCGTAGTTGTCTATCTCTAGTCCTGTGGTAGCCGTATCGCCCCACATGATGCAATTAGTTATTATGGGCGAGCAGTCGTAGTTGAACATTCCGCCGCCCCAGGCATCCAATGCGCTGGCGACTGAATTGCCGCTGAAGGTGCAGTTGGTTATCTCGGGCGAGGAGTAGGAGTTGTACATCCCACCACCACCACCATTAAGCACCCCGGTGACCGAATTACCGATGAAGGCGCAATTAACCACTATGAGGTTGGCAACACCATCATTATACATCCCACCGCCGTAGGCGGCGAACCCGGTGACCGAATTACCAATGAAGGTACAGTTAGCCACCATGAGGTTGGCAACACCATCATTATACATCCCACCGCCGTAGGCGGCGAACCCGGTGACCGAATTACCAATGAAGGTACAGTTAGCCACCATGAGGTTGGCAACACCGTCGTTGAACATCCCTCCACCACCTTCATCGGATCTACCACCTGTCACAACGAAGCCGTCCAGCCGGGCATTCGAGGCACCTTCAACCACATGGTAACTCGTTTCTTCTCCATCGAGGACTGTCGGGTGATCGGCCGGGTCACCACGCTCAGAGAGATCGATCTCAATTCCTTCAAATCCACCGTAGATCTCTACCCCGTCCTTCATTACAAGCACGGATGCTGTACCTTCGGATGTATATGTCCCCTCCGCCATCCAGATCATATCACCGCTTATGGCGGAAGCTAATGCCTCCTGAATATTTATAAAGGCATTCTCCCATGATGTGCCTGTTCTGTAACCCATGCTTCTATCGTCCACATGCCAAGTACAAGTTGCTATACATATTTCCACCGAATCTGTCCCTATATTTCCGGCATTATCTGTGGCTACAGCATTTATTGATAAAAAGCCTTCAGACTGATCAGTAAGAGTAGCAGTAAAAATACCACCATCAATGAAAGCCGTAACTCCATTTACCATAACCGAAGCAATACCTGACCCGGGAAGACGGTCGGTTACCATACCGACAACTATTATCGTATTGCCGTTCTCATATCTTCCAACAGGGGGGCTGGTAATAATAATGCCTGGGGGTGTAGTATCAACAAAAACATGAATCCGGTCATAGCCGGCATTAATATTCATATCACTAGCCGTAGCGTCGGCAGTAATAATAAGAGGGCCATCGTCAAGTCCAGCAAGGGTAGCACTAAAGTATCCATCGCTCATTTCTGCGGAGATATCGTTGACTTCAACCGAGACAACATTCTTACCGGCTTCATCACCGGTACGTCCACAGACATAGACCCCGGAAACCCCCACCGTGCTGCTGGCAATAACCTGGTCTCGAGGCGGCTCGTCAATCCTGACCCGGGCAATAGTGGCATATACCTCGAATCCCCTGGGTATCAGAGTCCCCGTGCCGTCATAAAAAGATAGGGGCTCACCACTTTTATCCCTGCACGGCGGAAGCACATCGCTTAAATCCTGGGGGTCGGCGACCTCGAAATTAACTCCGGAAAGACTCTCGGAGGCACTCCGGGCATCTTCTAAAAAATACTCTTCACCAGAAATAACCGCCGCCATCGGAATCCCAGCCACTCCATTATCAGTGGAGACAATCCTGAAATAGAAATCTTCTCCGATATCTAAACCAGTTAGCTGAAGGGTAAAGGTAATATTATCGCTGGTGATGCTATCAAGATTAAGGAGATTTTCTGCTTCTATTTCCGGATCAATTACAAAGGCACCGAGAGTATTCATCTCTTCACTGAAGGTTGCAGCGATATCCATATTCGGAGGGAGGGGAAGAGCAATAAACTCCGAACTGGACGGGGATAAGATGGCAACCCTCCCTACACTAAACTTTTCCAGGATTGGCTTTTCTCCATCTGGCTCTCTGGTCTTGAAGGAAAACTCAAAGTCCTCAGTTGCTATGGGCCCAGGGCTGTAGCTAATCGCTTCAGAACTATAGAGCTTAATGGTATAGGTCTCACCTATGGTAAGAGGGCCGTCAGGAATAATCTTCAGTTCAGGGGGATCATCGATCTCCGCACTGAAAAACCAATCGGTGGTAAAAGTAATATCGGTTTCTAATTCATCCTTAAAAGTGAGTATGTTACATATCTGCTGGAGATCCGGTTCCAATGCATCCTCATTCTCCTGGGTAACTTCGGTAAAAATACCATCCTGATTTGAATCCACACGGATCTGATCCTTGAAATGAATGACAATATCTCTGCTTTCATCCTCCAGGTCTTCGGGATTAAGAATGTCCCCGCTTATGGGCTCGCTGTGATCCACCGGCTGGATGCACCCTGGTATCTCCACCCCGCAGGCCAAAATTAATAATGTAAATGCCATGATGGAGAAACGAATAATTCTTTTTGCTCTGATCCTTGATTGTTTCTTCATTTTTTTCTCTCCAGTATTTAGTCCGCCTTAGACTGACAGAATGAATGTAGGGGGCGACGTCTCCGTCGTCCCGAATCCTTCGACAGGCTCAGGACAGGTAAGGGTGGACACTGAGGTCCACCCCTACAAGCCCCGCCTATCCTCCTGTGAAATTTACTAAAAGGCTTCGATCTGATAGATTGCATTTTTAATTGCGGATTTAACCATTTTACTGGTCTCTACCTCCAGGCGCTCCTGCAAAGGCCCCAGTGAATCCGGGTCTCTAACCAGCGAGAGGGCCTGGGCTGCTGAAATCCGGATAAGATAGCTCTTATGATTCAGGGCCTGAACCAGGGCTGGGGTTGCCTCCCGGTCCTGAATTCTTCCCAAAGCAATAGCGGCATTGGAGAGTACGATCAGATTGAAATCTTCCAGGGTATTACATTTATTTCCTTTAAATGGGAAGAAAGGATGGTTGTCCTTACCTGGCTCGTTTCCGGTTAAGATATAAATCAGGGTATCCAAAGCCCGGCTGTCCCGGATTGATCCCAAAGAGTTGATTGCATGATTAAGGACTTCTTTTGTTTTATCCCTACAGATTGCCTTGATTAGATGAAGGGTTGCCTTACTGCTTCTGATCTTTCCCAATGCCTGGGCTGAGGATTCGCGAACATAAAAATGGGGATCGTGGCGAAGTGAAACAACCAAAGGCATGACGGCTATTCCATTACGCAGGTTACCGAGGATTTTTGCCGCCCGTGCCCTTTTAAAAAGATCCTTATCGGTAAGCAGGGTTATTATTAGTTCTATTATCCTGTGAAACTCATCATGATCCTTTTGGTTCCCATGAAACTGCTCGGAGAATCGACCGAGCCCCAGGGCAAGATCCTTCCGGCTGCCTCTATCCTCAATATCCAGGGAATCAAATACCTCTTTCAACCCTTGCTTTAAGCTATTATCACCAGGACCGCTTACTTTATCTATCGTCTGTCCGAACAGAAAGGAAGAGTCACCGACAAAGGAGGAATCTGTGCTGAGGAAGAAAGTGATGGTGAAAACTGAGAGGAATAAAATGGTTTTCTTTAACATTTTTTACCTCCGGATAAAAGATTACTATTTAGAAAAGACTATTGCAAGATTGTCAGCTGCAGGCGGATTGACTGAGGTAATGGCAGAATCAAAATCCGTCACTAAAGGAAATTGCAATTTGTAATCCGCCTAAGACGGAGAAAAATGCAAATGTTTGTGCTGAGCCATGTTCTAAGGCACCCGAAGGAGTTGATTTACAGGTTGATCATTGGAATTTGAGCACGGCGCGATTGGATAGTCTATTGAATTGTGGATGCCTCATGGATTTCTGCGAATCAAAATACTGTAATTAGTGTCTTTATACCTATTACAAGATATGCTAATTGTCAAGCATTTCTTTAAGTATTCAAGTCTCATCCTTCGAGAGTCTACTTCGTCCGCCTGACCCGCCTGAGACGGAGGAGCGGGTCGGATGAATCCGACCCCTACAATCAAACCCCTACAAAAAATAGGCAGGGGAGAGGAGACTATGTAGGTACCGGAAACCAATGACAAATAACAAAGCTCAAATGCCAAATGAAATCCAAAATCCAAATACCAAAAGAGAAAGTAGGGTGGGCTTCCAGCCCGACCTACAAACGCAACCGCAACCATTTGACCCAACCTATCCTCCGACTGGCCCTTCGACCCCGATGGCCATCGGGGCTCAGGACAGGTAGGGCCGACACAGAGGTCGGCCCCTACATTGCGGGGCTGGAAAGCCCCGCCTATCCACTTATTGCTGAATTCTAAAATAGCATCATAATCCGCCTTAGGCGGACAAGTCCTGCTATTAATCACATTTATCCTTCAGGTCCCTGATAATTCTTTTGTACCGTGTAATCATGAACCCTTCTTGCCAGTGAGGGAAAAAGCTGGCTCAAGCGGGACAGGATCCGGGCTCGCCTTCCAGGAATAATAAGATATAGGCCCTTTGCCACTCCTTTGAGGATAGCATCTACGACCTGCTCCACCGGGAGAACAGACATCATCCTGGTCAGCATTTTATTTTCAATCGGCCGGCCCTGGTTCACTTTTGTTAGCATCGGGGTATCGACCTCAGGCGGGAGAACGAGATGGATCGAGATCCCCTGCGGTTTGAGCTCAGCCCGGAGGGCTTCAGTAAGACCTACCACCGCAAACTTGGAAGCGCAGTAGGAGGTGTATCCAAACACGCCTATCACCCCAGAGATTGAAGAGATATTAACAATATGCCCACCTCCTTTTTCCTTAAAATAGGGTAAAACCGCTTTTATGAAATAAAGGGTGCCGAAAAAGTTGGTATTCATCATTTCCCGGAAATTATTCCGAGGTAAGTTCTCAAAATAATCAGCGATAAGAATCCCTGCCGAGTTAAATAGATAATCAGGTGATCCGAGCTCAACCGCAATATTATTCATGGTTTGCTCAACCTTTTCCGCATCAGTGACATCACAGGAGAAAATCTCTACTCGAGACCCGGGATCGGAAGAGCAGGAAAGAACCTCTTCTCGGGTCCGGGAGAGCTTCTCAGGATCCCGGGCCACCAAGGCAAGGTTCGCTCCTTCCCCGGCCAGTCCCAGAGCCAGTCCCCTGCCGATGCCGCTTGAACCGCCGGTGATAATTATGTTCTTACCCTTAAACATCATATTCCCCCTCAGCAAATTCTAACCAATAAATACCGGGGCTTGCAAGCCCCGGCTATCCAGGATAGTGAAAGATTCCTGGGCTTTTAACCTAATGCTCTGTGACATTAATTCTTGCTCGTTCAAGACTCCCCCCTCACCTCATTCCTCTCCCCCCAGGGGAGAGGAAGTAATAACCAGTAAAATTACCCTATTTTCACCTCATTTTTCAAATATTTATGCTTATTTTCCTTTCCTAACCTCTTCTGGGATGAATTTTTACCTTTCCCATTAACAATGCCCCGCAAACCTTGAAAAACTGTGTTAATTGGGGGCTCTATACTCCGCATGTACACTGACCCTCTTAACAACGAAATTGCCTTATCCAGGATAGTCAAAGATTCCCGGGCTTTTAGCCTAATCGGGTAGCGAAGTTTACTAAAATAGCGGGCCTGCCTGCCGAATAAGTTTCTTGTCGTGCGGGAAGGTGAACGCCATAGACGATAATACCATAACTATAGCGAAGATCAAATGGATAGGCGGTAGCCCCACTAAGATAATTCGTATCAACTTCTTGACATTTATAATTAATTTTGATTGTATGATTACTAATTAAAGATATTTTTAAAAGGGAGTTAGTATGAGGATTATCGTTTTAGGAGGCGCTGGTGATATGGGAAGCCGGGCCGTCGAAGACTTAGCCGCCTCTGAGGGCGTGGATCAGGTGACTATCGCGGATCGCAATGTCGAGGCTGCCAAAAGGATCTCCACCCGGTTAGAGGGCAAAGGAGCAAAGGTCGATGTCAAGCAAATAGACGCCAATGATCACCAGGTCCTCGTGGAGGCAATCCGGGGCTATGATGTGGCTGCTTCCGCACTGGGGCCCTTCCATCAGTTCGAAGCCAAACTGGTGCGAGCTGCCATTGAGGCAGGTGTTGATTACGCCAGCATCTGCGATGAATGGCAAGCCGCCGAGGCAGTCATAAATGAATTCAGTGAAGATGCTCGCAAGCAGGAGGTTACGGTTATCACCGGCCTGGGCGTCAGTCCGGGCATCTCCAATCTCGGGGTCCGCTACCTTGCCCAGCAATTGGACAAGATCCGCCGGGCGGACATCTCTGTTTATATGCCTTTGAATGCCGGCGGCGGCGAAGCGGTGATCAGACATACGCTATTCATTATGGCGGGAGAGGTTGCGCTCTGGCGGGACGGAAAACGGACGATGATCCCGGCATGCAAAGAAGAGCGGGTTGTCGATTTTCCCCGGTTTGGCCCGAAAAAGGTTTGGAACATGGGTCACAGCGAGCCGGTAACAGTTCCCCGCTTTATCCCGGGGATAGAAGAGGTCAATTTCTTTATGGGCTATGGTCAGGGCTCCGGCTGGTTGGTCTTACCTGCCCGATGGGGCCTGTTCGAAGGCAAACGACGCCGGGAAATGCTGGTCCGGCTTTTGAACTTTATCGAGGGAATTACTAAAGCTGAGGAACCGGAATGGGGGGCGATTCGGATTGATGTCTGGGGAGAAAAAGGTGGTAAGGAGGAACATCGGATGACCTGTGGAATCGGCCAGATGCGAGAGGCGACCGGAATCTCCCTGGCTATCGGGACCCTGATGCTCGCCCGGAAGGAGATCCTTTCGGAAGAGGGAGGGGTATATGCCCCGGAAGGATGCCTGGAGCCCCAAAAATTCCTCACCTATATGAAGGCCAAGGGAACCACCGCATACTATGACCTGGAGATGACCAGGCCGGTTGTTTAATATCCCAAGAACATCTTTATAGAAAGGATAAAAAGTGGGGAAAACCGAGCTGATTCCCGTCCGGACAAAGTCGGATATTAAAAGGTTTATCAAACTTCCTCGCCTGATATATCAGGATGACCCCCACTGGGTCCATCCCCTGATCTTCGAGCGAATGAGACACTTCACCCCCCGTCATAACCCCTTCTTCGCGCACGCTGAGGTCCAGATGTTCATCGCCGTCAAAGATGGCAAAGAGGTAGGCAGGATCTCCGCCCACATAGACAAAACCCACCTGAAACATTATAGTGACAAGACCGGCTTCTTTGGCTACTTTGAATCCATTGATGATGAAGAGGTGGCGGCTACCCTCCTCGGTTCTGCGGAAAAGTGGCTAAGGGAGCGGGAGATGCAGAGTATCAGGGGGCCTTTTAGTTTCAACATCAACGATGAATCTGGCTTACTAATCGAGGGGTTTGATTCTCCGCCCATCATGATGATGCCCTATAACCCTCCCTATTATGCCAGACTCATTGAAAAAGGTGGATACCGTAAGATAAAGGATTTATTTGCCTATAAGTACATAATCGGGGATGTCCCCGAGCCCTCCAAACAGATTGCCGAACAGACTAAATCCCTACCGGAATTAAAAATCAGAGAAATAGACATGCGAAATTTCAAGCGTGAGGTAAGGACTATGTTCGAGGTCTACAACTCAGCCTGGTCCGAAAACTGGGGATACATTCCGATGACCCCTGAGGAGATCAATTCCCACGCCGAGGAGATGAGACTTATAATTGACCCCGAATTGGCAGTTATTGCGGAGGTTGAGGGAGAACCGGTAGCTATCGCCCTGGCCCTCCCCAATCTAAACGAGGCCATCTCTGATCTGAAGGGCCGACTTTTCCCCTGGGGAATATTCAAGCTCTTATTCCGACTCAAGCTCCGTCACCCAAAAGCCGGTAGGCTTGTCCTGCTGGGAATTACCGGTGAATTCAGGAAGAAGCGAAAGATGCCGGGGCTCTCTGTTCTTCTTTATGTGGAGATGGACGAGCGGTCGAAACGAAAGGGATATGAATGGGGTGAGCTTTCCTGGACCCTGGAGGACAACCTCAAGATAAATCGGGGTATTGAACTAATGGGAGGAGTCAAATACAAGACCTACCGGATTTATGAGAAATCCATATAAACCCAGATTCAGCCTTCGTAGCCAGCCGCCTTCGCCATAGCGGCTGCGAAGGCTGAACTACCGCGAAGTAGGCTTTGAATTTTGAAAAAGAACCCCTCACCTCAATCCTCTCCCCAACGGGGAGAGGAGGTAATAACCAGTAAAAAGTTCCCTCTCCCCAACGGGGAGAGGGCTTGCCCCAATGTCCATCGGGGTAAAGGTGAGGGGGATTTATTTAGGATTTGGGATTTATGATTTTGTCAGGATAATGATGTATAAAATATTTTAGGTGGATATTCAATACTTTTATATAGATATAAAAAATGCAATCAAGGAGGCATTTGGATGAAAAAGATAAGAAGTCAGCTCATATTTGATGATCCGGATATGCCCATGAGCCTTGTTCGGCTCGCAATCCTCAAAGGCACCGGGGTGGATGTCGAGGAGCTTCGCCAGAAGCCAATGATCGCGGTGGTTAGCTCCCATACCGAGCTTAATCCCGGACACGGTCATTTAAAGATCCTGGCGGAAAGGGTAAAGGAGGGAATTCACGCCGGAGGTGGTATCCCTTTTGAGGTCAATATTCCCGCACCCTGCGATGGCCTTGCCAACGGCAACGATGGAATGCGATTCATCCTGCCCCAGCGAGAACTGATCGCAGACATGATCGAGATGTATGTTCGCAGCCAGTTATTCGATGCCCTGGTTCTGATCTCCAGTTGCGACAAGATCAATCCAGGGATGATTATGGCCGCGGCCCGGCTTGACCTGCCCACCATTTTCCTCCCCGGAGGGCCGGGTGCCTGGCAGATCCGCTTCACTGCTGACCGGAAGGAGAGCGTTGATCATAAAGATTATGATGATTTCCCCCTCAAGCTCGCTACCGCTACCTTAGCTACCTGCGGCGCATGCGAGATTATGGGCACGGCCAATACCTGTGCCTCTGGTCGGAGTTCTTGAATTCGATGGCTATCTTGCTGAAGCCTGTGGTGGTGGGTGTGGATAAGGTGAAAATTTTCTCGTCGCCTGTATAGGCATCAGCTCGTTTGTCAGCCGCAGCCACGGGCGAACCTTCGCCGCCCACATCGTCAGGCCATCTGTCTATCTCGTCCTTGATTACAACGCGCAGTGTTTTACCAGCAAAGTTATCTGGGGAGTTCGCGCCCATAAGCAAAAGGAAGCCACCTGGGAAATATTTGGAGAGC